>MDTG01165389.1_pt1 | contig 21766 bp, 21 predicted proteins | sample 811421 | NCBI WGS metagenome assembly MDTG01 (sample SAMN05326645, study PRJNA326480) | marine metagenome | isolation source: seawater | place: Pacific Ocean: South East | collected 2011 | reverse complement strand
CCGCCGAGCCGTGAACCGCAACCCCCAGGCGCAGGGAGCACCGGGGCGGCACTACCATGACCCGTCGTCGGGCAGGGACGCCCGGCCTGTGAGCAAGCGAGGAGCCGCATGTCCGCTTCGTATTCCGTGACCGCCCCGAACCCTGTGTGCGCCGCGACGGGTGAGCCGATCGAGCCCGGCGCACCCTGCTTCAGCCTGCTCTACGAGGTGGGCGAGGACGCCCTGCTCAGGCAGGATGTCGCCGCCGACGCGTGGGACCGGGGTCAGCGCCCCGCGCCGCCCCCGCCCGCCGAGGACGGCTCGCCGCCTCGCCTGGTCGCCCAGTGGCGCACGACGATGCGCGAGAAGGACGCGCCGCGAAAGGTCCTCATCGGGGACGACGAGGTGCTCGACCTCTTCGACCAACTCGAGGACGCGGACGGCGATCACCAACTTGCGTTCCGCTACCTGCTCTGCCTGATCCTCATCCGCAAGAAACAACTCGTCTGGGAGGGTGCGCGCCCCGCGACCGCGGACGAAGCGGGTGTCGTGCTGGTCCGCCGCCGGCGCGACAAGGAAGGCCCCGTCACCGAGGTGATCGATCCGGGTCTGAACGACGAGTCGATCGAGGCCGCGACGGCGCAGCTCTCCGCGGTGATGAACCTCGACGCGTGACGCGCACACGAATTGACAGACGATCACTCCCGATCGGAGCCATCATGCCGACCCCATCCCTGCCCCGGATCGCGCGCACGCTTTTCTGCCTCGCGGGCGTCCTGTTCCTGATCGCGCCCGCGGGGTGCGAATCCACGGGCGGCGCAAGGCCCGACGAGTCGCGTCTGGTCGATCCCGCGCCCATCGTTGAGCGGTACAACGCGCGCACGAGCCGGGTCACGACGCTGTGGGCGCGCGCGTCCGCGGTCATCGAGGGCGAGGACGCGGAGGGCCGCGATCTCCGCGAACGCGCGGAGGGGCACTTCCAGATCGTCCCGCCCGACCGTGTCGCGCTCAGCCTGGGGAAGGTCGGCAACACCAACCTCTACTTCGGGTCCGACGACACCTTTTATTGGTGGTTCGACATGATCGACTCGGAGCGGAAGGTCGCGACCGTCGGTCGGCACGCGACGATCACCCCCGAGAAGATCGACACGCTGGGCCTGCCCATCGACCCGCTGAATCTGGTCGACATGCTGGGGATCACGCCCCTGCCCACCGACATGGGGCGCATCGTCGCGAAGCCGGGCCCGGAGCGCAGCACCGTCGTGCTGAGCGCCCCGACCCGCCGCGGCGTGCGCCGGTACACGATCGACACCGCGACCGCGGAGCCAAGCCGCGTCGAACTGATCGGGCCCGGGGGCGTGCCCGCGCTCGATGTGACGCTCTCGCGGTACACCCTCATGAAAGGCCTGGGCCCAGACGAGGCGCCGCTCCGCGTGCCGGGGCGCATCGTCGTGCGCATGCGAGGATTCAAGGGGGAGATCCGCTTCGAGCTCTACGAGCCCGAGCGGAAGGACATCCGCCCGGTCGCCTTCCGCGTGGACCTGCTCATCGACGCATACGGCATCGACGCGCTGGTCGATCTCGACGAGCCCGCGGCATCCGAGGGGCCCGAGCCCCTGGAGGCGGGCGATCTCCCATGACCCGGTCCGCGTGTTCGCTGCTGGTCCTCGCGTTCCTGTGTCTGTGCCTGCCGGTGTCGGGTGCCGAGCCCGTCGTTCGGACCGGGGCAGGGGGTGTCGAAGCGTCGCGCGGCGCGGTTCCCGAGGCGCACGGCTGGATCATCGCCCCCGCCTCGGACGCGGGGAAGGACCCCGGCGCGCGTGCCGAGGCGACCGACCCGGTCATCCTCGTGCACATGCCGCCCAGGCAGGCCGCGGTGCACGGGGGCTCCCCGGGCATCGGGCGTCGGAGCCGGTCCCTCGACGCCGCGCCGATCGGGATCGCCTCGAGCGGGCGTCGGGTCTACCTGCTGACGGAGGGATCGGCACCGGGAGGCGGGCGCCGCCTGCTGGTGCGCACGATCGAGGCGGTACCCACGCCTGTGGAGGGCATCTGGACCGATGCGCCGCAAGGGCGGATGGAATCCCTGCCCCCGCTCGAGGCGGATGGACGCGTGCTCGGGTTCGCCTCCGCGGGGGACCGCGTGGGCGTGCTGCTCGAAACAGAGGCCGGTCTGTCGGTCGCGTCGTTCGAGCGTGAATCGTGGACGATCGGCGCGCTGCCGGCTGGTGGGTCCGTGGATCGTGCGGACGGGAACAGCGGTCCGGCCCTGCTCGCGTCGACGCGCGGGTTTCTCGTTGTTGATGGAGCCGCGGTTTTCGTGGAGGACCGTGGGGGGTGGTCGGTCCGCGCGATCGAGACGGCGCCGGGCGTGCGCGCGGTCGGAGCCCTGCCCGACACGATCGTCGGGTGGCGTTGGCGGGCGGGCGACGCGGACTCGAGCCAGGCGTCCGAATCCGACTCGGCGGGTATCGCAGAGGTGGTGCTGCTGCCAATTTCGGACGAGGGCGGCGCGGCGCCTGCTTCGGAATCGCTCGGGGCGCACGCGCTGCCGGCGGATACCTCGTTTGTCGGTCTGACGGTCGTGCCCGATGTCTCGGGGCGGCTGATCATGATGCTGGGACGCCGGGACGCGGACGATGCCCCCATGCGGTACGCGATGGTCGAGATCTCGCTCTCGACGGGCGACTTGCTCTACGACGGCCCGCTCGAGAGCGTCGCGCCGGTCTCTCCCGAGGAGTTCAAGATCCTCGCGGCGGCGATGGTCGTCATGATGGTCGTCTCGCTGATGATCGTGCTGCGTCCCGTTCCGAATGAGGCGGAGCTGACCATCCCGGAGGGCTGCGCGCTCGCGTCCCCGGCGCGGCGGCTCCTCGCGACGGTGCTGGATCTCGCGCTGTGCGCGCTCATTGTGGCACGCGTGTCGGGGGTGCCGTTCGGGGAGATCATGGGGCTGAGCGTGCTGCTTCGGCCCGACGATTCGTGGCTCACCCTGCCCTCGGTGCTCTTCGTCGGGCTGGGCTATTCGACGGCGTTCGAGACGGTCTTCGGCGCAACGCTCGGCAAACTGGCGATGGGGTGCCGGGTCGTGCGCGCACCGGTGGCCGGCGGGCCTCCCCGCCGGATCGGGTTCACGCGCGCACTGGTGCGCAACGGCGTGAAGTGGATCCTCCCACCCGCGGCGAGCCTCGCCTTGATCGAGCCGACCGGGCGGCACCGGGGGGACCTGATCGCGGGCGTTGTCGTGGTGGTCGAGCCCGACGAACCCGAGCCCGACGAATCCTGACCGCGATGCCCGCTGCGGCCCGGCACGCCCGATGTGGGGAGGGAGAATCTTGCGCGGGGGTTGCAGTTTTCGCTCTCGGCGTCCCGATACAAGCATCGGCGGTCGTGGAGGATCCACGAGCCGCGATCGTTCGCACGCGGAGGCGCGCCGTTGGAGACGGCCCCGGACAACACCCCAGAGCCTTCGGACGACGCTGGCGTTGACGCGGGCGGTTCGTCCAAGGGGCCTCCGCTCACTCGGTGGCGTGAGATCTGGCCGCTCCCGCTGCTGGGCGTGGGGGGGCTGCTGTTCGCCTCGGGCGTGCTGGTGGCGATCCGGACCGCTCCCGATCCGGTGTTCACCCCCGCGATTGACGACGCGTCGCGTCTGATCGAGGCTGGCGAGTACGAGCGGGCAATCGACGAGCTCAACGAGCGGGTCTATCCCTATGTGGGGCGTCCCGAGCTGAACCGCGCCGCGGAGGCGCAGTACCGCCTCCTGCTGGCGCGGGCGCTGTACGGCGGGCAGCACGAGTTGGAGTTCCCGCAGCCCGCGAACGATGAGAACATCGTCGATCAGTATCTCGAGGCGGAGGAACTGCTCGGGGAACTGCCCGCTCCGGATGTCGAGAAGCTGGCGCGGACGCACCTGGCGCGGGGGGAGCCCTCGCTCGCGAAGGCGCGCGCGCGGTCCCTGCCCGATCCGGCGCAGACCGCTTCGATCTACCGCGAGTTGATCGAACGGGGGCGGGGGGCGGCGCGGCCGGACTACACGGATCTGCTGCTGACGGTTGACGAGTATCTCGCGACGCCCGGGCTTGCCGAGCCGGACCGCGTCTGGGGGTTGGCCCGCCGCGCGGAGATGCAGATCGAGACGGGTTACGCGTCGGAGGCGATCGACGCGTTGCTGCGCGAGTTGCCTCTGCTCGTGGGTCGGGACATCCCGGGGATCGGGGAGCTGTTCGTGATGCTGGGGCGCGGGTATCTGGAGATCGGCGCACCGCGGGAGGCGCTCGCGGAACTCCGTCGCGCCGACAGCGATGCGCTGCTCGATCCGGGGTCCGCGGCGCGGGCCTGGGGGCGGCTGTATCTGGCGGAGGCGCTCGAGCGCACCGCGGGCGACGAGATCACGCTGCGCGCGGCGCGGGATCGGTACGAGTCGCTCGCGATCGGGGTCAACCCGGCGCCCGTGACGCTCGCGTCGATGTTCGGGCTTGCGCGCACGGAAGCGGCGCTGGACGACGACGAGGCGTCGCTCGAGGCGTTCGAGACGCTGATCGCGAAGATGCAGGAACGCGGCGCCCCCGAGCGGCCCACGGCGGATCGGGTCGAGCAGTCGATCCGCGAGATCGCTGAGCGTCACGAAGCGTCCTGGCGCGCGGGCGGCGCCCCGGACACGGTCGGGCTCGCGGCGCGGTACGCGGACCTCGCGCTGTCGATGTTCCAGATCGAATCGGCGCCGGCGCCGCTGCTCGCGCTGAAGAGCCGGGTGCACGAGGCGCTCGCGCGGACGGAACTGGGGCTGGGCCCCGAAACAGTGGGGCAGCGGTTCAGCCTCGATGAGCTGCGCGCGTTCGACCCCGCGACGCTGCGGGAGGCGAAGCGGAACCTGATCCAGGCGGCGAGCTACGCGCGGCTGCACGCGGACCGGTTCGTCATCGATGACTACGGCACTTATGCCGACTCGCTGTGGCGGTCGGCACTGCTCTCGGACGCGGCGGGGGACCGGTCGCAGGCGATCGCGTCGCTGACGCTGTTTGCGGAGTCTGTGCAGGGCGACGCGCGGCAGCCCGAGGCGCGGTACCGCCTGGGTCAGATCTTCCAGTCCCGGGGCGAGTACAAGACCGCGGCGGGGTACTACGAGGGGCTGATCGACGAGGCGCGGCGCGGGGAGACCTCCGTCTCCGGGCAGTGGGCGGATCTGAGTTTCGTCCCCCTGGCGCAGTGCTACATCGCGGATGTGGACGCGTCCAACGATGACGACGCGGTGCGGCTGCTCGAGCAGGCGACCGACGGGACGCGGGGCGGGCCCGAGCGGCCCGAGTTCCTCGAGGCGGTGTCCGAGCTGGGGAATCTCGCGATGCGGCAGGGTCGCTACGCGGACGCGATCGAGCGGTACGACGAGGTGCTCGCGCGGCGGGGAGCGGCGGACGGGAAGCCCATGCCCGCGGTGCGGTTCAGGCAGGCGGACGCGCTCCGCCTGCTCGCGGGCGAGATCGAGCGGAAACTCGAGGAGCCCCTGAGCGACCGGGAGCGGGGGATTCTCTCCGCGGAGCGGTCGGCGCACCTTCGGCGAGCGATTGAATCGTTCGAGGCGGTGCGCGACGAGTATGAGCGTCGCGACGAGCGGACGCTCAGCGAGCTCGAGGCGATGAGCCTCCGCAACGCGTACTTCTATCTGGGCGATTGCGCGTTCGCGCTGGGGCAGTACGGCGAGGCGATCGAGTTCTACAACATGGCGAAGGCCCGTTACCCCCGTGATCCCTCGGTGCTGGTCGCGATGATCCAGATCGTCAACGCGAACCTCGAGCTGGGCGATCTCGCGAGCGCCAGGACGGCGAACGAGCGGGCGCGGGCGATCTTCCAGACGCTGCCCGACGAGGTGTGGGACGATCCGAATCTGCCGCTGAGCCGACGCGAGTGGGAACGCTGGCTCGACGCGAACACGAGGCTGTACGACGGGTATGCCCGGTCCGACACGGACCCCTGAGGGCGAGCACCGGGCACGGAGCGCCCGGGGGAAGGAACGGTCTGGATGACCGATGACAAGCGGATCGATCAGGCGGACACGCTGGTGCGCACGCTCGGCGAGCGTTGGCACGAGAGCCTTGAGGCGCTCGTGACCCAGCAGCTCGAGCAGTACGGCTCGCTGGACGCGGTGAGCGAGCGGCAACGGGCGTGCATCGAATCGGGCGACACGGATCGCCTGCTGGGTCTGCTGGGCGAGCGGTCGACGATCATCGAGTCGATTGCCCGGTCCGCTGAGCGGCTGACGCCCTACGCGGAGAGCTGGTCGGCGATCGAGACGGCGCTCCCGGAGGCGGCGTGGCGCGACCTGCAACGCCGGCTCGACGCGATCGCCTCGATCGCGGATGGGATCGCGAAGCGCGATCTCGAGGACTCGGCGCTGATCGAGAAGAACAAGGAATCGATCGCCGACAAGCTCGCGGGGGTCAACAAGAGCCGGGCGGCGGCGCAGGCCTACGCGGGCCCTCGCAAGAGCGGGGCGCGCTTCCAGGACCGGGAGGCCTGAGCGGTGAGCGCGATCCGGTCGATGCAGGTCGAGCGGCCCGTCGCGGTTGGCGACGCCGCGGATGGAACGGGCGTGGGAGCCCCCGCGCCGAAGGGTGGCGCCACGCCGGGCGATCTCTCGGAGCTGATGGCCTCGTTCAACGAGGTGACGGCGCGCCTGGAGGCAACGCACGGGGTGCTGCGGGGCGAGGTCGCGCGTCTCACCGAGGAGCTCCGGCAGGCGAACGAGCGGCTCCGGCGGTCCGAGCGGTTGGCGGAGCTGGGCGAGATGGCCGCGGGGATCGCGCACGAGATCCGCAACCCGCTGGGCTCGATCAGCCTGTACAGCGAGATGCTCGCGCAGGATCTCGCGGGTGATGACGAGTCCGCCCAGACGGCGCGCAAGATCGGGTCGAGCGTTCGTCGGCTCGACGCGATCGTTCGCGATGTGCTCGACTTCGCCCGCGACCTCCGCGTCCGGCCCGAGGCGGTGGAAACCGAGGACCTGATCGAGGCGGCGGCGGGATCGCCCCGCTTCGGCGATGCCTCGGGCGATCCGTCGGGCGTTTCGATCCGCGTGCGCATCGAGCCCGGCGCGGCGGTCGTCCGGTGCGACCGTTCGCTGGGGATGCAGGCGCTGCTGAATGTCATCGAGAACGCCCGGCAGGCGAACGCGGCGGCCGGCGAGACGGGGCCCGTCGAGGTCACCGCGTCGCCGTGCCGCGTGCGCACGGGTGGCGGCGCGAGCGTCGAGGGTGTGTCGCTCGCGGTGCGGGACCGGGGGCCCGGGATCGACGAGTCGGTTCTGGGGCGGATGTTCAATCCGTTTTTTACGACGCGCGAAACGGGGACGGGTCTCGGGCTCGCGATCGTGCACCGGATCGTGGACGCGCACGGCGGCGAGGTCGTCGTGCGCAACAACGCGGAGCTCGACGGGGGCGCCGGCGCGACGGTGGGGCTGCGTTTCCCGCTGGGCGAGATCGGGGAAGCGCAGGGTTCGCAGGGGTCACATTGCACGGAGCAGCAGGCATGAGCACGGTACTGGTCGTCGATGACAAGGAAATGATGCGCGACAGCGTGGCGCAGACCCTGAAGCGGGCGGGGTTCGATGTGCTCGTCGCGACGGACGGGCCGGGAGCGTTGGAGACGATCGCGCGCACGAAGCCCGACGCGGTGGTGACCGACCTGAAGATGCCCGGGATGACGGGGATCGAGCTTGTCGAGAAGATCGTCGAGATCGACGACGCGCTGCCGACGATCGTGATGACCGCGTTCGGGACGATCCAGACCGCGGTGGAGGCGATGAAGCGGGGGGCGTTCGACTTCGTGACCAAGCCCTTCGAGGGTGACGAGCTGATCATCACGCTGAAGCGCGGGCTGCGCGCGGCGGGGATGGCGCGCGAGAACGCGGTGCTCCGCGCGAGCGCCGCGGGGGCGGCGCCGCAGGGCGCGGGCCTCGATCGCCTGATCGGGGACTCGCCCGCGATGCGCGAGGTGAAGGCGCAGATCGAGGCGGTGGCGTCGAGCCAGGGCAGCGTGCTGATCACCGGAGAGAGCGGGACGGGCAAGGAGGTCGTCGCGCGGGCGATCCACGACCTGAGCCCCCGCTCGGGGGGTGCGTTCCTCGCGGTCAACTGCGCGGCGCTGAGCGAGAGCCTGCTGGAGAGCGAGCTGTTCGGGCACGAACGCGGCGCGTTCACCGGGGCTGACAAGCTGCGGAAGGGGCGGTTCGAGCTCGCGGACCGAGGGACGCTGCTGCTCGACGAGGTGAGCGAGGTCAGCCCCCACATCCAGGCGAAGCTGCTGCGGGTGCTCCAAGAGCGGGCGTTCGAGCGCGTGGGCTCGAGCCTCACGATCGGCGTCGATGTGCGCGTCGTCGCGACGAGCAACCGGGACCTCGAAGAATCGATCGACGCGGGCGATTTCCGCGGGGATCTCTTCTACCGCCTCAATGTGCTCCCGATCCACCTGCCGCCCCTCCGCGAGCGGACGGGCGATGTGCGGCTGCTCGCGGAGCACTTCGTGGGCGCGTGCTGTGCGCGCGAGGGGCGCGAGGCGATGGGCTGGGCGGACGACGCGCTGGACGCGATGGCGGGGTACGCGTGGCCGGGCAATGTGCGCGAGTTGCAGAACATCTGCGAGCGGGCGGTGGTGATCTCGGTGGCTCGCGGGGCGGGCCGGATCGAGGCGTCGCTCGTCGAGCCCTGGCTGCGCGGGAGCATGAACGGCGCGGCGAACGGGAGCACAGCCGCGACGGTGAGCAACGGTGTCAACGGGCACGCCCCGTTCGAGGGGGCAGAGCTCAAGCCGGTTGGCGGGGTCGTGGGGGCCGCGCGGCTCATCGATGAGACCGGGGGGATCCGCCCGCTCTGCGATATCGAGCGAGAGACGATCGTTCAGACGCTCCAGCACTTCCACGGGCATCGTCAGAAGACCGCGAAGGCGCTGGGCATCGGCGTGCGCACGCTCGGGCTCAAGCTCAAGAAGTGGAAGGAAGAGGAACTCGTCCCCGCGACGCTCTGAGCGGGGTGGGATTGGCCCGCGGTTTGCGGAAGGTCCGGCGATGGGCATGATCGACCAACTCGATACCGCGGGTGCGCTGCCGGTGCTGGACGCGGCGATCCGGTTCGCGGGGGCGCGGCACACGGTGATCGCGCACAACATCGCGAACCTGGAGACGCCCGGGTTTCAGCCGCGGGATGTGGATCCCCACGCGTTCCAGTCAGAACTCGCGGAGGCGATCGATCGGCGCCGGCAAGGCGAGACGGGCTCGATCGGCGGGACGCACGGGGAGCTCGGGCTCGAGACGACCCGTGAGGTCGAGGTCGGCGCCGGCGGGCGGCTGCGGCTGAATCCTCGGACCAGCAGCGGGAACATCCTGTTCCACGATCGGAACAACCGGGATCTGGAGCGGACGATGCAGTCGCTGGTCGAGAACGCGTCTGTGTTCCGCGTCGCGACGGATCTGTATCGGAACCGCACGACGCTGCTCCGCGATGCGATGGCGGAGCGGGTGGGCTAACGGCTGAAACGACCAGGGGTTGAAACCCGGCGATGTACGGTGCACTGAACATCTCGACGAGCGGCATGATCGCCCAGCGGACGCGGATGGCGGTGATCTCCGCGAACATCGCGAACGCGGATACGCTCCTCGACAGCCAGGGGAATCTGAGTCCCTACAAAAAGCGGATCGTGCACTTCGCGCCGGGTGATCCCTCTGCGGCGGACCCCGCGGGGCGGGGGATGGGCGTGCATGTCAGCGAGATCGCGAAGGACGAGGATGCGGTCCGATGGAAGTACGAGCCCGGGAGCAAGTACGCGAACGACGACGGCTATGTGCCGTATCCTGATATCAGCCCGCAGATCGAGCAGATCAACGCGATGAGCGCGGCGCGGGCGTACGAGGCGAATGTGGTGGCGGCGGAGACGACCAAGACGATGATGGCGCAGGCGTTGCGATTGATCGCGTGACCGGCGCATGGACCCTGATGAGCCGATCCGGCGCGTGTGCGTCGGTCGGGGAGACGATCGATGAGTGATCCGCTTGGATTCGTATCGGGCGCGGGCGGGATGCGCCCGGTTCAGCCGACGCCGGGCGTGGGCAAGGCGGGCGATCGCGCGAGCGGCGCCGGGGGCGGGGCGGACTTCCGCGAGGTCCTGCTCGAGAACCTGGAGAAGGTGAACAGCGCGCAGCAGGAAGCGGACCGGGCGGTGGAGGACCTCGTGAGCGGTCGGCGAACCGATGTCGAGGGCGTGATCCTCGCGACGGAGAAGGCGGACAACGCGTTCCGGATGCTGCAGGCGATGCGTGGCAAGGTGCTCCAGGCGTACGACGAGATCAAGCAGGTGCGGGTCTGACCCTCCCCGCGCTGAGCGGCGGGGCGCAAGAAGTGCCTCGGATCGGCGGGGCGTGCGCGGTCTCGCGTTGATCTCGCGCGGATTTCAAGACTCTTGAACGGTTGAGCCGACCTTACCCCATCGGGCAGGATGCCCGGGGGCGTGACGCGCCCTGACCCCGGTGCCTTCTGGGCAACGGGGACGGCAGGGAGGCCGGTGGTCATGAATCAGCTGCAGCGGGTCTTGGCGGAGATCCGGACCTATTTGGGCAAACTGAGCGTGACGCAGCAACTGCTGATCGGCAGCACGGTCGTGATCGCGCTGATGGCGTTGTTCCTCGTGACGCAATACGCGGCGGGCCCCCGGCTCGTGCCGCTGGAGGGCATCGCGCCGGACCAGCAGCCCCGGGTGGTGCGTTCGCTGCAGGCGGCGAGCTTCACGGCGAAGTTGCGGAACGGATCGGTGGTGGTCCCGTCGGGCGACCAGCAGGAAGCGATCGCGCACCTGAGCGAGTCGGGTGACCTGCCCGATGACACGACGATCCTGTTCAACAACCTGATCACGAAGCAGGACTGGCGGCACAGCCGGGAGCAGCACCGACAGCAATATCTGTTCGCGCTGCAGAACGAATTGGGGCGGGTGATCGGGAACTTCCGCGGGGTGCGCTCCGCGACGGTGATCATCGACGCGCCCGAGCGAGAGGGGTTGGGGCGGTCGAGCCGGGACCCGACGGCGAGCGTGACGGTGTTCCCGGCGAACGGGATGCCGCTGGATCAGCACACGGTCGACGCGGTCGCGTCGCTGGTGGCTGGGGCGCGGAGCGGGCTGCGGCTGGAGAATGTCTCGGTCATCGACGGGGTGACGCGTCAGCAACGCAAGGCGACGGATGAATCGCTGATGGCGGCGGGGACCTATCTCGACCACCGCAACAAGGTGGAGCGCGACACGCTGCGGAAGCTCGAGGGGCTGCTGAGTTACATCCCCGGGGTGATCGTCGCGGTGACGGCGGAAGTCGATGTGAGCCGGGTGAGCGAGCAGACGCGTGCGCACCTGAAGGAAGGCGAGGGGACGGTTTCGGTGCTCAAGAGCGAGCAGACGACCTCGATCCAGCAGAGCGGGGAGGCGACGGGGTCGGAGCCTGGCGTGCGCTCGATGCAGGGCGCCGACATCAACCAGGGGACTTCGGAGTCGGCCTCCGGCTCGACGCAGGAAGAGGCGGATACGGAGTTCGAGACCGCGATCGGGACGACGGTGCGTGATCTGGTGGACCCGCGGGGGATGCCGACGATGCTCGCGGCGTCGGTGAATGTCCCGGAAGCGTTCGTGGTGGAATTGCTGCGGCAGGAGAACCCGCCCGCGGAGGGGGAAGAGCCCGAGAACCCAACGGCGGAGGCGATCGCGGCGCGATTTGCCGACATCCGGACGCAGATCGAGCAGTTGGTCAAGCCGCACCTCAAGACACGGGGCGATTCGAACGCTCTCGTGGAAGGGGAGGTGCAGGTGGCGATGGTTCCGACGAAGGTGCTCGCGGGTCTGGGTGGCGCGCCGAGCGGGGGCGGCGTCCTGGGTCTGATCGGAGGCGGCGCGGGCGACAGCCTGCTGGACACCGCGCTGCTGGGCGGGCTCGCGCTCGTCTCGCTGACGATGATGGTGATGATGGTGCGGCGTTCGGCGAAGAAAGTCGAGCTGCCGACCGCGGAGGAGCTGGTCGGGGTGCCGCCCGTGCTGGAGTCTGATTCCGATCTCGTCGGCGAGGCGGAGGAGGGCGAGGGCGCGCTCGCGGGCATCGAGGTGGGCGACGAGGATGTCGAGCGGAACAAGATGCTCGATCAGATCGCCGAGCTGATCCAGGCGGAGCCGCAGAAGGCGGCGAACCTGCTGGGCCGGTGGATGGCGGCGGGGGAGTAACACGAGATGCCCCGGCGACCCCACGAAAAACTCCCGAGCAATATCAACGACCTCGAGGGCGTGACGAAGGCGGCGATCCTGCTGGTCGCGGTGGGGGAGGAGCCCGCTTCGGAGTTGCTGCGCACGATGCAGCCCGAGCAGGTCGAGGAGTTGATGCGTGAGCTTGCCGGGCTCGGGCGGGTCCCCGAGGAGCTCCAGAGCCAGGTGATCGAGGAGTTCTACAGCGTCTCGGTCGCGAGCCGGTTCATGGGCGAGGGGAACCTGGATTTCGCGAAACAGGTGCTGATGAGCAGCCTGGATCCGAAGCAGGCGGAGCGGGTGCTGGCGCAGATCCAGACGCAGGTGCAGAAGACGCCCTTCTCGTTCCTGCAGCGAGCGGAGAGCGAGAACCTGCTGACCTTCATCCAGGACGAGCACCCGCAGACGATCGCGTTGATCCTGTGCCACCTGGCGCACCACAAGGCGTCGGAGATCCTGGTTGGGCTGCCGCTCGCGAAGCAGCTCGAGGTGATCAAGCGGATCGCGCACATGGAGCAGACGAACCCCGAGGTGATCCGCGCGGTGGAGAAGGGCCTGGAGAGCCGGCTCAGCAGCATGCTGATGCAGAGCATGGAGAAGGCGGGGGGTGTGCCGACGGTCGCGGAGGTGCTCAACCTGGTGGACCGCGCAACGGAGAAGTCGATCATGGAGGGCCTCGAGTCCGAGGATCCCGACCTGGTCGAGGACATCCGGAGGCTGATGTTCGTGTTCGAGGACATCATGCTCGTCAACGACAAGGGCGTGCAGGCGGTGCTCAAGGAGGTCGAGAACGACGAGCTCGCGGTCGCGCTCAAGACCGCCAGCGAGGAGCTCAAGAACAAGATCCTGGGGAACATGTCCGAGCGCGCGGCGGGGATGATCAAAGAGGACATGGAGTTCATGGGCCCGGTGCGTGTCAGCGATGTGGAGGCGGCGCAGCAGCGGATCGTGGACATCGTGCGGCGTCTCGAGGAATCGGGCGATGTCATCATCCAGGGTCGGGGCGGGGACTCTGACCTGCTGGTCTGACGCGGCGCGCGGAGTCGCGGGCGTCGTGAAGGGAGCCTGTCGGGGTGCTGATCAAGCGTGCGGATGCCGACGAAGTCGCGAAGCAGGCGGTGACGCTGCACCTGGGCGACCTGGAACGCGAGGGCGCGGCGATGATCGCGCACGCGAAGACCCGCGCCGAGTCGATCCTCGCGAAGGGGCGGGCCGAGCGGGACCGCCTGATCGCGGGCGCCGCGGAGCGGGGCTACAAGGCGGGCTACGCACGGGGGCACGCGGAGGGGCTCGCGAAGGGCTCGGAGACGGGCGAAGCCCAGGCGCTCGAGCACACGAGCGCCGCGATCTCGGCGCTCGTCGAGCAGTGGGGGCTCGTGCTCTCCCGGTTCGAATCGAGCCGGGAGCGGATGATCTCCGAGGCGCGCGCGGACATCGTGCACCTCGCGGCGATGGTGGCCGAGAAGGTCGCGCGTCGGTCGGTCGAATTGGACCCCGGCGTCGTCGAGCGGGCGATGGAGGCGGCGCTGCGGCGCGTCGTCGGCCCGACGGCGCTGACGGTCGTCGTCCATCCCGATGAGTTGTCGCTGTCGGAACGGCTGCTACCGGTGCTGCTCGATCGCGTCGGGAGTTCGGCGCACGGGGCGGTGGTCGCGGACGCGTCGGTCGAGCGGGGCGGCTGTATCGTGCGCACGAGCGGGGGCGGGGTGATCGACGCGGATGTGCGCGCCGCGATCGAGCGCGTGGTCGAGACGCTCCTCCCGGGTCCGAGGCCCGAATCGGGTTCGGAGGACGGCGCGGACGACGCGTCTCTGGCCGAGCCGGCGGACGGTCGGTCGGATGAGCAGGATGATTCTCCGAACGATGATGAGGAGACGGCGTGATGCGTGTTCTCGCGCCGGAGATGGCACGGGTCGCGTCGGCGGAGCCGCTGGGGTTTACGGGGCGCGCGGTGTCGGTGAACGGCCTGAGCGTCGCGGTGGAGGATCTCCCGCTGCCGATGGGGGCGATGGTACGGATCGGTGACGACGCGGGGCACACCTCGCTGGGCGAGGTGACGGGGTTCGAGGGCGGCCGCTCGGTGGTGATGACCTACGGCGGTCTAGAGGGCGTGCGACCCGGTGCGCCGGTGTCGCTGGTTTCGTGCGCGCCGCTCGTGGGCGTGGGGGACGGTCTGCTGGGGCGGGTGGTGAACGGTCTGGGCGAGCCGATCGACGGGAAGCCCCGGATCCTGGACCGGGTCTCGCGTCCGCTGAACGCGCCCCCGATCGGGGCGATGGCGCGGTCGCGGGTGACCGAGCCCCTGCGCACGGGGGTGCGCGCGATCGACCTGATGACCCCGATGGGCAAGGGGCAGCGGATGGGCGTGTTCGCGGGCCCGGGGGTCGGGAAGAGCACGCTGCTGGGGCAGATCGCGCGGGGCACGAGCGCGGATGTCAGCGTGATCGCGCTGATCGGCGAGCGGGGGCGCGAGGTCCCGGAGTTCATCCACGACGCGCTGGGCGACGAGGGGCTCGCCCGATCGGTGATCGTGGTCGCGACGAGCGACGAATCGCCCCTGCTGCGGCTGCGCGCGGCGCGGTACGCGTGCGCCGCGGCGGAGCACTTCCGGGACACGGGGCGCGATGTGCTCTTGATGATGGACTCGGTGACGCGGTTCGCGCACGCACGCCGGCAGGTGGGGCTGAGCGTCGGTGAGCCCCCCTCGACGCGCGGTTACACCCCGAGCGTGTTCGCGGAGCTGCCGGTGCTCCTCGAGCGGGCGGGGGCGATCGCGGGTGAGGGGGCGGGCTCGATCACCGGTCTGTACACGATCCTGGTCGAGGGGGACGACATGACCGAGCCCATCGCGGACGCGGCGCGGGGCATCTTGGACGGGCATGTCATGCTCTCGCGCAAGCTCGCGCAGAAGGGGCACTATCCCGCGATCGATGTGCTGGATTCGGTGAGCCGGGTCGCGCAGGCGGTCGCGGACGACGCGCACAAGGCGGCGATGCGGCAGGCGGGGCGGATGCTGGCGCTCTACCGCGAGGTCGAGGAGCTGGTGCGGATCGGGGCGTACGCGCGCGGGGCGGATCCCGAGACGGACACGGCGATCGACCTGTCGGGCGCCTTCGAGAGCATGCTGACACAGAGCGTGGAGGAGCACGCGGAGTTCGAGCGTTCGCGCTCGGAGCTGCTGCGCCTCGCGATGGAATCGGGCGAACGCATCCGTCGCGTCCGCGAGCAGGAGGCGCTGCGCGGCGCCGGGGGTGGGTGATGGCGAAGTTTGTGTTTGAGCTCGAGGCGCTGCTCCGCAAGCGGCTGCACGACGAGCGCGAGCAGATGGGGCGGGTCGCCGCGATCGAGCGCGAGCGCATCGCCTTGGAAGACGAGATCCGCGGGTACCAGTCGATGATCATCGAGGAGAAAGAGGACCTCGCGGCACGGCTCTCGGTGGAGCGGGACGGGGCGGCGCCTCCGGACGAGTGGGCGGAGCCTCCGGGCCGATCGGTCGATCTCCGCGCGGTCCGGATGCAGGCGAACGCGTCGCTGCGGCTGATCGACCGGGCGCAGCGGGCGGTGCTCCGGCTCAAGGGTGTGCACGATCGGCTGGACGCGGCGCGTCTCGACCTGGTCGGATTGACGACCAAACGCCGGGCGATCGAGCTGCTCAAGGAGCAGCGCTACGAGGCGTGGCGCAGGGCGGTGCAGAAACGCGAGCAGATGGAACTCGACGAGATCGCGGTGCTGCGGCACGGCCGCGGGAACGGATTCGACGCGCGGGACGCGGGGTAAGGAGCGGAGGCGATGCGGACGGCCTGGAACATCATCACGCTCGTGGCGCTCGCGAACCTGATCGCGATCGTCGGTTTCGTGTGGTGGCTTCATTTTTCGGGTCGGCTGGACATGGACCGCGTCGAGGCGGTGCGGACGATGCTCAGCGAGACCATCAGCGAGCAGACGACGCGGGAGCAGACCGAGGAGGCCCAAGCCGCGCAAGAGGCGGCGGACGCGGAGATGGAGGCGAAGCTGGACGGGTCTCCGGTGACGGCGCAGGAACAGCTCGCGCTCCGGCTGGAGGCTTCGGAGATCGATCGGCAGCGTCTGGAGCGTCTTCGCGAGGAGGTCGAGGCGCTGAGTGCAACGCTCGCGCGCGAGCGGCGGATGTTCGAGAACGAGCGCGCGGCGTTCGTCGAAGAGAAACGCGCGTTCGAGGCGATGCGCGAGCGGCTCGCGGAGATCGAGGGGGACGAGCAGTTCGCCAAGGCGGTCGCGGTTCTCGAGACGGTCAAGTCCGCGGAGGCGAAGGAGATGCTCGGCGAGCTCATCACCACCGATCCGCAGCAGGCGGTCGCGTACCTCGACGCGATGAAGGCGAGGCAGCGCGCGAAGGTGATCGCGGAGTTCAACAAGGACGGCGCGACCGATGTGGCAACCGGTTTGCTGGAACAGCTCCGCCTGCACGGCCTGGACACGGGGGTGCAGTGATGGAGCAGTTCCTTGCGCATCGAGACGCAGATCACGACACCGGACACGGCAGGGCGTGCGCCCCGCGCTGATCGTGCGCCGGGGGCGTCTCCCACGAACCTGGAGTGGGCGAGCGCCTACGACGAGTTGCTCGCGATGCTCGGGGTCTCGCTCGAGGGCGCACAGGGGGGGGCGACGGGACGGACAGGGCCTCTCGGGATCGCGGAGGTCGCGTCGCGAGAGCTTCGCGATCCGCTGGGGCTCGCGACACGGACCGCGGCGGTCAGCCCCCCGGATCGCCCGCTGCTGAACGCCCCCGCGACGCGGGCAGGGGAGGCACGCGGGGCGGCAACGCCCGAGGTTCGGGGGGAATCGTCGCAGCATGTGACAACGCGGCGGGGCGGTTCTGAGTCCCCTGGGTCGGGGGACGGGGCCAAGGGTGCGCGCTCTGAGTCTTGGGGCGCTCGTCGCGGCGGGAACGATGGCGGCTCGGAATCGCGTGGAGGGGCACATCAGGACGCAGCGTCGGAAGGGGAACGCAGCGGGACGAGAGGCGTCGATGCACCGTTCCCGGGGCGCGCGCGCGCCGGCGGGCCTGTCGGGCCTGTTGCGGCGGGCAGCGCGGGCGTGTCCGGCGCGCCGGGTGCATCGGCGAGCGGCCCGTCTGGCGGGGTTTCCGCGATCGGGGGTGTGAACGGTGCGGCGGTCCGCACGAGCGGGGCGCGTCGGGCGGCTCCATCTCCTTCTGCAAACGCACAGCATTTGCGCATGCAGCAGGCGGAGATTGCGCCCCAGATCGCCAAGGGTCTCGCGTCGCTCGTGCTGAAGGAGGGCGGACGGGCGCAGATCCAGTTGCGACCGGAGGCCCTGGGCCGCGTGGAGGTGGATCTCTCGATCCGCGACGGGGTCGTCAACGCGACGATGTCGGCGGAGAACGAAACGGCACGCGACTTGCTCAACAGCGAGTTGGACCGTTTGCGTGCGCTGCTGGAGCGGCGCGGCTTGCGGGTGGAGAAGCTGGAGATCGTGTCCGACCCTGCGGAGCCGGAGGCTCGGGGCGGGACGGACCCGAATCGCGGGAGCCGATGGACATCGGCGCAGGATGATGCCCGCGGGACCGGCACGGATGCTGGGCAGAGCTCGCCGTGGAGCGGCGGGGATGAACAACGCGGGCGGGACGGAGTCCCACGGCCTCTCGCGGAGCGGGGGCGGCTCGATTCGGACGCGGGCGAGGCGGAGACCTCCGCGCCGTTGGACACAGGCGAGCGTGCGGCACAAGGCGGGTGGAGACCGGCCGGGCTGTGGGTGCGTCTGGACACCGTGGCGTAGATCCGCCGGCTTTGCCGGTTGGGATCGCGTGCACAACAGGTGACCCGGATGATGCGGGCGGGGATCGCCGCGCCGTCGCGCCGGGCGGGAGACACGAGCGATGAGCGCGATCGGTACACCCAGTTTGCTGGGCGGGGAGACGGTGCGCACACCGACCCGCGGCTTCTCGGAGATCAGTTCCGAGGAGTTCATGAGCATGATCCTCAGCGAATTGACCAACCAGGATCCGCTCGAGCCCAACGACACGGAGAACCTGCTGAACCAGATCTCGACGATCCGCTCGATCGAGTCGGACGAGGCGATGCTCGGATCGCTGGACAGCATGCTGGATTCGAGCGAGTTCGCGAGCGCCGCGAACCTGATCGGGACGCTGGTCAGCGGTGTCACGGAAGACGGTCGCCGCGTCGCGGATGTGGTGCTGAGCGTGAGCCGAACGCTGGACGGGCCCGTGCTGAACCTGTTCGATGGCAGCCGGGTGCCCTTCGAGAGCGTGGACGAGGTCGTGGCGCCGCTCCCGCTCGATGATGGCGGGACGGACGGCGATGACGGCTCGAACGATCAGGACGACGGGGACGACAACGGGGGGAACGGATGACACCCGCGGCTGGCGCGTTGCTGGGGCTTCTCGGTTCGGGGGTCAACCTGCTCCGGCAGGCGGGGGCGGCGAAGCCGAGCGTTGAGGGTGCCTCGTTCGACGATCTGCTGTCGATGGCGCGCTCGGGAACGCTGCGCGAGGGGGAGCCGATCCGCGTCGGGAACGGCGTGGAGTTGACCCCTGACCAGCTCGAGCGGCTTGGCGCAGCGGCGGCGGAACTCGAGAAGGCGGGGGCGCAGCGCGGGGTGATCATGATCGACGGGAAAGCGATCGAGTACGAGGTCGCGACGCGGACGGTGGTGCGCGAGCTCGACCCGACGGAAACCTCGGCGCTGTCGGGCATCGACGCGTTCGTGCGCGCGCCGGACGAGGCGGGGGACGGGGTGATCCGGACGCCCGCTTTCGCGCGGGGCGCGAGCGCCTCGCTGCTGCGGGCGCTCGGGGAGCACGGGGCGGCGTGACCCGGGCGGTCGGGTGAGCACGGCGACGCGCGGCGCGGGGCGATGACCGGCGGCGCACGGAGGGATTGCGATGGCATCGACGACGGCGTTCTACACGGGGCTGAGCGGGCTGAGCGTGCACGCGCGGCGGCTCGATGTGATCGGTAACAACATCGCGAATGTCAACACGACGGCGTACAAGCAGACGCGCCTGGAACTGCAGAACGCGATGCCGCGCACGATCAACCCGGGGACGGAGCCCAGGCAGGCGACGGGCGGGACGAATCCTTACCAGGTGGGTCTGGGTGTTTCGATTTCCGGGACGACTCGGAATTTCACCACGGGGTCGATCACCCCGACGGGCGATCCGCGCGACCTCGCGATCGAAGGAGACGGGTTCTTCATCGTGCAGCGCGGGGACGACACTTTCTACACCCGGAACGGTGCTTTCCGGCAGGACGCGGCTGACGATCTCGTCACGATCAACGGCGAGAAGGTCATGGGTTTCGGCGTGGACGGGGATTTCAACATCGTCGAGGGGGCGCTCACGGAGATCAACATCCCCGTCGGACGCCTCCAGATCAGCGAGCCCACGACGCTGGTGAACTACGCGGGCAACCTCAACGCGGGCGGGCTCGTCGCGCAGAGTGGGAGCCTGACCAATCTGTTCGCGACCGGCACGACGGGCCTGCGCACGACCGGCGGCGCGATCGCGGCGGGCACGACACCCCTGACGAGCCTCGCGGATCCGAACCTCGGCGGGGCGCTCTTCGTCGCGGGGGACACGCTGCGGCTCGAGGGCGCGACGCGGGGCGGGACGCGGGTGCCCGCGGCGGATCTCGCGATCGGCGCCGGGACGACCGTCGCGGATCTGCTCGCGTTCCTGAACACCAACCTCGGGATCCACAGCACGGGGGCCGCGAACCCGGACGGGGCGTTCCCGGGTGCGTCGATCGACGCGGACGGGGTGATCAACATCGTCGGGAACACGGGCGAGTCGTCGACCATCGCGCTGGATTCGGCGGACCTGAAGCGTCTCGACTCGGACGGGGTGCTCGCGGGCCTGCCCTTCGCGACGGCGAACCAGGCGCCCTCCACGGGGGAGGCGGACCGGACAACGACGATCGTCTACGACTCGCTGGGCAACGAGGTCGAGGTGACCGTTTCGTTCACGCTGGTGAGCAAGAACACCAACGGGACGACCTGGCGGTACGACATCTTCAGCCCCGACAACGAGGGCGCCGGGCCTTTCCTCGGGACGGGCGAGGTCTCGTTCGATTCGCTGGGCGAGCTGACGAGCAACGACCCGGTGTCGGTCAGCCTGAGCCGGGCGGGGACCGGGGCGGCCTCCCCGCTGAACTTCAATCTCCAGCTCTCGAGCGGGAACGGTCGGATGACGGCGTTGACGGACACCCCGAGCCAGTTCGCGCCGGTGTTCCGCGACGGCGTGCCGACGGGGACGCTCGAGCAGTTCGGGGTCGACCGCGACGGGACGATCATCGGTGCGTTCGACAACGGTGTGACGCGCACGCTGGGGCGCGTCGCGGTCGCGCGTTTCATCAACAACAACGGTCTGGTCGACGAGGGCAACGCGCTGTACCGCGTCGGCGCGAACAGCGGGCCCGCGATCGTCACGGCGCCGGGCGAGCAGGCGGCGGGGTTCGTCACCAGCGGGGCGCTGGAACTGAGCAATGTCGATCTCGGGCAGGAGTTCATCGACCTGATCCTGACGAGCACGGGGTATTCCGCGTCGTCGCGGGTCATCCAGACGACCGACGAGCTGATGCAGCAGCTCCTGGTCATCGGGCGATGAGGCGGCGCGGCGCGAGCGGGAGGCTGCCGGCATGATCAGCGTGACGCGACTCAACGGGGACCGGTTCGTGCTCAACGCGGAGCTCATCCGGACGGTCGAGGAGAGCCCCGACACGATCATCACCCTCGTCAACGGGGACCACATCGTGGTCAGAGAGCCCATGCGCGAGATCGTCCGCCTCGTGATCGAGTACGGGCGGCACCTCCGACGCATGGTCCCGGCGAGTTAGCGATCCGGACGCGCCGGCACCACGCCTGAACCGGGGATGAGGCGGCGCACGCCGATGCTGCGGGTTCGGTCTGCAACGGGATGCGCCCGCGTCGCGGCGGAGCGGTCGTCGCGGTCCGATCAAGTCGGGGCGCTGGTGGGTCGATGCTCTCCCGCGAGCGCTCGGATGCGCTGACGCGGAGGATGCCCCGTGGATATCGGAACCATCGCAGGACTCGGCATCGCGATCGTTGCTATCGGGTTGTCCATCGTCCTGGGCGGCGGGAATCCCGCGTCGCTGATCAATATCCCGTCGATCCTCGTGGTGTGCGGGGGGACGGCGGGCGCGATCGTGGCGTCGTTCCCGCTCGCGAATGTGCTCAAGGTGCACACGATCTTCCTGAAGGCGATCTTCGGGGAGAACAACGACGCGCTGGCGACGATCAAGACGCTCGTGCAGTACGCGGAGATCGCCCGGCGTGACGGCATCCTGAGCCTGGAGAGCCATATCGAGGACCTGAACGATCCGTTCATCGTCCGCGGGATCAAGATGGCGGTCGACGGCACGGACCCCGAGCTGATCCGCACGATCATGGACACCGAGCTCGAGGCGTCGATGGAGCGGCACGCGCAGGGCAAGGCGATCCTCGACACCACGGGCAAGATGGCGCCCGCGTTCGGGATGATCGGGACGCT
>MDTG01148264.1_pt1 | contig 21771 bp, 19 predicted proteins | sample 811421 | NCBI WGS metagenome assembly MDTG01 (sample SAMN05326645, study PRJNA326480) | marine metagenome | isolation source: seawater | place: Pacific Ocean: South East | collected 2011 | reverse complement strand
ACGTTGATAGGCTGGATGTGGAAGCACAGTAATGTGTGCAGCTGACCAGTACTAATAGCTCAATTGGCTTGATTTATGCACTGAAAAAAATTTTTAAGATGTCAAAAAATTATTGGCATTAAATTAGTTTGTAATGAAAACTTTTAGATATTTAAATAATCTTAATTTTTTGATAGCCCCTATTTCAATTCTCAATTATTTAAATTTAATTATTTAAGCAAATCTATGAAAAAAAAAATAAGATTAGGTATAGTTCAAGGACGATTATCAAACAGAATAAAAAATTTAATACAAGCTTTCCCAAAAAAAAATTGGGAAAAAGAATTTTGGTTAGCTAAGAAAATTGGATTTGATGGGATAGAATTTATTTTTGATGATCTGACTAATCCACTTTTATCTGCTAAAGGCATTGACAAAATCAGAAATATTAAATCCAGGACAAATCTTGAAATTTTTTCAATAAGTTGTGACTATTCAATGTTTAATCCACTTTTTGGTAAAACAAGAGAAAAAACTACTCAAATAGCTCTTAAATTATTAGAGGCATGCAATGAATTGAATATTCCTAGATTAGCACTTTCTTTAGAAGATAATAGCTCTTTACGTAATAAATCTGATGTCAAAGATACAATAAATTGTTTAAAAAAAATTACAAAAAAAGCAGAAAAATACGGTGTAATAGTTACACTTGAGACGTCTTTAAATGTGATAAATATCAAAAACTTAATAAAAAAAGTTGGTAGTAAAATCTTAAAAATTAATTTTGATTTAGGAAATAGTTGTTCTTTAGGCGAGAACACATCTAAGGCTATTTTAGAATTGAATAGTCTTATTCATAGTATACATATAAAAGATCGAAATATACTTTTTGGGACCACTGTACCATTAGGAAAAGGGGATGTAAATTTTGCTAAGTGTTTTAAGTCTTTAAGAATGATTAATTTTAAAGGAGATATTGTAATTCAAGGTGCTAGGGGCACAAACCATATAAAAACTGCTAAAAAATATCTAGAATTTGTTAAAAAGTTAATTAAGAAAAATTATTTAAAGTGATTAAAAATTACCATTTAAAAAATAAAATTGCTGTTGTAACTGGAATTACCGGAGATATAGGCCAAGCTATTTTTAAAGCATTATCTGCAGAAGAAATTAAAGTCATAGGCATCAGCTCTAATAGTATAAAAAAAAATAGAATTATAAAAAAATTAAAAGAGGATAAAAATGTTTTGGATATTATAAAATGTGATTTATCTGATGAAAAAAATATTGAAAAAACATGCAAACAAATTACCAAAAAATATAAACAAATAGATATTTTGATAAATAATGCAGCTACCTTAAATTTAAAAAATCTTGAAAATTTTGGTGTTAAAGAAATTTCAAATATCTTTAATGTGAATATTCTTGCACCTATTTTTTTGACGAGATATTTTATAAAAAAGATGAAAAAAAATAAAAGCGGCAATGTAATAAATATTTGTTCTTCGAGCTCATATCATGGAGGGGGAAAAGAAGGCCATACGGTTTACAGTGCAACAAAACATGCTCTCCTAGGTTTTTCAAGAGCACTAGATGAAGAAGTTAGAAAGTCAAATATCAGAGTTTCTTCCATTTCACCCGCAGGTGTAAATACTAAAATGATGCAAAAAAGGTTAAAAAACTCAAAAGATATCAGCAGGAATTCCTTAATGACTACTAGAGAAGTTTCTGATGCTTTAATTTTTTTATTAAAGTCTAATGGTAGAGGTATAGTTTACGAAATGAGACTATCAAGAATGTTTAGATAGTTCATATACAAATGATAGATAAAAAAAAATATCATTTTGGGGCAATAATAACTGTAAGATCCTTATCTAGTAGACTCGAAAAAAAATGTTACCAAAAAATATTTGAAGATATCTCATTAATAGAAGCTGTTATCAATAGAGCAAAAAAAATTAATGCAAAAGTTATAGTTGCAACTTCAGAGGAGTCAGCAGATGACAATATTGAAAAAATAGCTTTAGATAAAAATGTGAGTATTTATCGGGGAAGTTTGCAAAATAAAATTCATAGATGGTATTATTGTTTTGAAAAATATAAATTAGATTATGCAATGCTTGTAGATGCTGATGACCCAACTTTTTGTTTTTCTCTAATGAATGATGCATTGGAGAAACTTTCAAAAAATGGAGCAGATATAATATCTGGCTCTAAAAATCTTTTACCAGGATTGCTAACCTATGGAATATCAAAAAAAGGAATAGGTAAATTATATTTAACAGCAAAAGATTACTCAACGAACACAGATGTGATTGATATATTTTTAAAAAGAGCAAATTTAAAATTTCTGAAAATAGACCCAAATAATAAAGAGGAATATTATGATAACATCAGATTAACAATTGATTATCGAGAAGATTTAAATTTTTACAGAGAGGTTTATAAGGGAATATCTTATCTTGAAACATCTGCAAAAATTATTAAATTTATTAAAAAAAACAATCTTGCAAAAATAAACTGGTTTCGAAATATAGATTTTAAAGAAAATCAAAAAAAATTTAATGAAAAAGTAATTTAATATGAATAAATTTGGTAAATATATAGGTAATGAATTAAATTATGTGAAAAGATATTTGGATACAGAAGATCCTAAAAATAAAAATTATCCTTGGGTCCAGAAATTTGAGGAAAAATTTGTAGATTTGTCTGGTTCAAAATATGCAATAGCGGTTAATTCAGCGACATCAGGATTACACTCTGCTCTTGAGGCTTGTAATTTAAAACCAGGAGACGAAGTTATTTCACCAGGCCTTACAGTAGTTATGAACTCATTTGTAACACTTGCGGGGAAGTATGTTCCCGTTTTTGCAGATGTAAATCAAAAAACTTGGAATATTGATATTGATACAATCTTACCCAAGATAACAAAAAGAACTAAAGTTATTATGCCAGTCTCTCTTTTTGGTCTCCCAGTGGATATAGAACCAATAATGAAGTTTGCAACTGAAAATAATATTAAAGTAATTGACGATAGCGCAGAGACAATTATGGGAGTTTATAAAAATAAGTTTGCAGGTACACATGCTGATATCGCTGTTTACAGTTTTGAAAATAAAAAACATATGACATCTGGTGGAGAGGGTGGAATGGTAATAACCTCAGATAAAGATCTTGCCACTAAAGTGAGACAACATGCTGGAATTGGATACAAAACTCTTACAGCAACAACAGGAAGAATAAGCTTAGCTTCATCTGAATTCCAAAATCCAACTTATAAAAGACATGATGTGCTTGGACTAAACTATAGAATGACACCTTTGACTGCTTGTATTGGTCTTGCTCAACTTGAAAGAATAAATGAATTAGTTGAGAGAAGAAAAAAAGTTGCAAATTTATTTTTAGCAGCTGTAAAAAAATGTGATTGGATGATACCCCAAGAAACTATAAATAGTGCGAATCATACTTATTTGACTGTAGGTTTTAAATATCTTGGTGAAGAAAAAAGATCTATTAAATGGAAAAATTTTTATGAAAAATATACATCTAAGGGTGGAGATGGGTTTTATAGTGCATGGATGAACCCGTATTTAGAAAATGCTTTATATGGTCAAACTTTCGGAAATACAGTTTGTAAAGAGGGCTTGTGTCCAATAGCTGAAGACTTGCAAAAAAAACTTATGTTATTTAAAACAAATTATCGAAATTTAGATCAAGCAAAGCATCAAGCAGAACTTTTATCAAGTTTAATTGACGAAATTGGTAGAAATTGAATTTGATTTGTTAACAATGATAAAAAAAAACTTTAAAAATCTTTAAAAAATAATCAATTAATATCTAATAATTTATCTTAAAAAACCTCATAAATTTTTTTAGGAGTATTGGATTTGAGCATGCAATAATTTGACCTTTGGACAAATTATTTTTTCCCTCCCAATTAACAACTACTCCGCCAGCTTTTTGGACAATTGGTAATACTGGTAAAATGTCTACTTGTTTAAGTCCCGACTCAATTATTATGTCTATTTTGCCCTCTGCAAGTAAACAAAAATTATAAGCATCGACGCCAGTAATTTTGAAAAAAAAAGGATAATCTGTAAAGAATTTATAAATTCTCTTGTTAATAAAAGTATGTATTGAATTAGTAATTAATTTAGAGTTTTTTAATTCAGTAACTTTAGATGTTTTAATTTTTTTCATTTCTTTTAAGTAAAAACAATATGCATTATTATCATTAGAGAAAAATGTTTTTTTTAAACTTGGAAAATTTGCCAAACCAAAAATAGGTTTTTTTTTAAAATAAAGTGAAATAAGATTGCTCCAAGTTGGTTGACCAGTCAATAAGGCTTTAGTGCCATCGATAGGATCAATTATCCATTCAAAACCAGACCCAGTAATTTTATTGCCTAGCTCTTCGCCCTTGATTGAATGTTTTGGAAATTTATTTTCTATTTCTTTTCTAAGAATTTTTTCTAGATTTAAATCAAATTTAGTGACCGGGTCCATACCTGTATTTTTTTTTGAAGAGAAATTTATTTTACTATTCATAATCTTATTATTTTCAACCTCAATCACTCGTAGAAGTCTTTTTCTAGCAAATTGTAAAAATTCTTTTGAATGAACTTTATTCACGTAATTATTCTCATTTTTTAAACTTTTAAAAAGATATATCTTTTCGAATTATAATGTATATTAAAATATTAATTTTATTTACATAAGTTCTTAAAATATTTATATAAAATCAATGTCTAAAGAATTAATAAATAAATACTTTGCGCAAACATCTGATGTTATCTCTAATTTAAGTAAATTTGATGACAAAATCCTTTTATTTGCAGAATCAATTTTTAAAAGAAAAGGAAAGAAAAAAATCTTAGTTGTAGGAAATGGTGGGTCTTCAGCAGATGCAGATCATTTTGTAGGTGAGTTAACTTGTACTTATGATTCTAAATCCAGAGGAGCTCATTCAGCAATCTCTTTGAGCGCATCATCTCCAGGACTAACAGCATGGGGAAATGACTTTGGATTTGAAACATATTTCGAAAGACAGGTTAAAGCTCACGGTAGAGAGGGCGATTTATTAGTTTGTATTTCAACCGGTGGGGGTGATACAAAATCAAAAGCATCAATGAATATTGTTTATGCCGCTATTGAGGCAAAAAAAATAGGTATGGAGATTATTTCATTAATAGGAAAAGGTGGAGGAGAATTAAAAAATTTATCAGATATGAATTTACATATACCCTCAAATAAAACATCTTTCATTCAAGAGGCACATATGTCAATTTTACATTGTGTTTGCGAATTATTAGATCAAATGGAAGGTTAATTTATGAAATTATATGCTGATGGTCCAACGTTAGAAGAAATTAAAACTTTAGACGTTGATGGTTATACTTTTAATCCATCTTTGTACAAGTCGTTGGGAGCAGAAGATTATTTAAAATTTTCAGATAAAATTTCAAAAGAAATTAAATCTAAACCTATTTCAATAGAGGTAATCGGAGATGATTACGAAGAGTGCTTTAGACAAGCAAAAATAATAGATAAAATTGCAGACAATATTTGGGTTAAAATACCTATTAGTTACACAAATGGAAAGACTACAAAAAAATTAATTAATGATCTAGTTAATGAAGGAATTAAATTAAATATTACAGCAATATTTACCATAGACCAAATTAAGGAAATAAATGACATTGTAAAAAATTCTGGTTCTATTTTATCGATCTTTTCTGGGAGAATTTACGATATTGGACAAAATGCTGAATTAAAATTTAATGAAATGACACAATATATCCACTCAAATTCTAATTGTAAATCTTTATGGGCTAGCTGCAGAATGACCTATGATTATTTTACTGCTAAGGCCTGTAAGGCAGACATAATAACAATGTCACCTGCATTGATAAGTAAGATGAAATTATTTAATAAAGATCCTATCGAATATTCAAAAGAGACTGTTTTAGGTTTTTTTAAAGATGCTAAAAAAGCGGGATTTAAGATATGATATTTTTAAATTTCAAAAATGAGTTAAAACAATAAATTTTAGTGCAAGAATTTAGCATCATAACTGGAGCTGCAGGTCTTTTAGGGGAACAGCATGCAATTGCTCTGGCAGAAGCAGGATTTAATTTAATACTTACTGATCTAGATAAAAGAAAACTTAATAAAGTTCAAAATAAAATACAGAAAATTTTTAAAAAACAAAAAATTATTTCTTATTCAATGGATATTACTAATGAGGAAGAAATAATTAAAATGAAAAAATTTTTAAAACACAAAAAAATAAAAGTTTCTGTTTTAGTGAATAACGCAGCTATGAATCCAAAGATGAAAAGGATAAATAAGAACTCAAGATTTGGAGCTATTGAAAATTATCCACTAAATTTGTTACATAAAGAAATTGACGTAAATTTGATTTCTGCGTTTGCTATGATTAAACATTTTGGTGCAGAAATGGCAAAAAACAAAAAGGGTTCAATAATTAATATTGGTTCAGATTTATCTATAAATGCACCAGATCAATCAGTTTATACAAAAGAGGACAATATAAAAAAAGTAAAAAATTTTAAACCAGTTGGATATTCAATTTCGAAATTTGGTATAGTGGGTTTAACAAAATATGTTGCAACATACTGGGCACATAAAAATGTAAGATGTAACGCTTTAATACCTGGAGCAGTTTATAATAACCAAGTTAATTTTTTAAAAAAAAACGTTTCAAAAAGAATTCCTTTAGGACGTTGGGCGAGAAAAGACGAATATAAGAAAGGTTTGGTTTTTTTAGCAAAGAATGATAGTTCATACATGACTGGTCAGTTATTAATAATGGATGGAGGCAGATCTACTTGGTAAAATCATTTAAGTATAAATATTTAAGTAATAAAAAAGGCCCATATTTCATTGCTGAGATAGGCATTAATCATGGGGGACATATTCCTCTTTGTTTAAGAATGATAAAGTATTCAAAAATCTCTGGAGCTCATGCAGTTAAGTTTCAAAAAAGAGATGCAGAGGATTTATTAAATTTTGGTGAAAAAGTTAAAATACCAAATGGATATTTGAGCAAAAATGAAAAAGATATTCCTAAAAAAAAACCTGGTTTTGGTGCTTGGGCCTATCCAGACACGCGATTGGAATTTAATGAAAATGATTATAAAAAAATTATTTCATATTGTAAAAAAATAAAAATAGATTTGATTATAACACCATGGGATGAAAAAAGTGTTGATCTTTTAAAAAAATTAAAGATTAAAGTTTTTAAAATAGCTAGCGTAGATGCTAATAATTTTCATTTTTGTGATTATGTGGCGAGAAAAAGAATTCCAACAATTATAAGTACGGGTATGTGTACTTATAGAGAGCTAGATATTACCAAAAAAATTTTTATGAAGCACAAATGTCCATTTATGTTTATGCACTGCACATCCTCTTATCCATCAGATGAAAAAGACAAGAATTTAAATTGCATTCCCGAACTAAAAAAAAGATTTAATGTTGATATTGGTTTTTCAGGACACGGCTTAGGTTTAGCTGGTTCCATAGGCGCAATTGCTTTAGGATCTAGAGTGATTGAGAAACATGTGACAATTAATAGAAAGATGTCTGGACCTGATCACGAAGCTTCTCTTGAGTTTAAGACTTATAAAGATTTAACAGATTTAGGAAATAAAGTTTATATTTCTCTTGGAAATACTAAAAAAGGCCTTAAGAAAAGTGAGAAGATTCTTCATAATATTTTAGCTAGGAGATTAGTTGCAAGAAGAGATATCAAATTGAATGAAAAATTAACTTTTGAAAAAGTCAAACCTGTCATCACAAAAAACAAAAAAGCAATTTATGCAAATGAAATTTACTCAATAATTAATAAAAGAGTAAAAAGAAACATAAAAAAAGGTCACCCAATTAATTTATCCTCAATTAAAAAAAATTAATGATTATTGTTAGATCTCCATTTCGATTACCAATTGCTGGAGGAGGAACAGATTTAGATTTTTATTATAAAAAAAGAGGTGGAGACTTGATATCAGCGACAATCGACCAGTATATCTACATATTGATTTCAAAAAGGCCCCTTGATAAAAAAATTCTTATACAAAATACTGAAACTCAATTTGCAAATAATATAAAGGTTGTAAAAAATAAACTTTTTAAAGAAGTTTTAAAACAACTAGGATTAAAAAAGGGTATTCAAATCGCAAATATTTCAACATTACCTACACAATCTGGCCTTGGTTCATCAAGCACTTTAACAGTTGGACTTATTAAAGGTCTACTAAAGATGAAAAAATTGCAAATAAATAAAAATAATCTTGCGAAATTTGCATACAAAATTGAGAGACAAAAATTAAAATTTGATGGAGGTTGGCAAGATCAAATAATCGCTTCTTATGGCGGTATTCAGAGAATAAAAATAAGTAAAAAAGGTATATTTAAATCAAATCACGTGAAAATAAATAAAGTAAACTTATTAAAATTACAGCGTCACTTTATTTTAGTCTATACGAATGAAATTCGAAATTCAGAAAAGATAATTACTGAGCAAAGAAAAAATCATCGAGAAATAGTTCAAAATTATGATATAATTAAATCCAAGGTGAAAATTATGGAAAAATTTTTAAAACGAGGCAATGTTGCTCAGATTGGTAAAATTTTTCATGATCATTGGTTAGAAAAAAAAAAATTAACTAAAAATATGTCTAATCAGAAATTAAATAAAATTTATGAGAAAATGATGAAAAGCAAAATGTTTTATGGAGGAAAAATCATCGGCGCGGGTGGTGGCGGTTTTTTTCTTATGGCTTCAAAATATCCATTAAAAGCAAGTAAATTTTTAAAAAAAAATAGATTAGAATTTACAAAAATAAAATTTGATCACCTGGGCGCTACCATAATATCTTGAATTAATTCTTTGTAATTTAGATTATAAATATGATTAATAAAATTACCTCAAAAAAAAAATTTTACTATATTCTTGGTTTTCAAAGTTATGCTTCTCATGACTCGGGTGCCTGTATAATTAAATTCGATAATACGAACAAATTTTTAGATTATGTCTCAATTTCAGAAGATAGACTGGTTAGAAGAAAGCATACCTATGAATTTCCTACACATTCAATTTATGAATGCATGAAATATTTTAATCTTAAAGGATTAAATGAAATCTCTTATGTTTATTCTGATTGGATTAAAGAACCAAAGTGGTTTCGATCAGGACCTGGATATAACTATCAAATGTACGACTATCTCAAGGAAAAATTTAAATTTGATAAAAATAAAATAATTCAGTTAAATCACCATTTATGTCATGCTGCATCCACTTACTATAGTTCTGGATTTAAAAAATCTGCAGTTTTGATTATTGATGGATTAGGCTCTGATAACGAGACACATTCGATTTATAAAGCAAAGGATTACAAGATTAAATTTTTAGAAAGATATAAACATAGAGGCATTGGAGGTCTTTATGCAGCTATAACAAGAAAAATTGGTCTTGGATTTGGTGGTGAAGGAAAAACCATGGGTTTAGCTCCCTATGGAAAAAAAAATAGTTATTTTAAAAAGATAAAATTTAATGGCATTGAAACAAATTTTTCTAAATTTATGTTTAGGCATCCATTGAGCGATGTTTTAAATCATAAAAATGATAATTTTAGAAGACCATCGCTTAAAATTGAAATTAAAGAGAATAAGAATAAGAATATGACAAAATATTTCAAAGATTGGGCATTTTCAATACAAGATCTTGCAGAAAGAACTATGGCACACTTAGGTAATTATACAAAAAAAATTACTCAAGAAAAAAAACTTTGTATGGCTGGAGGTGTGGCCTTAAATTCAGTTGGAAATAATAAAATTTTAAAAAAATCTAAATTTAAAGAAATTTTTGTTTTTCCAGCATGCTCTGATGCTGGTATACCATTTGGTGCAGCAATATGGGGGTATTATAATCATCTTAATAAAAAAGCTAAATTAAATTTTGTGAATGCATATACTGGACCGAAATATAATTTAGAAAATACTGTAAATCTTTTAAAAAAAAATAAGATTAATTTTAAACCATATTGTAAAAAATTTATAGCAAGACAAATTTCTATAGGAAAAGTTATTAGTAGATGTAGTGGGAGAAGCGAATATGGTCCTAGAGCCTTGGGAAATAGAAGTATTTTAGCTGATCCACGTTCTTTAAAAATGAGAGACTATTTAAATACTAATGTCAAACATAGGGAAATGTTCAGACCTTTCGCACCTGTTATTTTAGAGAAGGAGTCTCTTAATTATTTTGATATAGCAAAGTCTCCATTTATGCTTCAAGTAGCTAAAGTAAAAAAATTTAAAAAGATCCCTTCAGCATCCCATATTGATGGAACAGCTAGAGTTCAAACAATTAATAAAAAACAAAACAAAGTTCTTTATGAATTAATTGAAGAATATAAAAAAATTACAGGAGTTCCTTGTTTACTTAATACGTCATTTAATGATGCAGGAGAACCAATAGTTGAAACACATTTGGATGCTTTAATTACCTTTCTGTCCACCAAAATAGATGTCTTAATTTTAGAAAATATAACAATTGAGAAACAACAAATAAAAAATGTAAATCAAATTTTAAAAAAACTAAAATTATTAAGAAAAAAAATTCTTAGGATAAATGAGGAAAAAGCTAAAAAAATTTTATTCAAAAAATTAAATTTAAAAGAGTTTAAAAAGAAAAAATCAATTCATACTAATCTAGCAATAAAAGAAGTTTTAATTAAACCTTACCAAAAATTTAACGAAGTTATAAAAAAACTTAGAAAAAATAAACTTCATAATAACTTAATTATTGGAACAAATGATCACACAAATACAATAATTAAGCTGTTTAATATGAAAGAAAAAATTAATGCTGACTATATAGAAATAGCTGAAAATGATGTTTATAAACCTAAAAAAAGAATAGAAATCTTTAATAGAATTACAAAAATGTCAAAAAAATACGATCTAATAATAATTTCTTCATATGAATACCAATTTGAAATAGAAAAAAAATTTAATTTACTAAATCATAATAATTATATTCCAATATATAATAATGCGAATAGGAGCATAATCGATTATGCTCATATAAAGAAATTTGGTTCAAAAAAGCCAATGTATTCAAAAAAAACTTTTTAAAATATCCTTAATTTATCAAACAATTTCTTTATATAAATTAAACATCAATATTTTAATTGTAGATAAATTGATCTCAATCTTTTTAAAATTTTTAACAAGGTAAATATGTACAAAAAATTACTTATCCTTGTTAACTAAATTAAAATAATGTAATAACTCAAAAATATCTATTAATGAATATTTATCTACATCTTGAAATTTCTGCTCGAGAGCTGGATAGTAAGATTTTTTTGGCAACATTAGCTGCTGCAAGAGGCCATGAAGTAGTTATTGCCAATTTAGAGATACTTGAAAAAGGTTTGCTAAAAGGCTGGTTACCATCTGGAATTTTTCATACAAAATCCATTACACCCAGCGAAAGTAAAATTAATAGACACCAAGCTATAATTAATAAAGGTTCTAAAATTACAAGTATCGATGAAGAAGCTTGCATTGATAGATTTAACTACGAAAAGTTTTTAAAAATTCGTTATTCTGATGAAACAATTAATCAATCCTCAGCTGTTTTTACATGGGGGGATGAAGACTTTGAGGTTCTTAATAAACATTACAAAAAACATTCAGGAAAAATTTACAAAACAGGCTCTCCTCGTGCTGATCTTTGGAAGCCGTCTTTATCAGACTATTGGAGCACACCTAAAAAAATACCGAAAAAACCTTTTTTATTAGTTTCATCAAATATAACAGTTTTTGAACGAATTTCATTTTTAGAAAGAATTAAAATGATGAAGGAAACTGGATATTTTGATCGTAATCCAGATTTATTTAAAAAAAAATTTATTTGGAGTTCGAATGATCATCTAAAAGCAATTACTTTTATAGAAGCCATTAAACATTTAAGCAAAAATAATAATGGATATGAAATTGTAGTACGTCCTCATCCTAGTGAGGATGTAAGTTATTGGGAAGTTTTATTAGAAGGTGTCCCTAATGTGCATGTCATCCGAGAGGGCGCTATCACTTCATGGGTTAAGAACGCGTTTGCTGTTATGCATCATGCATGCACAACAGCTGTAGAATGTACAATATCACAAAAACCATTAGTTACTTATGCGGCAACAGAGCTTAAAGACCATATTTATCAAAATGATTTAGCTAATCAATTAGGACACGTGGTTGACACTAAAGAAAGTCTTTTAAGTAAAATCAACTCTTTGTATGACGAATCTAAAAATAATAATCAAAAAAACAATGTTTATTTACTTCCATCGCTTGTTTCAAAAAAAGTTTTTCTAGATGACAATGAACTTGCTGCAGAAAAAATGATAAAAATATGGGAGAGTATTTCAGAAAAAAAAATATTTCATTCGATCAATATGACGAAATTTAGATTTTTTATTTTAAAAATGAGAATTAATCGCCTTATAGGAGATATATTGAAAAAATTATTTTTCACAAGATTTGGAAATTTTGGGACTACAAAAAACCTTAAGCTTACGCCCTTTGATATTAATGAAATTAGTAATACTATTACAAAAATACAAAAAATACAAAAAATTGACACAAATATAGAGTGTAAATTATTATCTAAAAACGCAATTATAATTAAACGAGCATAGAATAAATTAACTTGTATTTAAAAAATTTATATGAACGAAAAGGATAATTTAAGACTTGATTTAGTAAAAAATTCGAGGACTGAAACTAAAACTTTTCTAATTTTACTAAGATTTAATGCAACATCTTAAAAAAATTTTATATTTATTTACGCCTCGAGAGTACAAACAAGTACTTTTGTTACTGTCAATGATGACAATAATGGCCCTTTTAGAAATGGCTGGTGTTGCTTCTATATTACCTTTCATGGCTGTTGTCACAAATCCAGAAATTATTGAGACCAACTTATTCTTAAATAGAATTTTTCAACTATCAAACAAATTTGGAGTTGAAAATAGTATACAGTTTCTTTTCGTACTTGGTGTGTTCGTTTTTTTATTGTTAATAATATCTTTATCGTTCAAGGCTCTAACGACTTATGCACAAGTACGATTTACAAAGATGAAGGAATACAGTCTTAGCAAACGTATTGTAGAAAATTATTTACACCAACCTTACAGCTGGTTTTTAAATCGTAATAGCTCTGATATTGGAAAAACTATTTTATCAGAAGTAGCAACTATAGTTGGTCATGGTATATCGCCATTAATGGATTTAGCATCTAAAGGTTTGGTTGCGATTGCATTAATAGTATTATTGATTTTAGTTGATACAAAATTAGCTATAATTGTTGCTTTTACAATAGGAAGCGCTTATGGAATAATTTACTTTTTTACCAAAAGCTATCTTCATCGAGCTGGAAAACAGCGTGTAAAAAATAACAGGTTAAGATTCATGTTAATTAACGAAGCGTTTAGCGCCTCAAAAGAAGTTAAAGTTGGAGGATTAGAACAATTTTATATCGATCGATATTCTAATTCTGCTAAAACTTTTTCAAAAAACCAAGCTTCAGTTGTTATTTTGAGTCAACTTCCGAGATATCTTTTAGAATCTATAGCATTTGGCGGCATTATGTTAGTTATACTATATTTAATAATTCAAAAAGGCAGTTTTAATAGCGCAATACCTTTGATTAGTTTATATGTTTTCGCTGGTTATCGATTAATGCCCTCGATGCAACAAATTTTTGTTTCTTTCAATCAACTTAGTTATGTAGGTTCTTCACTTAACTCTTTATATGAAGATCTAAAAAGTCTTAAAAAACCAAGTAATCATCAAGATGATAAAAAAATTACACTCAAAAAATCAATTGCTTTAAAAAATATTTATTTCAATTATCCAAATTCATCTCAATCATCTTTAAAAAATGTTAATATAAACATACAAGCTCAAACTACAGTTGGATTAATGGGTAGCACTGGCAGTGGTAAAACTACAACCATTGATGTAATTCTTGGTTTACTTGAAGCTCAAAAAGGTACCTTAGAGGTTGATGGTCAAATTATTACAAAAAAAAATTGTAGAGCTTGGCAAAGCTTAATTGGATATGTACCACAACATATATATTTGGCAGATGACAATGTTGCAGCTAACATTGCTTTTGGAAAAAATGCTGAGAATATAGATCTTAATGCTGTCGAAAAAGCCTCTAAAATTGCCAATTTACATGACTTTGTAAAAAATGAACTACCAAATCAATATCAGACTAATATTGGTGAAAGGGGCATTAGATTATCGGGCGGACAAAAACAGCGTATAGGAATTGCAAGAGCGCTTTACCATGATCCACAAATACTTATTCTAGACGAAGCAACAAGTGCACTTGATAATACAACAGAAAATATAGTGATGGAAGCCATTGAAAATCTTGGAAAAAACAAAACTATAATAATAATTGCTCATCGTTCTAGTACAGTTAAGAATTGTGATAAGATTTACCTTATGGATAAAGGTGAAATAAAAACAGAAGGAACTTTTGACGAGTTGATCACCTCTGATTTTAAATTCCAGGAAAATAAAAAATTATTAATTTAAAACAAATAAATGAATATTTTTAAAAATGTGTTGTTTAAAAATAAAATTGTATGTGAGTATGATTATTTAATTAAATGAAAAATATAAATTATATTACTTTTTCATCAATACCCTCATCATTATCTAGCTCACTACAAATAATAAAAACATGTGAAAATTTATCAAAATGGAAATTTAATGTTACACTTGTTAAACCAGGAACTGGTATTAAAAATATTTCAATTAACAAATATTATGGGATAAAACATAGGGTTAACGTTAAAGAGTTCAAATACTTTAAAAGCTTTCCAAGAGGAATTAATTTTTACTTATATTGCTTAAGCTGCCTTTTTTTTGTTCTAAAGAGTAAAAATACAATAACAATAACTAGGAATTATTTTGTTTGTTTTCTCATTTTGTTATTTAAACAAAAAATGATTCTAGAAATTCATCATGATATTAATGTTGAAGGTAGAATAAGCAGATTTATTATAAAATATCTAAATTTTTTGAATAAAAAAAAGTTACTAAAAATAATTGCCATTTCAAAAGCAGTCAAAAACCTATTTGTTAAAAAATATAGAGTTAATCCTGAAAAAATTTCGGTTTTAGCCAGTGGAAGTTCAATAAAGGTTAATTATTTACCTAAATTTTATGAATATAAGAGAATGAAAATTGGATATTTTGGTTCAATATCAGCATCAAAAGGAATTAATACAATTATTAGATTATCAAAAATAGATAAAGATAACGATTACTACATATATGGAGGAGATAAGAGAACAATATCAAAATTAAGAATGTTTAATATGAATAGTAATTTATATTTGAAAGATAGTGTCCCATATCAAAGGATACCGAAAATAATGTTAAATATGGATATACTTACATTACCATATACAAAGGTAATAAAATCAGCAGGTGAAGTAGACGACATATCAAAATATACCTCTCCATTAAAGCTTTTTGATTATTTAGCAGTAGGGAAAATGATAATTACCTCTGATTTAAAAGTTTTGAGAGAAATAATAAATTCCAAAAATGCTTTTTTTGTGAATAATTTTGAAAATATTTATGAGTGGAAAAGAAATATTATATTGGCAAAAAATAATCGAAATAAGACATTTATTATTGGTAAAAATAATTTTAAATTATCAAAAATTTATGACCACTCAAAAAGAGTAAAACACTACCTTGATTTTTAATTTTTAGAAATAATATGCTAAAAAAACCATCTGTAACGGTAATAATACCCTTTAAAAACAATATAAAATATTTATTTTCTGCAATAAATTCAGTTTTTAATCAATCGTATAAAAATTATAAAATTACTTTAATTTATGACAATGAAGATAGGACTGATTTAGATATAATTAGAAAATTTTTGTATAATAAGCATAAAAAAAAAGAAAAATTAGTAAAAATACAGATAAATAAAAAAAATTTAGGAGCAGGTAATTCAAGAAATATAGGCATCAAAAAATGTAATACGAAATATATTGCGTTTCTTGACTCTGATGATGTATGGAAAAAAAATAAACTTTTAGAGCAAATTAATTTTATGGAAAAAAAAAAGCAAGTATTTTCTCACACCTCTTATCAAATAATTAATGAGAAAAACAGAGTAATCTCCTCAAGAATAGCTAAATCTACAATAAAGTTTGATCAACTTATATATTCGTGTGATATTGGTTTATCAACAGTAATTTTAAACACAAAGTTTGTCAAAAAAAATAATTTTTATTTTCCTAAAATTAAAACTAAAGAAGATTTTGTACTTTGGCTTAGGATAGTCAAAAAAATTAAATTAATTAAAGGAATTGATAAGAAACTTACTTGTTACAGAAAAGTTTCTGATTCTTTATCTGCTAATAAATTAGTCAGTATACTTAATGGTTACAAGGTTTATAGAAATTATATGCATTTTAGTAAACTTAAATCAATATATTATTTATTTATCCTTTCAGCAAATTCAATAAAAAAAAATTTATATAAAAATTAATCTTAATAATGCAGTTTTATTTTTTTATCTTCCTTTTTTTTATTCTTTACCTTCTAATAATAAATTTTAGTTTAAAAAAACTTAATATATGTCTTGATAAAGAAGTATCCGGGGAAAAACATAAATCTCTTTTAAGGGCCAATTCTTCTGTACCTTTGTCAGGTACATTTTATTTTTTACCTATTATATTAATTCTTTTTTTTAAAATAGACTTAAATATAATAATTTTTTGTAGTTTATTATTTGGTTTAGGCTTATCTGCTGATTTAAAAATTATTACCTCATATAAATTAAGATTAATTTTACAGTTTTTGTTTCTCGCAGGATTATTTACTTTGACTGAAGATATTGTCATAGACACAAGAATATCATTTTTCAATGATTTAATGAACTACGATTTGATAAGGATTTTATTATGCACATTTTTTTTTATGGTTTTAATTAATGGCTTCAACCTTATTGATGGAACTAATTGTTTGTGTAGTTTAAATTTTTTAATAATAATGATTTTTATTTTTTTATTGATAAACAAATTAGAGATTAATTATATCAATAATGAGATTATAATTTTAGTAATTTCATCAACGCTATTTATAATATTTAATTTTTTTGGAAAAAATTTTTTAGGAGATGGAGCCACATATGGAGTTGGATTCATCCTCGGTTACATTTTATTAAATATCTCTTTAAAAGATTATAATATTTCTCCCTATTTTATTGCAAATTTACTTTGGTATCCAGCGTTTGAAAATTTGTTTTCAATTATTAGAAGAAATGTCCTAAAAAAAAATAATTATTTACCCGACAATGACCATTTACACCACTTGATCTTTAGATTTTATAAAAAAAAGATTTTTAAAAAAAATGATTTTTTACTTAGTTCGATTATTGGAATATCAATTAACTTTATATTGTTAATAATCTATGTTGTTGGTTACAAATATTACAATTATACCAATATACAGGTAATATTAATTTTTTGTGGTATTATCTTGTATTTATTATCTTATTATCTTTTTAAAAAAAAATTGGTTAAATAGGTTTAGAAATTATATTTTTAAATTTTAAATAAACTAATTTGATTTTTAATGATTGATATATTGATCTTTTTTACATTTTTTTATGGATTATTAATATCTGTATTGGGATATGGATTATTATTTAAAAAAATTTGTTACAATCATTTTAACCAATTTGAGGAGCAAAACAATATTTACATAGGTTTTTATGGTTTGTTCTTTCTGACAACTATATCTTTAATAACAAGTTTATTCGTTTCACATAACTATTTTCACAATGGACTCATTCACTTAATAGGAATTTTGTCTTTAATATTTATTGGATTTAAAGAAAAAAAAAAATATTTAAAAAATATTTTTTTTATTTCTATTTTTGTTATTTCAGCCTTATTAATATCTAAAACTCATGATGATTTTGCATACTATCACCTTCCATTTACAAGATATTTAGCAGAGCAAAAAATAATTTTTGGCATGGGTATGCTTTCTCATGGTTACAAATTGATATCATCTTTATTCTTTTTGAACTCTACACTGTATTTGCCTTTTATTAATTTTTTTTCTTTCCATTTTACGTTAATATTTTTTCTTATTTTTTTTAATTATTTTTTATTAAAAGAGATTTTTTCGAAATATACTAATAATGTAATTAAATATTTATACCTTTTTTCTTTTGTATTTTTTAATTTATCTTTTAATAGAGTTGCTGAATATGGCACTGATAAAGCTGGGCAACTCTTAATTGTAATTTTAATTATAAAATTTTTTCAAATAACATGTTTTGGGAAAAACTTAGATAAAAATAAAGATATTTATAATAATATATTAATGTTAATACCGTTAATAGCTTTTTGTATTACATTAAAAACATATTTTCTATCTTATATTTTGCTAGGGCTTTTGGTGTTTTTTTTCAAAGAAAGACTTTTAAAAGTATTAAAAATAATTTTTTTTTCTAAGTCTTTTATAATATTTTTATTATCTTTATTTGTTTATTTTCTTCATCATTTTATCTCTACAGGTTGTTTAGTTTCCCCTCTAAGCTCAACATGTTTTGGTGATAATTTGGACTGGGCCAGAAGCAAAGAACATTATGAATTTTTGTCAAGGTGGTTAGAGCAATGGGCAAAAGCAGGAGCTGGGCCAAATTTTAGAATAGAAAATCCAGAAGAATATATACAGAACTTTAATTGGGTTTCTAGATGGCTAGAGCATTATTTTGTAGAAAAAGGCAAAGATCAATTATTACTGTTGATGTTTACATTTTTAGTAACTTTTGTTTTTTTTAATAAGTTTGAACTAAAATCTAAAGTCTCAATAATAAATAAAAAAATTTTATTTTTTTATGGGATAATTACAATTATTTTCCTAATATGGTTTACAAATCATCCTTCTTTAAGATATGGGGGATATTCAATATCTTTTTTATTTTTATCTATACCGATTGCAATTTTATTCCAAAAGTTTAATACCAGAAAATTTTTTGGAAAAAATTTTAAAATTTTAGCAATTTTAATTATTGTGTTTTTCAACACTAAGAATATTTTAAGAATCAACAATGAATTCAATAGAATAGACGAATATAAGTTTAATAACTTTCCTTTTTACGCAATACCTGAAAAAAAAGTGGTTTCAGAAAAAACTAACTCAGGCTTAACAATTTATAAAACAAACGGTCATTGTTGGGATGTCCCATCGCCATGTGTTAGAGGAGGTTTAGGTAAATTTACATTAAATATCCGAAAAAATAATGGTTACTATTTTATTTTTAGGTAAATAACAGGCTCATAAATGCATTATTATAAATTTATTATAAAAGCCTTAAATTTCTTAGATTATTTTCAGCAAAAAAAAATAATCAAATTGATTAATAATAAATTTCCTAGACCGATAGTAGTATTCGATGTGGGTGCCCATTTTGGTGAAACTATCAAGTTGTTTTTAAACAAAACTAATCTTAAAAAGATTTATTCTTTTGAGGCAAGTCCACAAAATTTTAAAACTCTTAAACAAGATATTTCAAATAAGAAAATAGCGAATGTGGAAATTCATAATTTAGGAATAGGAGATAAGATAGAAAAAAATTATATTAATCAAACTGTAGAGTCTTCATCGTCTACAATGCATAAATTAAACAATACCTCCAAATATCTTGAAAGAAAATTGAAAATTTTAAACATTAAAGACAAGGATAACTTTCAGCAAAAAATACCAGTCCAACTAATAACTTTAGATTATTTCATTGAACAAAATAACATTAAGCAAATTGACTTATTAAAAATAGACACTGAGGGTTATGAATTTAATGTATTAAAAGGATTAACAAAATATAATAAAATAGTGAAATTGGTATATTTCGAACATCATTATGACGATATGATAATTAAAAATTACAAGTTTCGAGATATTAATAGATTATTAAAAAATTATGGTTTTGTGATGATTAAAAAAAGCAAGATGATATTTAGAAAATCCTTTGAGTATATTTACGAAAATCAAAGTTAATTACAAAATAATTAATTAAAAGGTTATAAATTATTTTTTTAATCTCAGTTTATAATATGAAGCAATAACTATAAATAACATTCTTAGTGTATTTGATACTAAAGAGGTCATTTTAGTATCATTATTTCTCCTTTCATAATATGTGACTGGCACTTCTGTTATTTTAAGATTATTCTTGTAAGCTCCTATTAAAAGATCAAAATCTCCCCATAAATCCTTCATTCCCCATTTTGAAACATCTTTTTTAATTTTGTTCCAATCTTTTTTATAAAATATTTTTGTTCCACATAAAGTATCAGTAATTTTCTTTTTGAATAAAACACTAAAAAGACCCGCGAAAAAATTATTGCCCATAAAATTTAAAAATTTCATGGCACCGTCTTTTTGTGGGTAGATCATTCTTGTACAGTTAATAAAATCTGCATTTGTTTTTTTTAATATTTCTAAAGATAGTTCTATATCTTTGAAACTTACTGTGAGGTCTGCATCATAGATTACAATAATATCCCCATTAGAAAGTTCAATACCTTTATAAACATTTTCAGATTTACATATTCCAGGACCGCTATATTTTATAATTTTATTATTAATTAATTTTTCAGTAAGTTTATTAATTTCATTATTTGTCTTATCCGATGAGTTGTCATCACCAAATAAGTATTCGTTTGATTGATCACTATTTACAATTTCTTTTTCAAATAAATTTATATTTTGTTCTTCATTTTTACAGGGAATAATAAAAGAAACTTTTAAGTTTTCCTCACTTAAATAATTTTGATTTTTCTTTTTTAAAATTGTTATACTTGAAAGACAAAAAATATTTAATAATGGCAATCTAAATAATCTGTTTAAAAAGTTTGTTAGATAAGGAATAAAGATTGGTAACGCAATAATTTTTTCATTTCTCACGATTTCTAAATTGCAAATTGAATATAAATTTTCTAAATAGGAAGAAGGTAAAAAATTATTTTTTTTGGGTGAAAAATTAAAAAAAAATTTCAGAAATTTAATTAAAATCATCCAAACCAAATTTCTTGATAATATTATTAGTTTTGCATCATCTTTAATAATATTAGATAGATTTAATAAATTTGCAGTTGGATTGAGTTGATGCTCAATGTCAGAAATCAAAATAGTATCACACTCAGATATTATATTAGGTATATCTTCATTAATATACCTAACATTATCATTATAATTAATTTGATATTTTTCATCTATTTCTTTTACGAATACTTTTTTTGATTTGATATTTTTTGCTAAAATTGAATTCCCTGCACAAAATATAAAAATGTTTTTTGTGTCATCAATACAATTATTGATAAAATTTGAAATTTCATTAAATAAATAAATTTTTTTTTTTAAAAATTTAAGTCTTTTTTCAAAATTTGTTTTAAAAAATTGAATACTAGAATTTAAATAGTAATCTTTATTAGATTGTTTTTTATTCTCCATACAATAGTTTATAAATTAAAAGTTTAAAAAGAAGTCTAGGATATCATACTTTTCGAATAAACCAGAAAAATCAATATTAATTGATAGTTTACAATTATAGGTAAATGTTTATAAAACCCCTTGCCGGTGATTATTGCGAGAGTGTTATACCCGATCCCATTCCGAACTCGGAAGTCAAGCCTTTCTGCGCCGATGGTACTT
>MDTG01363162.1_pt1 | contig 21774 bp, 15 predicted proteins | sample 811421 | NCBI WGS metagenome assembly MDTG01 (sample SAMN05326645, study PRJNA326480) | marine metagenome | isolation source: seawater | place: Pacific Ocean: South East | collected 2011 | reverse complement strand
GCGCGTCGTTCGGGACGACGAGGTCGCACGTTCGAATCGTGTCACCCCGATTCACGCCTCGATCCCCGGATCGAGGCGGTTTCGTTGGTCGAGGTCCATCAGGCCGCATCAGGGCCATTCCAAGGGTCCCAGGACGCTTCCGGAAGGTGATTTATCGCCCATCTTCGAATCGGGGCGTTGACAGCCCTCAAACATCAACGTATGTTGATGTTTGAGGGTCTTCCCACCTCGGCTACCGCCCCCACGTGGCTGACCATCGGATCCTTCTTGCACGCCTGGAATGCCCTGAATCTTCGTCAACCCGGCATCGACGAATCGAATCAGGGTGGTCTCTTCCAGGTTCTGCTGAAAAGCGTGGACACCCCGGTGTCCACGCTTTTTCATGGTCGGAGGCCGATCGTCTGATTCAGTCGATCCCGCCGGTCATGGACTTGAGGGTGTGTTCCAGTCGCTCGCGTGTCTCCGGGCTGACCGCTCGCTCCGCCATCAGCCCCTCGATGGAGGCCGCCAGCAGGCCCGGATGGCCGCTGCTGCAGGCTCCCTGGCTGGACATCAGCCTCAAGCGGGCCGCCTTGAGGAATTCGTCGTATTCGGATGTCTTGCGGAGCTCGTAGTGCATGCCGGCGTCCTTGATGGACGCCTTACTTCGGTCCGGTGCAGGGTCGCACTGGAGAAGAATCCCGAGATGCCGGGGTGGATCAGAAGCGGATCAGCAGGCCGCCGGAGAGTCCGTTCCGCTGCCCGTCCCCGAACGCCCCGTCGTATCCCACCGAGATCGACGTGTTCCACGAGGGCGCCCAGAGCAGCTGGACCCCGGTGTAGAACTGGCTGACGTTGCCGTTCCCGGCATCCGCGCTCACCTGCGCGAGGCCGCCGGGAAGGCCGAAGCTGGCGTTGCCGTAGTCGATGTACTGGCCCTGGTACCCGCCTCGGCAGCTCAGCCTGAGCTCCGGAGCGAGCAGCCACTCCCCGGCCATTCCGATCCGTCCGTCGAGCATCGAGAAATCCCCGCCCGAATACTGGCTGGAGCCGCCCGGCTGGTCGACGGATCCCGAGTAGTTCAGCAGGGAGTACCGAAGGGACGCCTCGGGCTGGAGCGCGAAGGTCTTGGACAGCGCCATCCGGGCGCCCACCGCGCCCTCGACGTCGAACTCCCAGCCGTCCAGGGAGTAGTTCGACTCCGCGAACACCGGTGACTCCTGGGTGCCGTCCGCGGTGTTGTATCCCCCGCCGATGGAGAGAATGGCGTACTGCTCGTAGTCCTCGGTCACCCCGCTCCAGGAGATGAACGGAGTGCCCCGGAAGCTGTTGACGGTCGTGTCCCCCAGCGAGCCGTCCAGCGTGGCCTCGGTGTTCTCCCAGCCCGCATTGACCCCGAGGGTGATGCCGTCGGCCAGTGCGACCCCCCAGCCGGCGGCCACCCCGACCCGGGTTGCGTTGTAGCCGACCACGTTGGCGACCCCGTCCATGTCCTCCCACCGACCCCAGCCGTCGACGAAGAGCGTCTGGAAGACATCCGAGTCGACCTGCTCCTTCTTCGGGCGTCCCCCGGTGATCTGCACCGCGGATTCCTCCTGGAGAGCGGCGAGTATGGCCGGGTCCATGCGGTCGGATGACTTGATCATGCCGGGAGCCCTGGTGCCGATCGCCACCTCGCGGAGGTTGCGTCGGGTGGCGTCGAAGTACATGCTGTCCGCCGTCACCCGTTCCGCGACGAACTCGCTCTGCGGGAGCAATCCCAGCGCTATCGCCGATTGGTAGGACGACCGGCTCTGTGCCCTGGCATCGAGCCAGGAAAGGAGTTCCGCGGATGAACCGTTCGGATTTGCGACGGCATCGGGGATCAGTGCGTTGAGACTCTGCCCGATCGACTGGAAGTTACCCGCCGGGGACTGGTAGTCCGCCCGGATCGTCGCGTACAGCTCGCTGAACGCACCCGCCTGGGTGTCGGTCTCGATCTCGATCCGGCGGGTCACCAGGTTGGTGGTCGCGTCCCAGAGTCCGAGGGTCGAGTCCACGAATGCGTTCCCCAGCTGGGAGCCGTTGGAGAGTAGGGTCAGCCTGGTCTCGGTGGAGATCCACGGGTCGCCGTCCTCGTAGAGGAGCTGGACGTGGATGTTGGTGTTGGGAAAGAACTGGAAGTTGAGGATGCTCGTCGCCTCGATGTACGGTGCCACGTGCGCACTCGGGTCCCCCGGCTGGTACGTGGAATGGTCGTAGTACACCCAGAGCCCGGCATCCGCTCCGAAGTTCGTGAGCACGGCCGAGCCTCCGACCCCGCCGATCAGGAGCGTGCCCTGCCCGAGGCGGTCCCCGCCCAGCAGCCAGCCATCGTTGATGGTCAGCGCGGTGATCGGGCTGAATCCGGACACGTCCACCTGGCCGTTGCCACCGAAGGTCCCGCCTCCGTCCACGGTCACGGGGGCCACCAGCGTGGCCAGTTGCGGGACTCCGGGCAGGACCGGGGTGATCAGGACCGTCGCCCCGTCGTCCACGAACAGCCCGCTCTGCTGCAAGAAGCCGCCGGGCGCCTCGATCCGGCTGCCCGCGGGAATCGTGGTGGCCGGGAGGGTGGCGGTCTCCCCCGCGCCGAGGACCAGGACCGTGTCCTCGCCTGAGACGATGAGGCTGCTTCCGGACGCGAGGTTGAAGTTGCCGGCGAAGTGGGACTCGACCCCTCCATTGACCAGGAGGTTCACGGTTCCCGAGGAGTTCAGGATGGTTCCGTTCCCGTTGAGGCTTTCGAACTCGTAGCTCGACTCCGTGCCCGCGGAACCGGTCCCCCCGAAGTCGATGACGGAGCCCTCGTAGACGAAGAGGTCGATGGATCCCTGGATCTGCGAGGTGCCCTCGAAGACCACGCTCGCCATGTCCATCGGGTCCCCTTCGGTACCGATCACCATGGACCCGTCGAGGCTCAGCAGGCTCTGGCTCCCGAAGACGATCGAGCTGAGCAGGCCGCTGCCGCCCTGGTTGGTGAACGTGAGCGTGGAGTCCGAGCCGGTCAGGATGAGGTCCCGGGCGAAGGTGATGGTGCGGGTGGCGGCCACCGCGGATTCGACGCCGTTGGCGTCGATCAACAGGTCGCCGTCGGCGGTGATGTCGACATCGAAGATCAGCTGGACGGTCGGGGCGATGACCACCCTGCCGGAGTCGTCGGACAGGCCCAGCGTCCCCGGGCCACTGAGGGTCAGGCTGGAGTCGGTGTCCCCGCCGGTGGTCGTGATCGAGGTGATGCCATTCAGCAGTCCGAAGACCTCCTCGATGGTGACGTCCACCCCCGGGATGCTGAGGTCGAAGTTGATGCTCCCACCCACGTTCTGGCCGTTGTTCGACCATGAATCGGGGCCACCGCTGGTCCACCGAACGAGGTCCTGGAACGAGAGGGTCGCCGGGGCCCCCGAGGAGGCGTCGTAGACGTTGTCCGCGACCTGCGCGTTCGCAGCGGCAGCCGCGAGCAGGCAGGCGAGGGATCCCGGGACGATCGTGTTTCTGAGACTTTCGCTACGCATCCTGCGTCGATCCTCCGGTTACCGGCCGATCCCCGGTATCTGTTGGGTCAAGGTAACCGAGTCAACGTGGTCACGCCTGCCGCATTGCCCCCGCTCGTCGAATACCCCCGAGATTTCGTCAGAACTCGAAGCTGACGCCTCCGCCGAAGTACTGGTCGTTGGTTCCGTCGAGGGTGCGGCCCTCGTATCGGAAGGAGATGCCCACGTCCCAGGAGGGCATCCAGGTGAGCTGGGTCCCGTAGTAGAGGTTGTTCCGGTCCACCTGGTCCGGCGTTCCGGGCAGGGGCGCGCCTCCGCCGAGCACCCCGGTCTCGAGGTCCCCCCCGAAGCTGTAGTTGCCCTGCCAGCCGAGCCTGCCCTCGATGAGCAGTCCGGTTATCGACACCACCTCCAGGCTGGCCCCGGCCCGGCCGATGATCGCGTTGAGGTCGTTCGTGTCCACGTTCAGCCGGCCCGCTTGGTTGCCTCCCTCGGTGTAGGAGTCGGTCTGGATGAAGCTGTACACGAACGACGCCTCGGGAACGAGGTTGAGACCGCCACCCAGGGGGATCCGATAGCCTGCTCCCGCGGAGAAATCGAGCTGCCACCCACCGGTGCTCCAGGGGTACTCGGCCTTGAGATTGACGTTCCTGCGAGTGCCGTTCCAGTCGTTGTACCCACCGGTCAGGGCGAGGTCCACGTTCCAGTCCTCGTTGGCCCATCCGAAAAACGGGCCCACCCGGACGGTGCCGACGTCGACGCTCCCGTAGTCGTCGTTGAGCGTCCCGTTGAAGTCGTCATACCCGACCAGGAGTCCCAGCACGGAGTTGTCGGAGACCTGCCCGCCCACCCCGACCAGGACACCCCACTGGTTGCCGTCCACGCCGATCACGTTGCTCATGTTGTCGAGGTTGATGGTCCGGCCGTACCCCTGCACGAACGCGACCATGTCGTCCTCCTGCTGTCGTCGTCGCCCCGACTCGGCACCCGCCCCGTAGCCGTACTGCGACCTGACCGCATCCGCCTCGTCCTGGGATGCGAGCAGGGACTGCGAGCTGCGACTGAGCGGACGCCGGGCCGGCCCGGGACGACCGAGCTGGTTGCCGGTCCGCATGTCGCCCAACGCCTCGTGGTAGGCGTTGAAGGCGTTGGTGTCGGAGAGGACCTGGAGCGCGCTGGCGGTTCCCTCCGGTCCCAGCCGGGCGAGTGCTCCCTGGTACTGGCTGACACTGGTGATCTGGTCCAGCTCGTGAAGCAGGTTGATGGCGTTCCCGTTCTGTGATTCGTTCTCGAGCCAGGCACCTCTCTGCTGCACCACCGTGCCACCCCCGCTGGCGGGGGCCTCGTAGTTCGCACCCACCGTGACCACGCCCTCGATCAGTGCCCCGGAGCCGTCGTATGCAAGTTCGAAGGATCGGGTCACGGAACCCCCCTCGAAACCATCGAAACTGACGTTCTCCCATGAATCGCCCTCGATGTCGTCCTCGTTGAAGAGGATCCACTGGGTGTCGGTCGCGATGTACTGATCCCCGCCGATCGCGACATCGATGTTGCTGTTGCTGCCGAACACGGCGTTGGAGTTGCTGATGATGTCGATGTAGGCCTGGCTGTTCCCGCTGGAATTCTCCGAAGCGATCCAGAAGGTCATGTCGGTTTCCGTCAGATCCAGGTTGACTCCGTCATTCAGGGCGATGTCGAGCGTCCCGTAGTTCGCTTCGAAGACTCCTTCGTCCGTGTTGTACACGCCACTGACCAGTGAACCCACCGCGAAGCTGCCTGCGGCCGGGTCCTCGAAGAGGCTGAAGTCGAGAATCGAATTGATTCCGGCATAGCTCTCGGAAGATCCGCCGCCCAGCGTGGCGCCATCGAGATCGAGCTCACCACCACTCGCCGGCGCCGCGAGGGGGTCGACCTGGATGCTCCCGCCGTCACTGACCGCCAGCGTGCCGAGGACGTCGAGGTCGCCCACGACGTTGAACGCCGACCCGAACCCGTCGACCGAGATCGTGGAGGTGGCGCCGATGTTGGTCACATCGTCGCCGGTGGAACCCGACTGGAGGACACCTACGTTCTGGAGGCTGATCAGTCGGGCATCCAGGGTGTTCAGTGCCCCCCTGAGGTCGAGGGTGCCGTTTCGCACGAGCACGCTGCCCTGCGATCCGAAATCCGCGTCACCTTCGATGCTGGTGACACCACCAAGCACCTCGAAGGTGCTGGCACCGGTGATGAGGCCCGCGCTGAAGGCGGTGGTTCCGTAGGACTGGAACAGGCCCCCGCTGAACTCGGCGGCGTCGGCGCCATCAGTGAAGTTGAGCTGGCCTCCGGCCTGGTTGATGACCGTACCGCCCGTCATGTCGAAGAGGCCGAGATTGGCCGTGCCACCGCTCTGGACCACCATGTTGGTGGAGTCCCCCAGGTTCGTGGTGGTCGCGGTGAGCGTGGCGGCGTTGCCGACCACCACCGCGGCGTCACCTTGAAGTGTCAGGCCGGCCGTGGTGTAGGAGGCGCCATCGACTCCGGGTTCACCCGCGGAGACCTGTGCGTCGAATCCCAGGTCGTCGTTCAGTTCATCCACGTCTATCCCGCCCACCAGCAGCGCCCCGTATCCGCTGATCGCGGTGTCGGAGGTCCCGGTGCTGACCGCCGCCTCGTCGATGACCTGCATGATTCCCCGTCCCTCTTCCCGGCCAGCCTGATCGCCCGAGTAGGCGATCGTCACCCCGTTCACGAAGTCGTAGGTCGTCAGGGCATCTCCCGCCAGCATGAGGCTGGCGTTGTTCAAGGCAAGGGCGAACTCCGTGTCCGGATCCTGGATGTTCGTGCCTCCCGTGAGCAGTGCCCATCCTCCCCCTTGAAACGTGAGGGTGCTGTTGATCGCGGTGTTGCCGTCACCGATCGACCCGTTGATGATCAGATTGAAATCCATGCCGCTGGCGCCGGTACCGATCGGGGTGTAGTTGATGAGCAGCGCATCCGCGTTGCCGCCGTCGCCGTAGTCGAAGTCAAGGCCCGTGCCGGCATTGAACGTGTAGTACTGGTCGAACCACATGGCTCCGGAGCCGGTGTCGATCCGTGCGCCATCGGCGAAGCCGATGGTCACCTCGTTGGTGGTGGGTGAGGTGAAGAGGATCTGGGAATTCGAATCGAGGAAGAGATTGCTGATCTCACTCCAGTCGTTTCCGTCGAACTGGATTTCAAACCAGCTCAGCGAAGCGTCCTCGTCATCCAGGTCGAACCTGAATGCTCCATCGACGTCTCCGTTGGGCGGTACCGATCCTTCCCAGTTGGCGCCCTCGTTGCCATTGAGCACAGTCGGTGGGGTGGGCGGAATGCTGGGGTTGTCGGGATCCTGGGCAGCACCAGTCGTCCCATCCCCGTTGAAGACATCCTGGCCCACGGCAGGCATTCCGCCGATGGACAGCCCGAGGACTGCGAACAGAATCGTGGAACCAAGCCAGTGTCGTGTGAAAAGCATCCCTGATCTGCTCCGTGGGTTGTGAGGGGCGAAATGACCTGAAACCTTAGTTCTTATCGGCTGTCGGGGGTACGCTCGCTCAGTCCAACTGCGGAACAGCCCGCCGACGCGCTCACCGGGCCAGGCCGGGTACGACCAAGGCATGGTGGCGGAATGAACTATGAATTACTGCGCCGAACGTGGTCTTAAATGCGACGAATCGCAGGCCATCGGTCTCGATCCTCGTGTCTTCTCTCAAATTCCTCGTGATCAGTCACGAACCGTGCCCCACACTCCACCTTCCGGTACGTGGTTCGGGGTGAGCAGGTTCGTGGGGGGGGGGAATTTGGGGTCGGGTCCTGGCTCAGGCACCGCCCAGAGGCCGGATCCAGATGTTCCTGAACTCGAGGGGGTCCGTGTGGTCCTGAATTCGGATCGGGCCGGGACCGTGGGGGGCTCCGTACTCCGTGGTGTCCCCATGGACGGTGGTTCCGGTGAACGCCTGATTGTTCTGGACCACCACGCCGTTGAAGATCAGGGTTGCTCGTCCCGGGCTGGCCAGGCTGCCATCGGGGTTCCAGCGCGGGCTGGTGTAGATGATGTCGTAGCTGTTCCACGCCCCGACGGGTCGGCAGGGGTTCACCAGCGGAGGGTGCTGTCCGTAGAAGCTCCCGCCCGAACCATCAGCGTAAGTCGTGTTCTCGTAGCCATTAAGGATCTGGATCTCGTACTTGTCGTTGAAGAACACCCCACTGTTGCCACCGCCCTGGCCTTCCCCGTTGAAGCCGGGCGGGACCCGCCACTCAAGGTGGAGCTGGCAGTCCCCGAAGTTCGCGCGCGTGTGGATGTCGCCGCCCTTCACCCGGGCGATGCCGTCCTGCACGGTCCAGGCCGCCGCCCCGCCCCCGGTGCGCCAGGCGTCGAGGTTCCGTCCATCAAAGAGCACGATCGCGTCACTCGGCGCGGACCCCGGCTGATCGGCGCAGGCGGGTGCGCCCGGCGTCACGACCGCCGGCTGCGGGCGGTTCATGTCGTGGACCGACCACGTCCCGGTGTCCTGACAGGCGAAGCCGAACCCGATCACGAGGGTGGTGCAGGCGACGGCGAGGGTGAGGGTGGTGGAACGCTGGCGAATCATGGTTGGGTGCTCCGATACGGTTTCCAGCTGTTGTACCAGATCCCCCGGATGACTGGGGTGGGCCCCGACCCGATACGATGGAGTCCCATGACCGATTCCGGCTCCCACGACGCATCTGCGAGCCCGGCCCTCCAGCTCTCGGAGGTCGGCATGGTCTATCCAGGCGGCTTCACCGCACTCTCGGGACTTTCATTCCAGCTCGAGGAGGGGGGGTTCCTCGCCCTGACCGGTCCCAGCGGGTGCGGCAAGACCACCGTGCTGCAGGCCCTCGCCGGACTGATCCGTCCGACCTCGGGCCGGATCACGGTCCGGGGTGACGATCCCGCCTCGGCGAACCACGTCGCCTGCTGCTTCCAGGAACCCAGGCTCCTGCCCTGGCGCACCGTGCTTGAGAACGTCTGCCTTCCCCTCCAGCTTGCCGGCGTCGACCGGGCCGATGGGGTGCGGCGCTCCCGGGAGGCCCTGTCCCGAGTCGGGCTCGTGGACGCCGCCGCTCGTCTTCCCCGCGAGCTGTCCGGGGGCATGCGGATGCGCGCCGCGATTGCGCGGGCCCTCGTGGTCCGCCCGAGGCTCCTGCTCCTCGACGAGCCCTTCGGCGCACTCGACGAGGTGAATCGCGAGCAACTGGATGACGAACTGCTCAGGCTGTGGGAGGAGGACCGCATGACCGTGGTCATCGTCACCCACTCCCTTCGCGAGGCGGTCTACCTCGCCCAGCGGGTGCTGGTGATGGACTCCGGCCCCGGGGCGCTGGTCGCCGACACCGAGATCGCGTTCGGTCCCCGCACGGACTCCACCCGGACCGACCATCGATTCAACGACGAGGTCGGACGCGTGCAGCGCATCTTCCGCTCGGAGCGTGCCTCGTGAGGTTCCTGTTCCACAAGCTCCTTCCCCCGGTGCTGGTCGCGGTCCTCTTCCTCCTCCTCTGGGAGGGGATCGTGGTGGTCTTCGAGGTCCAGCCGTTCCTGCTTCCCTCCCCGATCAGGGTCGCCGAGTCGGCCGCGGAGCACTGGGATCGACTCCTCTGGGCGACCCTGCGGACCGGTGGGTCGGCGCTCGCGGGTTTCCTGATCGCGGCCGCGACGGGGATCACCCTCGGCAGCCTGCTCGGGCTGTCCCGCTGGCTGGAACGCGGCTTCTACCCGCCCACCCTGCTCCTGCAGATGGTCCCCCTGATCGCGATCGCGCCCCTGTTCGTCATCTGGTTCGGCTTCGGCGCGAGTTCCACGATCGCCGCGACGGTGGTGGTCGCCATCTTCCCGGTCATCGCCAGCACCCTGGGTGGCATCCGTTCGACCGATCCCCAGCTCCTCGAGCTCTTCAGGTTCCACCGGGCCACGAGGCTGCAGACGTGGTGGAAGCTGCAGCTTCCCTCCGCCTCGCCTTCGATCATCACCGGGCTCCGGGTCTCCGCGGGCCTTTCGGTGATCGGGGCGATCACCGCCGAATTCGTCAGCGGCTACACCGGCGAGTCCGCGCCGCTCGGGTCGTTGATCATCGCCTCGGTGCAGAACTTCCAGACCGCCCTGATGTTCGCCGCGGTCCTTATCTCCTCGGTGATCGGGTTCGTCCTCTTTGGTATGGTCAATGTCCTCGGATGGTTCATGCTTCACGACTGGTATGGAGAACGCGCACGATGACCCGCCCCCACGACCCTCCGGCCGATGGACGGTCGGCACGACTCACCGTGATCCTCGGCTGCCTCGCACTCGCGACGGGGGGGTGCGACCGCGACACCCCCGATGCCGGGGAACCGGACCCCGCCACCAGGGTGCGGCTCCAGTTGAACTGGGTCCCGGAGCCCCAGTTCGGGGGCATCTACGAAGCCAGGCGACTGGGCCTCCTCGACACCGACGAACTCCGGGCGGTGGTGCGTCCCGGCGCGGGCGGGGTCTCGGCCCCCCAGCTGGTCGCCACCGGGGAGGTCGAGTTCAGCATCGTGGGCGGGTCCCAGGTGCTGCAGCTCAACGCGCAGGGCGGGGACCTGGTCGCGCTCTTCGCGGTCTACCAGCACGACCCGCACGGGATCATGGTCCCGGCGGACTCCTCGTACCAGAGCATCAAGGAGCTCTGGGAGTCCCCGGACGCGGTGATCGGCGCCGAATCCGCACTGGCCTTCATCAAGGCCCTCGATCGAACCTACCCCACCGGGGACGGCGCCCGGTTCGTGTCCTACAACCTCCCCGCCTTCCGGGCGGGCCGGCAGTCCGCCACCCAGTGCTTCGTCACCGCGGAACCCATCACGCTCGGTCTCGACGGATTCGAGACCCGGGTGTTCCTCGCCGCGGACGCCTCGGGGTTCGACCCCTACAACACCGTCCTGGTCACCCGGAGGTCGTACCTCGAGTCGAACCCGGAGACCTGCAGGGCCATGGTCGACGCCTTCACCAGGGGGTGGACCGCCTACCTCGCCGACCCGTCCGCCACGAACGCCCTGCTCAACGACCTGAACCCGGCGATGTCGCTCGAGGCGATGAAGCAGACCTCGGCGAGACAGGTCCCGCTGATCGTCGACGACGCCACCCGCCGACTCGGCATCGGCTGCATGACTTCCGACCGGTGGACGGACATCGCGAAACGACTCGTTTCCATGGAACTCCTCGACGGAATCCCCGACATCGACCGACTCTTCTCCTGGCCACCCGCCGAGGCCGGTGCCCCGACTTCCGCCCGCTGAGGATCATCGATCGATGCCCGTCCGACCAGATGCACGACACCTCGCCGCTCCCCGCTCCCCCCGGGGTTCGATGCCCTTGCGGGAGCGGGTCCCCGGCGTTCGGATCCCCCGATCATGAAGGCCATGGACCTCCCATCAATGAATGCGGGTTCGGTGGTCCGCGCGGCCCTGCTGCCGGCGCTCGTCACGCTCGTGCTGGGCAGCAGCTTCCTCCTCGGGGGCCGGGTGCTGAGCTCCCAGAAGTACGACCAGGACCTCTACCACATCCAGGCCATCCGCCAGTTCGAGTCCCAGCTCCCCAGCCCCGACCTCAGCGACTACCCCTCGGCAACCGGTCCGGGCTACCACCTGCTGTACGCCCTCTCCGGATCCGTGATCGGATCGGATCTGGTGACCTTGCGCTGGTACTCGCTGGTCTTCGCGGCGGGGCTGGTCGTGGTGATCGCGGGGTTCACGACCAACGTCACGATGCCGATGACCGCAGCCGTGCTCGCCTCCCCGATCGCGGTCTCCTACTACCTGCTCGGCAGTGCGGTCTACGTCGCGACGGACAACCTCGCATGGCTCCTGGCCGCGATCCCGCTCGGCCTGGTCGTCTTCCTCCCGACGCGTCCCTGGGTCCTGCTCCTCAGCGGGTTCTTCATGCTCCTTGCGGTCCTGGTGCGCCAGAACTTCGTCTGGCTGGCCGGCCCGATCATCCTCGCGGGGCTGCTGACGTGCCCGCTGGTGCGGACCATCCCCTGGTCGAGTCGGTTCCAGGATGACGAGGCTGCGGCCGGATGGGGGCGACTGGTCCTGAGTCTCGTGGTGACGGTGCCCGCCTGCCTGCTCCTCGCGGCGCTGGTCGCCAGCTGGGGCGGCCTGGTCCCGCCGAACTTCCAGGACTTCCACCAGAAGAACCTGATGTGGGTCACCCTGGGGTTCGCCCTCTCGGTGTTCGGACTCTACGGCCCCTTCTTCATGCTTTGCCTGCCTCGGCCGAGGGAGCTCATCCGGGGCAATCTGCCGGTCCTGTTGACCGTCGGCCTGCTCGGGGCGCTCTGCGCGCTGGTCCCCCCGAGCGACTTCGCCCCCGACCAGGGCAGGTATGCAGGGGTGATGTGGACCCTGGTCAGGCTCGGCCCGGTGGTGGGAGAGCGGTCACTGGTGCTCGCCTTCTTCGCCTTCGTGGGAGCCATCTGCCTCGTCGTGCTGTGGCTGGGGATGCTCCGTGCCGGTCGCTCGCGCCACGCGCTGGTGCTCCTGGTCGCCTGGGCCGCGATCGTCGCCAGCAACTTCCCGAACTCCCAGTGCTTCCAGCGGTACTTCGACCTGCCCACGCTCATGGTCCTGGTCTGGGGGCTCGCACTGTGCCTGCCGGCCCGACCGGACGAGGACCAGCCCGCACCGCTGGGCCCCGCGCTGCTCGCGATGGTGCTGGTCCTGCTCTTCGCCGCGAAGGCACTGTAGACGTTCATGGAGTCGCCGCGTTCCCGGACCATCCTCCACTGCGACCTCGACGCCTTCTTCGCCTCCGTCGAGCAGATGGACGACCCCTCGCTCCGGGGACGGCCGGTCCTGGTGGGAGGAACCGGGCTTCGCGGCGTGGTCGCGGCCGCGAGCTACGAGGCGCGAAGGTTCGGGTGCCGAAGCGCCATGCCGACCAGCATCGCGCTCCAGAGGTGCCCGGATGCGGTGCTGCTCCCCGGGCGAAGTGCCCGCTACGCGGAACTCTCCCGTCAGTTCATGTCGATCCTCGAGGACGCCAGTCCGCTGGTCGAGCCGCTGAGCCTCGACGAGGCGTTCGTCGACGTCACCGGTTCGCGTCGACTGCTCGGAGACGGCGTGCGGATCGCTCGCTGGATTCGCCAGCGGACCCTCGACGAGGTCGGTCTGGTGGTCTCGATCGGCGTCGCCCCGAACAAGTTCGTGGCCAAGATCGCCTCGGACCTCGAGAAGCCCGACGCCCTCTGCGTCATCGAGCCGTCCGGCCTCGCCGAACGACTCGCCCCGCTCCCCATCGAGCGGATGTGGGGACTGGGACCTCGCTCAGTCGAACGGTTCCGCCTGGAGGGCTTCGGTACCTTCGGGGACCTCCAGCGGTCCTCGCCCGGCCAGCTGGCGGCGCGATTCGGGGATTCCGCCGCTCGGTTCCACCCCCTCAGTCTCGGGATCGACGAGCGCCCGCTCGCTCCCGAGCGAACCGCCAAGAGCATCGGCCAGGAACGAACCTTCGGCGAGGACATCAGCGACCTCGACACCTTGAGGGGGATCCTGCTAGGGGAGGTCGAGCAGGTGGCGGAGCGCCTGCGGCGAAAGGGTTCGCACGCGACCCGGGTCACCCTCAAGATACGATTCGGCGACTTCCAGACCATCACCCGCAGCCGGACCCTCGGAGGCCCGACCTCGGTCACCGGGACGCTCTGGGAGGCCGGACTCTCGGTCTTCGAGGAGTGGGCCCGCACCCAGTTCCGCCCGGTGCGGCTGCTTGGATTCACGGTGAGCGGATTCGACGACTCGGATGCCCCCTCCCTGTTCCCGGATCCCGGGGACGAGCGGGGGAAGCGGATCGACGACGTCACCGATCGCATCCACGACCGTTTCGGGGACGCCTCGATCTCACGGGCCCAGTCGGTGCGCCGTGACCGCCGTGACCGCTGAAGGTCTCGCGGGACCGGCCGGGATCAGTCCCGGGCCTCCAGCGTGAGGTCGACCGTCTCCTCCCGGCCGTCGCGCAACAGGCGGATCTTGACCACGTCGCCGGGATCGTGCGTGCGGAGCTGCTCGATGAGCTGCCTGCGGCCCTCCAGTTCGACGTCGTTCCAGCCGATCAGCCGGTCACCGACCTTGATGCCGCTCTCGTTGGCGGCCCCGTCCTCGCGGATGAACACGATCCGGAGCCCGGGTTCGCCCTCGTCGGCGGCGGTCCGGAACCCGAACTTCACCCGGGGCATCGCGTTGTCCCGCTGCGGCTGGCGGTCCCTCTGGCGCGCCCTCCGGTTGCTGGTGTACTCGAACCGCTCGGGGTTGGCGGCCGCGCTGTACGCCAGTTCGTGGAACAGGTCCGAAGTGGCCATCCCGCCCTCGTAGTTGATCAGGTCCACCGTGTCCCGCGACGTGTGGTAGTCGTTGTGGAGGGGGAACGGCGTGATCGCGAAGAGGATCGGGATCTCGCGCCTCAGGAAGTTCGTGTGGTCGCTGCCACCCGAGGAGCGCTCGGACTCGACGATGACCAGGTCCGAGGCCTCGAAGTGACCACGCGCCCACTCCGGCATCCCGGTCCCGGTCCCGGTGCCGGAGATGCTGAGTCGACGATCGCCCTCGATGCGCCCGATCATGTCGAAGTTGATCATGAGCACCAGGTCCTCGAGGGGCTGCACCGGGTTCTCGACGTAGTACCGGGATCCGTTCAGTCCGCTCTCCTCGCCGTCGAAGGCGATCAGGATCACGTCACGGAGCGGCATGTCCTCGGGGGCCTCGTCGTAGGCGGCCTGGAGCGATCCGGCGAGCATGATCAGCGCCGCCACGCCGGAGGCGTTGTCGTCGGCACCGGGGTGGAGCTTTCCGGGACCCTCGTTGCTGCCGAACTCGCCCATGCCGAGGTGGTCGAGGTGGGCCCCGATGATGATGTATTCGTCCTCGAGCTCGCCACGGCCCTCGACCTTGGCCATGATGTTCTCGCCCCACTGGGTGACCGCGACGCTGCTGTTGCCCTTCAGGGTGACCTCGGTGTCATCGAGGTGGACGATCCCCTTGCCCTGGTCGGCATGGTCCCGCCACTCCTGGATGCTCCGGGCGTCGCCGGTCGCCTGCAGCATCTGCTCGGCGGCATCGGGGGTCATCATGAAGACCGGGATGTCCCCGAGGTACTGCCGGCCGGAACTGAACAGGCGGGTCGCCCTGGGATCGTCCGCACCGGGGGGGTTGACGAGGATCACGCCCTCCGGATTCAGGCCGCCCACCCCGCCGATCTTGGGTCGGAGGTTGACCCGTGAGGTCCAGCCCTCCTCCTCCCAGAGACTGCGGCCGTTCTCGTCCATCGGTTCGAAGCGGAAGATCACGGCGATCTTGCCGGAGAGGTCGTCGTCCTCGGAGTAGTCCGAGTAGCCGTCCGGTCCCTCCGAGATGCCGTAGCCCACGAACGCGAGCGGGGCGCTAACGTCCGCGTCGGAGCCGAGCCGGGTCATCTCGTAGTCCGCTCCCTGCTTGAACTTCATGTCCCCGACCGAGAGCTGGCGGTTGAGCATCTGGCTCGAGCTTCCCAGCGGGAACCGCTGGCGATAGGTGAGGCTTCCCGGCTCCTCGCCGGGCGCGGGCGGGGTCAGGCCCCGTGCCGCGAACTGGCTCTCGACGTACTCCCGTGCGAGTTCCGCCCCCCGGGTTCCCGGAAGCCGCCCCTCCATCCAGGGGCTCGAGAGGATGATGACGTGCTCCTGGTACTCCCGAACGTCGGGATCGACGTCCCGCATCGCGTTGGAGAGCGGGGCCCAGTCGCGGTCCTCCGCGTCCTGGGTGGGGTCCTGGCCAGCGGCTGCGGGCACCAGCAGGCCGCTCAGCAGCAGCACGGTCGTCGTTCTGGTCATGGTCGTGCGCACGGTTTGCTCCTTGTCGCATCTGGGTCGAGATCGGTTGGGGGGGACGGATCATCCTAGCCGATTCCCCCGCTCGGAGGACAAAGCCGCTTCATGGGTTCACATTTGGTCCCGACCACCTAGGATTGCGTCCATGAAGGACATCCCCCCATGCCCCGGACGAACCCCGATCCGCCTCGCCTGCCTCCTGGCGATGCTGGCCGCCCTGCTCGGGGGCGGGTGGAGTCCCCCGGCTTCGGCGGCGGACCCGGTGGACGGGCCCCACATCGAGATCAAGGTCACCCTTGCCGAGGAGTTCCTGGTCATGCAGGTCACGATGAACATCGTGTTCCTCGACGAGACGATCGACTTCGAGCGTGAGCGCTACGACGTGATCGATCCGAGCGAGGGTCCGGCCCTGCTGGAGGTCCTCGACCAGTGGGCGGATCGCCACCTCACCGCCCGGATCGACGGGGTGCCGGTCATCCCCCTCGTCGAGGACCTCATGATCAACGACCCCGATACCTCGCTGCTCCCGCTGATGAGGCAGTCCGGCATCCGGGGCTTGCGCAAGGTCAGGTTCAACCTCAAGTGGCCGGTGAAGTCCGCTCCGCAGGAGATCGAGCTGTCGTGGCCGTCCTACCCACCGGACACGACCATCGATCCGAACGACCCGCCCCCGATGCAGATCGCGGGCGAAGCCGCGGTCGAAGGGGTGCGCGAGGCGGTGTTCTTCACCGAGGACTCCCCGGTCTGGCTCTGGCGCAGTGGTTCCACCTCGATCGACGAACGCCTGGAGTCGATCCCGCCCCCGACGCCGCGGGACCCGTGGGGCCTCCCCCTGCTCTCGCTCCTGATCGGCGCGGCCACCCTCGTGGGGGGGCTGTGCCTGCTGGTCTCGCCCCGGCCGTCCAGGTCCGTGGCGGGCCTCCTGACGCTGGCCGTCGGGGCCGGTTGCGGGTTCCTCTTCTCGGGGGTGCTGGTGGTGGAGGTGATGCCTCCCGGAACCTCCCGAATCGAGGCCCCCAGCCCCCAGCAGGCCGAGGATCTCTTCGTGCCGCTGCACGGGAACATCTACCGAGCCTTCGACTACGTGGAGGAAAGCGACGTCTACGACGCCCTCGAACGAAGCGTGTCCGGGGACCTCCTGGACGAGCTGTACCGGATGATCTACGCCAGTCTCATCATCGAGGAGGCCCAGGGAGCCACCAGCCGGGTGCTCGCGGTGCGACCCGTCGAGCTCGCGATCGAGGACGTCGAGGTGGATTCCGCACGTTCCATGATCGACTTCAAGGCGCTCTACCGCTGGCAGGTCGACGGCCGGGTCGCTCACTGGGGCCACATGCACGAGCGCACCAACGAGTACCTGGCCCGGTTCGGGGTCTACGGCACCCCCGAGGGCTGGCGAATCGACTCGATCGACCTCCTCGAACAGGAACGGATCGATCCCGTGCTGGGAAGTGATTCCGGCTTCGAGGCACCGGACCAGGACGAGTTCCTCGACGAGGGATCGGATTTCTGACGGCGCCTCAGCGGATTCGTCTCAGGTTCCAACCACGCACCTCGACGTCCCCACCCACCATGCAGCAGGGGGGTCCTTCCACCTCGATGCCCGCACTCGCGACCAGGCCGTCGTCGAGGTCGAGGAGTTCCGCCTCCCGCAGCCGCCACGGTTCGTGGTGGATCCCTCCCCGCCAGACCCGGCCACGGTGCGCCGAATACAGGCAGTAGCGTTCCGTGAGGAAGTGTCGAAGCGAACCGGATTCCGACGGGGGCAGCTCCGCGCCCTCCCGCCACGAGATGCGGCTGCGCGTACCGTCCGCGCGCTTCACGGCGTAGTCGGTTCGTCCGTCCGCGGTGGACACCTCGAAGGCGGCGTGGACGTAGTTCAGCTTCCAGAGCATGCGGCCCCCCGCGACCGCGATGCGGCTGGCGGCATCGAGACTGAAGAACCACACCCCCGGCACCCCGTCGCAGAGCACGTAGGTCCGGACGTTACACTCGTGGAAGCGCGAGATTCCGGGGAGGCTGGGCAGCCCCCAGGGACGGGTCTGGTCCATGGTGAAGGGGATCAGTCCCACCCAGCCACAACCGTCGAAGGTGTCCAGCTCGAGTCCCTCCGGGATCAGGGAGGCGAGTCGGTCGGGATCCACCCGCCAGTGCGCGAAGAGCAGGTTGCGCCAGCTCATCCGGATGCTCGCACCCGGGGACTGCTTGGTGGGCAGTGCCTGGTCCCAGTCGATGGCCGCATGCGGGGAGCTCATGGTCACATGGTAGGAATTCACGGCTTGGCGGGGTGGATCCCTTGATATAGTCGTATCCAGAAGGACTGACCATGATCGACCCTCCAACCCTCATGCTGTTCCTCGCGGGGGCGGACGGGCACCTCCAGGACGCCCCGGCCTCCACGGGTCCGGACTGGTGGGGGGCCCTCGCCGGACTCCACCCCCTGGTCATCCACTTCCCGATCGCCCTGATCGTCGTCGCGGCCCTCGTGGAACTGGTCGCCCTGCTGGCACGGCACCACCGACTGACCTCCTTCGGCATCATCGCGGTCATGGTCGGCACGCCGTTCGCGGTGCTCGCGGCCTGGAGCGGCTGGTCCCTCGCCGACGAGGGATACGGGCGCGGTCTCGAACTCGACCTCCACCGCTGGCTGGGGGTCGCCTCGGTCGGGCTTCTGGCGCTGATGTTCGTGCTGACCCTCGTCAGCTGGTTCGGTCACCGCCAGTGGGCCACGGGAAGCGTGCGCGGCCTGCTGCTGGTCTCCGCCATCCTGATCGGGATCACCGCACACTTCGGGGGCGACATGGTCTGGGGCAAGTCCCTGGTCGCCGAGTCCCTGTTCCCGGGAACGGATGCCACGGACGTGCGCACCGCCGCCAGCGAGCGCACCGCGGAGGCCTCCGACGAACCGGCCTCCGCCGAGGCCTCGCCCGCCGTGTCGGCCGGCCCCGCCGCCTCGACCGTGGCGGCGGTGTCCTTCGAGGCCCAGGTGAAGCCGATCCTCGACACCCACTGCTGGGACTGCCATGGTCCGACCGGTCGGGCCAAGGCCGGGATCAGGCTGGCATCGACCGCCGACTTCAGCCGGGACATCCACGGTTCCCCCATGATCGATCCGGGTTCCCCCGAGGGCAGCGAGCTGTTCAAGGTCGTCAACCTGCCGCGCGACGACGACCTCGCGATGCCACCGAGCGGGCCCGGCCTGAGCGAGCAGGAGATCGAGGTGCTCCGGCGCTGGATCCTCGAGGGAGGACGGCTCGAGCCGGCGGCCGCGGCGACTCCGCCGACCACCGTCGCCACCCGGGGCGAACCAGCGTCCCCGGACCCGGTCGCGACCCCCGGGGCGACTCCCCTCACCGACGCCCAGCGTGCCGCGATGCGCGACTCGACGTCCCGCCTCCGCGAGCGAGGGGTGTCGATCCGCCCGGTTTCCGTGGACAATCCCTTCCAGGTGCTCAACGCCAACGGCCTGAGTCACCGCCTGGAGCCGCCCTTCGGGGATGCGGACCTGGTGCTGGTGGCGGGCCTTCGTCCCGTGCTGCAGGACCTCGACCTCGCCAACACCGAGGTCACCGACCGGGGGATCTCGGTCCTTGCGGGTTTCGACCACCTTGAACGGATCTCCCTCAAGGACACCGCCCTCTCCGACCCCGGGGCCCGGGTCCTCGCGGGCCTTCCCGCCCTCGAGGTCGTCAACCTCTTCGGAACGCAGCTGGGCGACACGGGCCTGCTCGAACTGGCCCGTTCATCGAGCATTCGCCGCATCTACGCCGGCCAGACCCTGGTGACCGAGTCCGGCGTGGAGGCCGCCCGTCGGCTGCGGGCGGACCTGACCGTCATCTGGGCGGCCCCGGTGTCCCCCGCCGCCACCGCCGCCGCCGTCCCGCCCGGGCTCTAGGCGCGGTTCCCTCGGCCGATCCCGGTCATTATCCCCCCCTCGTCGAATGGGATGTTCACCCCATGGATTTTCCCCCCAGTCTTGGCACAATTGGACCAACACCCCACCCCCATCCGGGGCAGCACCCGAAAGGATGACCGAAAGATGACAATCGACCCACGTCGCACCGCGCTGGTGCTGATCGGCTTCCAGCGTGACTACTTCAACGAGGACGGGATCCTGCACGGCGTGGTCGAGGAGTCCCACCGCGTCAGCGGCACCCTCGAGAACACCCTGGAGTTCATCGAGGCCTTCAAGGATTCCGAGATGCTGATGGTGAACACCCCGATCGTCTTCAGCGAGCTCTACGAGGAACTGGAGAACCCGATCGGGATCCTCAAGACGATCCGCGACGTCGAGGCGTTCAAGCAGGGCGCCCCGGGATCCGAGGTCATCGACGAGCTCGGCGCCTTCGGGGACCGGATCGTCACCCTGCCCGGGAAGAAGAGCTTCAACGCGTTCTCGAACACCAAGCTGGGCGAGACGCTCAGGGAGCACGACATCGACACCCTGGTCTTCGCCGGCTGCGTCACCTCCATCTGCGTCCACGCCACCGCGCTCCACGCCTTCGATTCCGGGTACAACGTGGTCCTCCTCTCGGACTGCACCTCGTCGAGGACCGCCATCGAGCAGGACTTCTTCTGCGAGAACGTGTTCCCGCTCTTCGCCGAGGTCGCGCGTTCCACCGACCTCTATTCCACGGTCAGCGGATGAACGGACCCGGCGACGAGTCCGCCGGCGGGACCGGCCGGGACGGGGATGCAAGTCCCAACCGGTACGACCAGCTGATCTCGGAGAACCAGTTTCTCCTCGAGAAGCTGCACGCCGAGCACGATCGTCGCGCCCGCCTCAAGCTCGAGGCGATGCTCGCCGAGACGCCCGCGATCCACTTCGAGCTGGACCAGCAGCAGCGTCTCGCCTACGTCAACCCGACGTGGAGCCGGGAGCTTCTGCATCCGGTCTCCGACGTGCTCGGGCACCCGCTCTCCGACTTCGTGGCCCCGTCGCACCGGGCCGTCCTGGCCGCCGCGCTCACCGAACGCACCCGGGAGGACCACACCGACTCGGCTCCCGACATCTGCTTCATCGATCGCGAGGGGCGTCCCCTGTGGATGAGCGTCCGGTTCAGGCTGAATCGAAGCGGCACCATCAGCGGGAACATGCAGAACGTCTCGGTGCACCGCGAACTCGAGAACGAGCGGCTCCGGACCCAGAAGATCAACTCGATCGGTCGGTTCGCGGCCGGCTTCGCCCACGACTTCAACAACCTCCTGATGGCGATCACCGCGAACCTCGACATCACCCGCCGGAAGCTCGAGTCCCGTGACATCCTCCTCGAGGAGGTCTCGCTGGCGCTGAGGGCCTGCGGTCACGCCTCCCAGATCACCAAGCAGCTGATGAACTACAGCTCCATCGGCCAGGAGCAGCTCCCGGTGGTGACCCCCGCCTCCATCACCGAGCTGGTCGAGGAAGCGGTGGAGATCGCGTTCCGGGGCTCCCAGGTCCAGCCGATCCTCAGCATCGATCCCGGGATACCCATGGTCAAGATGGACGGTTCGCAGATCCACCAGGTGCTCAACAACCTGCTGCTCAACGCCGAGCAGTCGATGCCCGAGGGCGGGGTGATCAAGATCCGGATCCGGGAGCGGTACTACGCACCTCCCTCGAACCCGAACCACCAGGAGGGCGTGGCCATAGAGATCCGCGACCAGGGCGTGGGGATCGCCAAGGAGGACCTCGAACAGGTCCTGGAGCCCTACTTCACCACGAAGGAGATGGGCAACGGACTCGGGCTCACCACCGCCTACTGGATCGTGAAGCACCATGACGGGCTGATGGAGATCGAGAGCGCCCCCGGGAGCGGGACGATGGTGAGGGTCACGCTTCCGGTCTCCGAGGTGCAGGCGTCCCCCGCCGAGTCATCCGCTCGCAGCCACCCCGTGCAGGAGTCGCTGACGGTGCTGGTCATGGACGACGACGACCAGGTGCGTTCGGTGCTGGCCTCGATGCTCGAGTTGCTGGGGCACCGGGTGCTCACCTCGCGCAACGGGGAGGAGTGCCTCGCCAAGTACCTCGACTCACGGGTCGAGGGCAGCGAGCTCCCCTCGATCGACGTGCTGGTCCTCGACCTCGTCGTCGCCGGCGGCCGGGGTGGGATCTGGACGCTCGATCGGCTCCGGGAGGTGGATCCGGAGGTCCGGGCGGTGGTGTCCACCGGGTTCAGCAAGGACCCCGTGGTCGAGGACTACGCCAGTCACGGCTTCGTGGGGGCTCTTCGGAAGCCGTACACCGTGGACGAGCTGCAGGCGAGGTTGTCCGCGGCCTGCGAGATCGATCCCCTCCGGGACCCACCGGGACCATCGGGCCAAGCGCGGCCCCGGCACCCCTAGGGCATCCCGCCGCGACCGCACCGGGATGGTGCGCCGATTCAGCCGGTATTCAGCCGGTATTCAGCCGGTCCAGGCCGAGAGCAGCAGGGCGAGGTCGCCGCCCGCGACCGCACCGTTGCCGTCGATGT
>MDTG01249644.1_pt1 | contig 21775 bp, 22 predicted proteins | sample 811421 | NCBI WGS metagenome assembly MDTG01 (sample SAMN05326645, study PRJNA326480) | marine metagenome | isolation source: seawater | place: Pacific Ocean: South East | collected 2011 | reverse complement strand
CCCCGTTCTTGAATGGAGTGACCAGCGCTGGGATTGAGCCATGAAACATCGTATTCTTGCCGCGATTCAGGTGTTGTTTGGAATGATCCATATATGAATTGCCTCTGCCTTCCCACGCTTTGGCTCAGAAATAAACACCCGGTGACAACTCACATGATCCGACCCTTCGCGCTCTCCCTCTTTGCCGCCGTTGCCGCTTCAGGCGCTGCCGCTTCCGGTTTGCCGGAGTCGCCCAGCCTGAAACCCGACCGGCCCTATGTGTCGACGGCGACAGATTCCCGGAACGCCGAGATTCTCCACAAGGCGCTGGAGGCGGCTGACCGGTACAATTGGAGCGAAGTTGCCCGCTATCAGGCCCAGGCCACAGATCCGGCGGTGCGGGACCTCATCATGTGGAAACGCGCCAGCGAGGGCGTGCCGGGCATGGGATTCGATGAAGTCAACGCTGCCCTGACCCGCCTGCATGACTGGCCGAAAGCCGGCAATATGCGCGCCCGGGCCGAGGAGATCATCGAATTGTCCACCCTCTCGGCAACGCAGCGGATCGAATGGCTGAAAGCCTCCGGGCCGCGCACCGGTGAAGGCAAAGTGGCCCTGGCCAATGCCCTCCGCGAAGTAGGCATGATGGACGAAGCGGTCGAGACTGTCCGCGATGCCTGGCACAACAATTCCATGGACCGCGCACTGGAACGCCAGGTGCTGGCCCGTTTCGGCAGCAAGCTGACACAGGCCGATCATCAGGCCCGCGTCGAGTTCCTGCTCTGGACCAACCAGCGCACGGCGGCCTCGCGCCTGAAATCGCTCCTGTCCTCTGATTATCGCAAACTGGTGGATGCCCGCATTGCTCTGGCCAGCCGGGGCCGCAATGTCGATGCACTGGTCAATGCCGTACCGGCGAGCCTGAAAGACAATCCGGGCCTGTTGTACGACCGCGCCCGCTGGCGCCGGACGCATGGCAATCAGGAAGGCGCCATTCCCCTGCTCACGCAGATCGATGGCAAGGACGTGCCCGCCGCCGGCCGGTCCAAACTCTGGAAAGAGCGCTCAATTGCCATGCGCACCGACCTGAAAGATGGCAACTGGAACCGCGCCTATCAGCTCGCCTCTCCGCACGGCCTGACATCCGGCGGGGATTTCGCTGAGGCCGAATGGGTGTCCGGCTGGATTGCCCTGCGGCTGAAAGGCGAACCGGAACGCGCGCTGCAACATTTCGAAACGATGGCCGATGGCGTGTCGACCCCGATCAGCCTGTCACGCGGCGAGTACTGGACCGGCCGGGCGCAGGATGCCCTTGGCGAAGACGCGCAGGCCCAATTGGCCTATCTCGACGCCGCCGAACACAAGTTTACCTATTATGGCCAGCTTGCCGCCGAGCGTGTGGGCGACCGGCAGGTCTATTTCGAACCCGCTGCTCCGCCTACAGAGGAAGAGAAAGCCGCCTTCGAAGCGCGCCCGATGGTCAAAGCGCTGCGCCTGCTGGGCGAGACGGGCGAAACGCAATTGTTCCGCACCTTCGCCTACCATCTGGACGACCTTCTGGAGACCGAGGCGGACTATATCCAGCTGTCGAACCTCGCCAGCGAATACCATGTGCCGGACATCGGCGTGCGCGGCGCCAAGGCGGGTCTCGCCAAAGGCATTGTCGCGACCGATGCGGCCTATCCCGTCGTGACCTACCCGCTTCTGAAAGAGCCGCAGGTGGAACGCTCGCTGATGCTGGCGCTGTCGCGCCAGGAAAGCGAGATGAACCCCAGTGCGATCTCCTATGTCGGCGCGCGGGGCCTGATGCAGTTCATGCCGTCCACCGCGTCCCGCGAGGCACGGATGAGCGGATTGCCCTATCGCCAATCCTGGCTGACGGATGATCCCGGCTACAACATGACGCTTGGCGGCCAGCACCTCGATTACCTGCTGAACCGGTTCAATGGCAGCTACATCATGACAGCTGCGGCCTACAATGCCGGCCCGACGCGCCCCTCACAGTGGATCGCCGACTATGGCGACCCGCGCACCGGACAGGTCGACCCGATCGACTGGGTGGAGTTCATCCCGTTCAGTGAGACGCGCAACTATGTCCAGCGCATCCTGGAGAACACGCAGGTCTACCGCTCACGCCTCTCAGGCAAGCCGGAAGAGATCAGGATCCAGGAAGACCTGGAGCGCGGGAAGGAATAAACCGCCTTACCGCGCCGGGACGTGAGCGGCGATCAGTTGCGGGCCATCGGCGGCGAAGGCACGCTCCAGCGCCGTGTCGAACTCTTCCGCCGTGAAGGCATCCTGCGCTTCGACGCCCTGTGCCTCGGCCAGCTTGACCCAATCGATTTCCGGCTCGCCAAGTTCCAGCATCGACTTCGCTGTCGGGCCGGGATTGCCAGCGCCGGTGCGGGCGAGCTCGATGTTCAGGATACGGTAGGAATGATTGACGAAGACGACATTGACCACGTTCGCCTCTTCCCGCGCCATGCTCCACAAGGACTGGTTCGTATACATGGCTGCGCCATCGCCTGAGATGCAAAGCACTTTCCGGTCCGGCGCGGCGACCGCTGCGCCGAGCGCGAGCGGCATGCCCTGCCCGATGGCGCCGCCCGTCAACATCATCCAGTCATGCGGCTGAGCCTTCTGGGTCATCAGGAAGCATGGCAGGCCGTTCGACACGCCATCATCGGAGACGAAAGTGCCTTCGGGCATATGGCGCGCGAGGGCCATGCCGACGGTCATGGCATTCAGGTCGCCGGTGGGCTGGCCGGGAATATCCAGTTCGGCGAACTCGGCGGCATCCTTCGCGCCGATGGCATCGGCAAGTGCACTGAGGATCGCGGCGCTGTCGGTTTCCGGCCCGCCAATGATGTACGGCTCGCAGCCATCCGGTACGAGCACGGATGGCTTGCCCGGATAGGAGAAGAAGGCAACCGGCACCTGCGTGCCAGCGACCAGCATCAGGTCGGCGCCTTCAAGGTCAGCGATGGCGCCTTCAGCGAAATACTGCATGCGATCCGGGATGAAAGTTCCGGCGCCGCGCGCCTGACGCGGGAAGAAGGTGTCAGTCATGACACGGAGGCCGGCGGCATTGAGACGCGCACCTTGTGCCAGGCCTTCCTTGGTCAGGGATGTGCCGTTGATCAGGATGACGGGCTTTTTCGCATCTTTCAGCTTGCGTGCAGCATCTTCGATCCGAGCCGCATCCGGCTTGCGCAGCGCGGGACGCGCGCGGGTCTTGCCGGGCTTGCCACCTTCGGTCCAGGCCGTGTCGGCGGGCAGCAGCAGGCTGACCGGGCCGGGCACAGGGCCGAAACTCGCCTCCCAAGCCTCAGCCGCCAGTTCCCCGGCATCGCCCACCTTGTCAGCAGACTTGATCCAGTTGGAGTTCGGCCCGGCAAGGCCAAGGATGTTGGAGGTCAGCGGCGCATCATAGCGCAGATGCGGCACAGCATGATCGCCGATGACATTGATCATCGGCGTCCATGCGCGCTTGGCATTATGGATGTTGGCGCCGCCATTCATATAGCCGGCACCAAGGTGCAGCAGCGTCATGGCGGGGCCGCCGGTAACGCGGGCATGCCCATCGGCCGCCCCGGTCGCGACACCTTCAAACAGGCACAGGACAGATTTGATGCGCGGTTCATGGTCGAGCGCGGTCACAAGGTGCATCTCGGAGGTGCCGGGATTGGCGAAACAGGCGGTGACGCCATGGTCAGCCAGTGTGGAGACGAGCGCTTCGGCCCCGGTCATCGTTTGAACCTGCGTGTCGGCCATGGTGTTTCCTTCCTGTCGTCTCTGTTGACCGTGTTTAGCCTGTCGGCGTTTCCGATCAACGCCTGAGGTCTATGATTTCCGGTGCGGGCTCTGCGGCATAAAGCTTGTCGACATCCGCCCGGCGCAGGTCCTGCGTGCGGGACTGGTTGATATAGCCCTTCTCGGTGATCTCACCGGCATCGGCGCGCGGCGGGACCGGTTGCAGCAGGACACGGGCGATCCGCGCCGCCGGGTTCGGGTGGTGGCGGTTGTGATCCTGCAGGCCCAGCGTCACATGCTCGATCACCTTGGGGTGACGGGCGAGGTCTTCCAGCGGCAGCGGCTCGCCGACGAGGCGCTGGCACCAGGCCTCGTTGAGGAAGCCGAGCAGCGTGATGTCGGCCTGGTTCAGTCCGCAGACCACGGCGTCGGACAGCGCGCCGCCCGTTGCGGCGACCGCCTGCACGCGTACCGTACCGGCGGAAACCCATGTGCCATTGGAGAGCTTGAACTCCTCCGCTGTACGGCCGTCAAAGGCGAGGCCGCGCTCGGGATTATCGGGATCAACGAAACGCACAGCGTCGCCGAGCTTGTAGAAACCTTCCTCGTCGAAGGCTTCGGCTGTCTTGTCCGGATTACGGTAATAGCCGGGCGTGATGTTCACGCCTTTGACGCGCAGTTCCATCTTTTCGCCATTCGGCACCATCTTGAACGTGTTGCCCGGCAGCGGCAGGCCGATCAGGCCCATCCGGTCATTCGGCCAGTGGACATTGGACGCCGTCGGCGCGGTCTCGGTGGCCCCATAGCCTGCCGACAGCGAGATACGCTCGCCCGTCGTGCGGACAGCGACGGCCTGAATGCGCTCATAAATGTCCTGTCCCATGGAGGCCCCGCCATAGGCCATGCAGACAAGGCGGGAGAAGAAGGCGTCGGCCAGTTCCTGGTCGCGCTCCAGTTCCGTCGCGAGCGCGGCCCAGGCGGCCGGCACGGTGGTGTGCTGGGTCGTCGGCACATCTTTCAGATTGCGGATCATGGCCGGCAGGCGTGCAGGCGTCGGGGCGCCTTCGTCGATGTACAGCGTGCCGCCCCAGTCCAGCATGTTGTGCAGGATTGAGTGGGCGCCATAAGTGTGGCTCCACGGCAGGAAATTACACATGACCTGCGGCCCGCCGGTGATCTCATCAAGGCGTGCTTCGTCCCACACAGACCGGATCATACGGGCATTACAGGCGACCATGGAATGCAGATTGATGACCGCCTTGGGCTCACCCGTTGACCCCGATGTCATCATGTAGCTGGCAACCGTATCCGGTGTGAGCCGGTCATAGGCCGCATCGGTTTCCGTCCCCGGGGCGCGGCCGAACTGTTCAATCCGGACAGCGTCGCACCGCTCCGGTGCCTCGCCGCCATGGATCACGACCCGGCCTTCCATGCCCATGCCGTCCAGCCCGCGCTGATAGGCGGCGCCATCCTCGACATAGATGAATTTCGGCTCGATCAGGTGGTCGATATATTTCAGGCGCCCAAGGTCTTCCGACAGCAGCGCATAGGCCGGTGTCACGGGCACGACCGGGCAGCCCGCCCACATCGCCGCGTATTTGATCAGCGCATGATCCACGGCATTGGCCGACAGGATCATCAGCGGCGCATCCGGGCCGCCACCGGCATCGAGGAAGCCCTGCGCCAGCCGCTTCACCGTGGCGAGGCCCTGCGCATAGGTGACTTCCCGCCAGCCATCGCTGCCGTCCTTCGGCCGCTCGGCCAGCCAGACCGTATCAGGCCTCTCCGCAGCCCATTTCACCAGCGGCGCCAGCATGTGCGGCGGGCAGGCCTTCAGCGGATTGCCATTGTCGAGATAGATCGTGCCGTCATCCCGGCGGTCCACCTTCAGCTTCAGCGGAAGGTAGGGCACTTCGCGGAACGGAATATGTGCTGTGTCGGCCACGCCGTGGCTCTCCCTGATTTATTGTTTTTTCCGGCTCAGACGAGACCGCGTGTGGGAATGTGGACCACATGGCCGCAATGCTTGCAATGGACCGCGTCCCGGTCGTGCATCATCAGGCCGCATTCAGGGCACTCGTATTCCACCTTGTCGTTCGGCTCGATGATCGCCTTCAGCAGCTGCAGGAACAGGGTGAGACCCAACACCATGATCATGATGGACAGGATCCGGCCCCAGCGCCCGATCATCAGCACATCGCCATAGCCTGTCGTCGTCAGGCTGGTGATCGTGAAATAGAGCGCGTCCAGATAGGTGTGGATATTCGGGTTGAGCCCGACCTGCGTTGCATAGACCAGCGCTGACATGATGAAGACGAACACGATCAGGTTCGTCACCTTGTCGATCACCTGCTCGTGCCGCTGGAAGAAGGGCGTCAGGATCTTGATCCGGCGCACGAAGGTAAACGCCCGAATGGCCCGCATCGCCCGCAGGACCCTCAGGAACGCAAAGTTCGAGACAAGCAGAGGCGCCAGCATGGTCACCACGACGATCAGGTCCGCCATGTTCACAGGCCGGAAGAAGAAATTCAGCCGGTGCCGGGCGATGTAAAACCGGGCCAGATAGTCAAAGGCGATCACAATCCCGATCACATAGTCCAGCAGGACATGGTGATAGCCGCGCTGCTCGAACGGCGCCCACAGGAAGTAGGCGATCGTGACGAAATCGAAGGTCAGCATCAGCCAGCGGAACCGGAACGGCCAGGTCCCGTGCCCTTCATACAGCCAGAAAAGGGCCCGGTTCAGCCCTTTGCGTTCATGCTTCATCACCCCTGCTCCAACGCCCGCATGGCGCGCGTCAGATTCGCCCGCGCCGCAGCGTCCCATTCTGCATGGGCGATGTCGGTGAAGTAAAGGCGCGGACGGGAGAGGAACCCTTTCAGGATTGCCCCGCGTCCGGCTCGGTAGGCCTCTTCCGGCACGAAGGCATATTCCGCGCGAATGTCCTGCTCGTACCGGTCATAGACGGCTTCGGGCGCGCCGAGGATCGACAGGTCCATGTCCAGGAACAAAGCGAGGTCTCCGGCATCCTGCGCCGGCAGCCCCTCCGCTACGGTATGGGTCGCCGTGGCCCGGATGATCGCAGCAGCGAACTCTATGTCGTGGGGAGAGAGGTGGCCCGCCGCCTCCTGCTCCAGCAGCTGCGCGCTCTTTTCCTCATTATCCTTCGCCTTCGGATCGTAAATCGCATCGTGCCAATAGAGCGCCCACAGAACGGGGCCCGGACGGTTGAGATACCGCACCCAGCGGCGATAATGGCCGAGCAGCGCCTCGATATGCGCCCAGGTATGATAGTGGCGCTGCGGCTCGCCATGGCGCTGGCGCAGGGCTTCCATCAGGGCGGCTGGGATCAATTGGCAGGCTCCAGCGTCTCATTGAAACGCACCGGCTTGCCGCCGCCTTTCTGCACGATCTCGCCGTCGCGCATGACGAAGCCCCCGCGAATGATAGTAGCCACAGGCCAGCCGGTGGCTTCGAAGCCGTCGAACGGGGTCCAGCCGCATTTCGACTTCGACCAGTCGGCGGTAATGGTCTCCTTCCGCTTCAGGTCCACGACCGTGAAGTCGGCATGGTAGCCCTCGGCGATCCGGCCCTTGTCGGCGAGGCCGAAGACACGCTGCGGCCCGGCGCTCGTCAGCTCGACAAAGCGCTGCAGGCTCAGCTTTCCATTGTTCACATGGGTCAGCATGATCGGAACCGTGGTCTGCACGCCCGGCATGCCGGAGGGGCTGGCCGGATAAGGCCGGGCCTTTTCTTCCTTCGTGTGCGGAGCATGGTCAGAGCCCATCACGTCCACGATACCGGCGTTCAGCGCGCGCCACAGAGCGTCCTGATGGCGCTGCTCGCGGATCGGCGGGTTCATCTGGGCGTAGCCCTTGAGGCGCTCATAGCATTCGGGCGCCGCGAGGGTGAGGTGCTGCGGCAGGCATTCGACGCTGGCAATGTCTTTCGCATCGCGCAGCAGTTCCATTTCCTCGGCCGTGGAGATGTGCAGCACGTGAATGCGCTTGCCGACCTTGCGGGCGAGACGCAGCAAGCGCGTGGTCGAAGAGACGGCTGCCTCGACATCGCGCACAACCGGATGGCTGCGCCAATCCCCCTCTACCGCGAGGTTCCGGCGCATTTCGAGCCGGTATTCGTCTTCGGAGTGGAAGGCAGCGCGGCGCTTGATCGCGCGAAGCACGGCTTCGACGCCTTCATCATCAGCAATCAACAGGTCGCCGGTGGAGGCGCCCATGAAGACCTTCACGCCGCAGCAGCCAAGCATGCGCTCCATCTCGGGCAGCAAGTCGACATTCTCGTGCGTGGCGCCGGCATAGAAGGCGTGGTCGACATCCATGCGGCCGGCCGCACGGTCCAGCTTGTCCTGCAGGGCAGCGGGGGTCGTGGTCGCCGGGTTTGTGTTCGGCATCTCGAACACGGCAACGACCCCGCCAAGAGCGGCAGAGCGCGCCTCGGTTTCGAGATCTGCCTTGTACTCCATGCCCGGCTCGCGGAAGTGAACCTGACTGTCGATGACGCCCGGCAGGATGTGCAGGCCGGTGGCGCCATAAATCTCGCCAGCCGATGCGCCGGAGAGGTCTCCGATGCGGGCAATACGCTCACCGCGCACGCCGATATCGGCCTCCATTTCACCACCAGGAGTGACGACAGTGCCGCCGCGAAGGATCAGGTCGTAAGTCTCGCTCATGAGGCCCTATATGCGCCCGCAGGCACGTCCTGTCACCCGCCCCGTCTGCACGCAAGATGACGCGGCGTGACACTTGCCCTTTGCGCCCTTGCGCATAGGCTGAACAGAGACTGCGGGACAACACTGCAGCAGGAGGAAATGGAATGCCCAGGTTGAAACAGGCCGGGCGCGAGGCCGGTAACCCGTATGCCAACCGTCTCTTCGACCTTTTGTTCGAAGACCGCGACCCGCTCACAGAGCCCGGGACCGCCACCGGAACACCCGGAAACTGGTGGACCGTGTTCAACATCGTACCGGACGCCTTCAAGCATACGACAGAAGGCTTCCGCTTCTATCGATCGCCAAACCGCAAGCTGAGCGCGAAACATCGCGAGTTCGGGCAGATCCGGGCAGGCTATGCCGTTGGCAGCCAGTTTGTCTTTTCGCAGCACTGCAAGGCCGCCCGCGATGCCGGCTTCACCGAGGAACAGGTCCAGGCCATTCCGCACTGGCAGGTCGCTGATTGCTATGATGAAACCGAGCGGGCTCTGCTGGCCTACACAGATGCGCTGGTGCTGGATCGCGGGCGCGTGCCCGACGGAGTTTTCGAAACGCTGAAGAAGCATCTCAGCGACGAGGAAATCCTCGAATTCACCTACATCACCTGCACCTATATGATGCACGCGGTGATGAGCCGGGCGCTGCGCCTTGAATATGACGATGTGGATGAACGGGTGGTCGAAGTGCCCGCACCCACCGGCGACAGCGCCGATGTCATGAACATGGTCGATACGGAGGAGAACTGATCATGGGATACCATCACCTCGCCCTCGCCGCGAAGGACATGAAGGCGACGCACGATTTCTACGAACGGATCATGGGCTTCGAACTGGTAAAGGTCGAAGTCGCACCGATTCCCGGCGGCGGCTGGGGCAAGCACTTCTTCTACCGCATGGATGGCGACGACAAGCGTTTCATCGCCTTCTGGGAACTGCACGAAACCGCCGGGCAGGAAGGCTACAAATACGATCTCAACGAAGCCGCAGGCCTGCCGCCGGGCACGAACCACTATTCCTTCACCGTGGATACGGTCGAGGAATTGCTGGCGTGGAAGGATCGCTGGAACGCCGCCGGGCTGGACGTGCTGGAGATCGATCACAACTGGTGCCACTCGGTCTACACGCGCGATCCGAATGGCAACATGGTCGAGTTCTGCGCAACAACGGGCAGCTTCACGCCGGAAGACCGCACCCGCGCCCTCGCCGCCCTGGACGAGACCGAGTTCAAGCCTTCGCCGCCGCCCGCCAAAATGCAGCCCTGGCCTGCTGCAGAAAAAGAAGACGCCTGATCCGGAAGGCGCGCGCAGGGGGATGTTAGGGTTTTTCGCCTACGGTCCCCCGGTCTGCAGCCAGCAGGGATGAGCGCGTGACCTTGGCAATCGACAGCGAGGCGGTGAAACGGCTCCGGGAAAGCCCCGGCGCCCGCTATTTCGCGGCCAGCCTGGCGGCGCTGGCCATCGACTATGTCCTGACGCTGGCGCTCTACTACTTTGCCGCGCTCGACCTCTCGGTCTCCGCAGCCATCGCCTTCATCGCCGTCGGCGCCGTGTTTTACCTCGTCCATGAGTTCTGGACGTTCCGGCAGGAATCCTCCCGTTTTTCCACGCGCCGCATGGCCGCGAACATGGGCGTGCTGCTTCTGTCGGGCGCCGTCCGCGTAGGTGTGATCGCTGCGCTGGAATGGGCGCGGGCCCCCGCCGGTATCTGGGTCAGCGTGTATTTCGCAGCCGGGGTCGGCGCGTCTTTCAGCACCAATTATCTCCTCAATCGCTATTTTGTGTTCCGCCGCTGACAGGAGGTGTCAGCGGAGCTGCTTGACCCGTCGCCGGCGGCATCCCACAACTCGGCCTCCTTTCCCACCGGATACGAGGCCCTCCCCATGAAGCTCGCCCAAACCCGCGCCAATACCCAGACCCTGCTGCGCCCGCTGCTGATCGGCCTTGCCGGCGTCGCGGCGCTGTCGGCCTCCTCGCATATTTCCGTGCCGATGTACCCGGTGCCGATGACGATGCAGACGCTGGTTGTGCTGATGCTGGGCGCCCTGATGGGCCCCCGGGCGGGTGCCGCCACCGTGCTCGCATGGCTCGCACTCTCGCTGACGGGCGCCCCCGTCCTGTCTGGCGGCAAGCCGGGCCTCGTCGCCCTCGCCGGACCGACAGCAGGCTATCTGATCTCCTTCCCGCTGGTCGCTTTCGCAGCCGGATACCTGCCCAAGGGCGACCGGCTTCGCGCGCATGGCGCCCGGCTCGCCGGCTTTGTGGCCCTGCACGGCGTGATCCTGTTTGCCGGCTGGAGCTGGCTGTCCGCACTGACCGGGCCGGAGATTGCCTTCGCGACGGGCGTGGCGCCGTTCCTGCTGGGCGCGCTGATCAAGAGCGGCCTTGCCACGGCGCTGCTGGCAGCCTTCCCGCGCCGGGCAAACTGAGACGGGGACACCGAGCATGCGCTTTCCGCAACGCAGCCTGATCCGCCTTTCCGGGCCTGACACGATCGCTCTTCTGGAGCGGACTGTGACAAATTCGGTGCAGGACTGGGCGGCGGGCGAGGCGCGTTATGGCGCGCTTCTGACCCCCCAGGGCAAGATCATATCGGACTATACCGTGCTTAGGACGGACGATGGCGTGCTTCTGGATGTGCATGAAGACGCCGCCGAAGACCTGATGAAGCGCCTCAAAATGTTCCGGCTGCGCGCGCAGGTCGAGATCACGCTCGACGACACATTCGCCGCCGTTCGCGACCCGGATGGCAGCGACCCGCGGTCACCCGCCCTCTGGGGTCGCAAATGGGTCCCGCTAGCCGAGGCCGGGGACATGATCCCGGACGCAGACTGGCGGGCCAACCGAATCGCGGCCGGCGTGCCCGAATGGGGCACCGACTATCGCGCGGCAGAGGTTTTCCCGACCGACATCAACATGGATGTGATGGGCGGCATCGACTACAAGAAGGGATGCTTCGTCGGCCAGGAAGTCGCCAGCCGGATGAAGCGGCGCGGCAAGATCCGCAAGCGTACCCTCACTGTCCGGGGCGCGGCATTGGAGGCGGGCACCGAGATCTTCTCGGCCGCCCCGGTCGGAACGGTGACGAGTGTACAGGGGGAGGCCGGCCTCGCGCTGGTGCGGACCGACCGGTTGCAGAAAATCCTCGATCAGTCCCTCCCGCTGACCTGCAATGACCAGCCCGTGACATTTGACGTGCCGGACTGGGCGCAAAACGAAATGAACGCCCTGGGTACGGAGGCATCCGGTGAGTGACGATTTCCCCTGCGCCTGGGCGCCGCTGACCGACGAGCTTTACCGTACCTATCACGACACCGAATGGGGCGTGCCGGAATATGATGGGCGGGCGCTGTGGGAGAAGCTGCAGCTGGACGGCATGCAGGCGGGCCTCTCCTGGATCACGATCCTGCGCAAGCGCGAGTCCATCCGCGAAGAGTTCGACCAGTTCGATCCGGAAAAGCTGGCCCGCTGGACACCGAGGCGCGCCGAAAAGGCGCTGAAAAATCCGGGCATCATCCGCAGCCCCAAGAAGATCGACGCCGTGATCGGCAATGCGCAGGCCTTCCTCGCCATGGAAGAGGCCGGCGAGGGCTTTGCCGATTATTGCTGGGGCTTTGTCGGTGGCACAACCATTGTGAATACATGGAAGCATTTCCGGCAGGCGCCGACCTCGACCGACTGGTCGGCAGCCATGTCGAAAGACCTCAAGAAGCGCGGCTTCAAATTCGTCGGCCCCACCATCGTCTATGCCTGGGCGCAGGCGGTTGGCATGGTGAATGACCATGACGTAACTTGCCCCCGTCACCGCGAAGTGCAGGAGATGGAACGATGAAAAAGCTGCTTCCCCTGATCATGCTGGCCACGCCGCTGATGGCTGGCTGCGTGTCCGCCAACAGTGCCGAAGGCGCGAAAGCCGAGGCCTATGCCAAATGCCGCTATGCCCCCGGGCCGGAAGAGCGCGAAAAGTGCATGAAGACTGAACTCGCGCTGATCCAGGCGCGCGAGCGCAATGAAGCCCAGCGCATCCAGACTGATCGTGAAGCCGCAGAACAGCGCCAGGCGATTCTGGAAGCCTCCGGGGTTTCGCGGGAAGATGCGAAGCAAACGACCGACTCCGGCCTGCATCTGCCTGACTAGGCTGTCCTGACTGATCCCGCGTCTCGACCCGGCCCGAAAGCCGCGCTACAGAAAATAGGCTAACGATTCAGCATCTTGCCGCGTGACCTGCATGCGGCGCGCATCAAGAGGGCACAATGAAGAACGCCGTCATCTCGTCCACGGGCCTGTGGACGCCGCCGCATTCCATTTCCAATGAAGAACTGGTGGAAGCCTACAATGCCTGGGCGGACAACTGGAACCGCGAGCGGGACGCCGATATTGCGTCCGGCCTGATCGAGCCGAAGACCCATTCTTCCGTCGAATTCATCGAGAAAGCCTCCGGCATCAAGTCGCGCTATGTGATGAACAAGTCCGGCGTGCTGGACCCGGACATCATGGCCCCGCGCATTCCGGAGCGCCCGAATGAAGAGATTTCCGTTCTCGCCGAAATCGCCGTGAACGCAGCCCGTCAGGCGCTGGAACGCGCAGGCCGCAAACCGGAAGACGTGGACGCTGTGATCTGCGCTGCCTCCAACATGCAGCGCGCCTACCCGGCCATGGCCATCGAAGTGCAGCAGGCGCTCGGCATTGGCGGCTTTGCCTTCGACATGAACGTCGCTTGTTCCTCGGCCACGTTCGGCATCCAGACCGCGGCAGACTTTGTACGCACAGGCTCGGCGAAATCCGTGCTGATGGTGAACCCGGAAATCTGCTCCGGCCACCTCAACTTCACCGACCGCGACAGCCACTTCATCTTCGGCGATGTTGCCACCGCCGTTCTGGTGGAAGAGGAGAGCATCGCCCCGGCCGGCCACTGGAAGATTCTCGGCACCAAGCTGAAAACCGAGTTCTCCAACAATATCCGGAACAATTTTGGCTTCCTGAACCGCGCCGCTCCCGAAGGCATCGGCGCGCCGGACAAGCTGTTCAAGCAGGAAGGCCGCAAGGTCTTCAAGGAAGTCGTGCCCATGGTATCGAAGATGATCGCGGAACAGCTTGATGAGCTGAACCTTCAGGGCACGGATCTGCGCCGCCTGTGGCTGCATCAGGCAAATGCCAACATGAACCGGCTGATCTCCACCAAGGTGCTGGGCCATGAAGCGAGCGCCGATGAAAGCCCGACCGTGCTGGACACCTATGCCAACACGTCATCGGCCGGATCGATCATTGCCTTCCACAAGCATTCGGAAGACTTCAAGCCCGGCGAGAAGGGGCTGATCTGCTCCTTCGGCGCGGGCTATTCCGCCGGCACGGTGTTTGTCGAGAAAACGGCGTAAGGCGAGCGGCCCCTACAGGCTCAATCGTACTCGTCGTCGCTGAACAGGTCGCCCCAGAAGACTTCGCGGCTGGACTTGGCAGCCTCGACGACAACGATGATTCCGCCCATCAGAAGCACGCAGAACGCCATAACCTGCCAGGGAGCCGTCTGTGCCACTGCTTCGAACATCATCACCGCCTATTGTTGGGTCGGGTAAACGGAGCTGATTCCGTTCCCTGTTGTCAGTGCAGCAGTTTTCGCGCAAAGCCCTTAACAGCGCATTTGGAAACAGGGGCAATCGCAGGGCGGGTTTGTAACCAGAATGCCCCCCTTTCTTTACCCTTATTGCCAATGCTTTAAGGAAGGCCTGAATGACCGTTCGCAAGAAGCAATCCGTTAAGGCTCCGAGGGTCTGGCAGCGCATGCTGTCCGGACGGCGGCTGGACCTTGCCCACCCCTCGCCCATGGATGTGGAAATCGAGGACATCGCCCACGGCCTGGCGCGTGTGGCCCGCTGGAACGGACAGACAAAAGGCGAGAATGCCTTCTCCGTTGCCGAACATTCTGTCATCGTGGAGCGGATCTGCCGAAAGCTGGACCCGACCATGAGCGCAAAGCACAGTCTGATGGCCCTGCTGCATGACAGCCCGGAATATGTGATCGGCGACATGATCTCGCCGTTCAAGGCGCTGCTGGGCGAAGGCTACAAGGACATTGAAGGCCGGTTGCAGGAAGCGATCCATATCCGCTTCGGCCTGCCGCCGGTGACGCCTGCGCGCCTGAAGAAGAAGATCAAGAAAGCAGACCTGATCTGTGCCTGGTTCGAGGCGACGCAACTGGCCGGGTTCGAAGAGGCCGAGGCCAACAAGCTGTTTGTCGTGCCGCCGGAAAATGTGCGCCTGAAGCTCTCCCCGAAATCGGTGCCGGAAGCACAGGCGGCGTTCCTTGACCGCTTCAACAAGATCATGACGGAGATTGGCGCGCCATGATGCGTTCGGCTTCCCCGCTGCTGATCGGCCTGTCGGCCGTGATGGTCGCCATCCAGGACGACATGCCGCTGGTGCTGGTCACGCGCCGCGGCAGCGAGGATGCGCTGCCATTCGGCCCGTTCCACCCGGACAAGCACCGCACATTCGACCTGTCGCTGCGCGGCTGGGTGCGGGAGCAGACGGGCTTTGAACTCGGCTATGTCGAGCAACTCTACACGTTTGGCGACCGGGACCGGGAAACACCGGAAGCGACGCTGGCCGGTGCTCCGCCGCATTCGCGCGTCATTTCGGTCGGCTATCTGGCACTGACTCCGGATGCCCGCCCGGCCGAAGCCGGCTTCGAAGCGCGCTGGCAGAACTGGTATCGTTATTTCCCCTGGGAAGATCACCGCAATGGCCGGCCGGCCCTGATCGACAACCAGATCGCGCCGCGCCTGTTCACTTGGGCGGCCGGCAAGGAATTGCGGCTGGAGCGCGCGAAGATCGCCTTCGGCCTGGATGGCGCCCGCTGGGCGGAAGAACGCGTGCTGGACCGATATGAGTTGCTCTATGAAGCGGGCCTCGTGGCCGAATGCGCACGCGATGCGAACCTCGCCGAGCCGGACATCGCACTGGGCGAGGCGATGGCCTCCGATCACCGGCGCATCCTCGCAACCGCCATCTCCCGCCTGCGCGGCAAGATCAAATATCGCCCGGTCGTGTTCGAGCTGATGCCGGAGCGGTTTACCCTGTCGGCCCTGCAGCGGACGGTCGAAGGCATTCTCGGCCTCGGCCTGCACACGCAGAATTTCCGCCGCGCGCTCGACAAGACGGGCCTCGTGACCGGGACTGGCGCGATGGAGACCGGCACGGGCGGGCGCCCGGCTGAGCTTTATCGCTTCTGCCGCGACCAGGCCATCTCGACCGGCGCGCCGGGCCTGTCGACCCCGCGCCGGTCAGCTGACTGATCTATTCTTCTGACTCGGTCTCGAACTCTTCCGCGGCGATGCCTTCCGGCTGGCCGACCGCGATGAAGAGATAATGCTCCGGATCGAGATATTCCTGCGCCACGCGGTTCACGTCTTCCAGCGTGACGGCGCGCACCATGTCATTGCGGCGGTCGAAATAGTCGATGCCGAGTTCTTCCTGGCGCACGCCCATCATCTGGCTGGCGATCTTGGCGTTTGAATCAAAGCCCAGCGGGTAGGAGCCCGTGAGGTAGGCCTTGGCATCTGCCAGCTCTTCCTCGGTGACGCCGTTCTCGACGAAATCTTCCATCTCGGCCTTGATGCCTTCGATGAACTCGCCGGCGCTTTCATTCTTGGTCTGGCCGCCGCCGCCCCAGGTCTGCAGGTGTTCGCCTGCCGACAGGCTCGTATAGATTCCGTAGGTCAGACCTTTCTCGATACGGAGGGTTTTCATCAGCCGGCTCTCAAAGCCGCCGCCGCCATAGGTGTAGTTCAGCACATAGGCCGTGAAGAAATCCGGATCGTCCCGCTCAAGGCCCGGCCCGGTGAACTGCACCAGCGATTGCGGCTGCGGCAGGTCGACGATGATCGGATCGGTCGGTTCGAGTTCGGGCAGGACAATGTCCGGCGTCTCGGGAAGAGTCGACGTTTCGGGAAGTTCGGCAATGACCTCGTCGATCATCGGCGCCAGTTCTTCCGGCGTGACCGCGCCGACAGCCGTGACCAGTAGGCGGTCTTTCACCATCAGCTTGCGCATCTGTTCTTTCGCCAGTTCCGGCGTCAGGGCGGCGATGCTTTCCTCCGACTTTGACCGCGCATAGGGGTGATCGGGATAAAGCGCCTGCGACATGGCCTTCCAGGCGAGATAGCCGGGGCTCGTCTCACGGGTCTTGAGGCCGACCTGCTGCTCGCGGCGGAAACGTTCGAATGGACCCTCGTCGAAACGCGGATCAGCAAAGGCTGTCGCGATCAGGTCCATGGCATCGCCGGCATTGTCGGTCAGCATGGAGGCCGAGCAGGAGGTCCAGTCATTCGAGGCCGAACAGGCGAAGCTCATGTTCAGGTCTTCCATCCGCGTCTGGAAGCCAAGCGAGTCGAGATCGCCGGCGCCTTCATTCATGTGATAGGTGACGGCATCGGTCAGGCCTTCCAGTCCTTCCGGGTCGCTCGCCTCGCCGCCTTTCCAGGCCATGTTCAGCGACAGGATCGGGATAGAGGGTTCAGACACCAGCCAGACCGAAGCGCCGCCCGGCGTCGTGAATTGCTGGATCTCCGCGAAGTCACCGGAATGGACCGCCACATCAAGCGGCGCCGGTTCCTCGACGGTTTCCACTTCGACTTCGACAATCGTTTCCGGCTCCACCGGCGGCGGATTGAAATAGGCGCAGGCGGACAGGCTGGTTGCGGCAAGCAGGCCGGCGGTAAGCGGTACGAGTTTCATCTCAGGAGTCTCCCTCTGCAGGCAGCAGGTGTGCTTCGATATAGTGTTTGTCTTCAGCGAAGACGCGGCGGACAGCGTCCAGGGCCGCGTCAGGTGTGACCGCGCGTATCCGGTCGGGGAAGGTCAGCAGGTCGTCCACATCGCCGCCCTTGGCGAGATGGCTGCCGAAGGCCTGTGCCATCCCGTACTGACTGTCGCGCGCATAGATGGCGGAGGCGGCGATTGAGTTCCGGGCACGCACAACGTCCTCTTCCGTGAAGCCCGCTTCCAGAGCGGCGTAGAGTTCTTCCATCACCGCCGCTTCCAGTTCGTCCACGGAGACGCCCGCTGCCGGCGTCGCATAAATCATGGCCGGCCCCTCATCGTGCAGCGAGGTCCAGGCACCGGTGCCGACATTGATCGCGAGCTTCCGCTCTTCCACCAGCTTCTGGTAAAGCAGGCTCGTGCGTCCCTGGCCCAGCACGTCGAGGCCAACGTTCAGGGCATCGGCAAACGCCTGATCGCGCACTGTGGATGTTCCCATATAGTAGCGATACCAGACCGGCTGCTTCACCTTGGGGTCTGACCGGGTGATGAGCTGCGTTTCCGTCAGCGGGTCAACCGGTTGCCAGCGCCGGATACGTTCGCCGCCCTGTTTCGGCGCAATCGCGCCATAATGCTCTTCCGCCAACGGACGGACTTCCTCAGCCGTGATGTCTCCGGCCAGCACCAGGATCACATTGTCCGGCGAGTAATAGGTGTCATAGAAAAGACGGCCGTCTTCCGGGCGCAGCGCGGACACTTCGTCCATGTCACCGATGACCGTGATTTCGTAAGGGTGTCCGCGCCAGAAAGCTGACAGCACCTCTTCCTGAAGCAGGGCAGACGGGCTGTTCTCGATCCGCTGGCGGCGCTCCTCTTTCACAACGTCCCGTTCGGCGACGAAGCCCTTGTCGGCGGCATCGTCGATGATCAGGTCTGTCATGCGCTCAGCTTCGAGCGACATCATCAGGCCGAGCTGGTCCTTCGCCACACGTTCGAAATAGGCGGTGTAATCCCAACTGGTGAAAGCGTTCTTCTGGCCGCCATTGCGCTGGACGATGGAGTCGATTTCCCGGTGCGCCAGATCGTCGGTCGCATGGGACATGACGTGCTCGAACAGGTGCGCCATGCCGCTCTTGCCCGGCGCTTCGTCGACCGCGCCGACCTTGTACCAGAGCATGTGGGTAACCACGGGCGCCCGGTGGTCCGGCAGGACAATGACATCCATGCCATTCGACAGGGTGAAAGTTTCAGGCTTCCACTCTTCCGCAGCCGCCGGACCCGCAGAAATTGCAAACAAGGCCGCAGCTGCCCCAAGCGTGCGTTTCAGTCCCGCCACGCCTATTCCTCCGCCGCCATGTCTTCCGGCAGCAGCTGTGCCTCGATGTAATGACGGTCAGGGCCAAACACGGTGCGCACGGCAGCAATGGCCTCTTCCGGTGTCACCGCACGGACATCGTCCGGATAGGAGAGGACGCTCTCAATCGTCCCGCCGATAGCAAGGGTCGAGCCGAAGACGTTCGCCATGGTCGACTGGCTGTCGCGGGCATAGATTGCGGTTGCGGCAAGCTTGTTCCGGGCCCGGATGACCTCTTCCTCCGTGAAACCCTCGTCCAGCGCCTTGCTGACTTCGGCCATGACAGCGGTTTCAAGCTCGTCCATGCTGACACCGGGTGCCGGGCTGGCCGAGATCACGGCCGGGCCCTGATCGTGCAGATCGGTCCAGGCATAGGAGGAGGCGCTGATCGCCAGTTGCTGTTGCTCCACAAGCGACTGGTAAAGCCGGCTGGTCATGCCACCGCCCAGCACTTCCAGACCAACCTCAAGCGCATAGGCCTCTTTCGGAGACCGGACCTGCGAAACGCCATTGTAGTAACGGCTCCAGACCGGCTGGCGGACTTTCGGATCGGAATGGATGATCTCGTCATTCTCGATCAGCAGCGGGACGTCGCGCCATTTGCGCTGGCCGTGGGCTGTGCCGGTCGGAACGATCTGGCCATAGGTCGCCTCGGCAAGCGTGCGCACTTCGTCTTCGGTCACATCGCCGGCGACGACGAGGATGGCATTCTCCGGGCTGTAATATTCGTGATAGAAATTGAGGCCGTCTTCCGGCGTCAGCGCAGCCACTTCATCCATGTTGCCGATGACGGTGATCTCGTAGGGATGGCCCTTCCAGAGTTCGGACAGGACCTGTTCCTGAAGGATCACGCCGGGATTGTTGTCGATCCGCTGACGGCGTTCTTCCTTCACCACGTCGCGCTCGGAGATGAAAGCACCTTCCGGGTCGTCGTCGATGACGAGGTTCACCATCCGGTCCGCTTCCAGCTCCATCATCGTGCCGAGCTGTTCCTTGGCCACGCGCTCGAAATAGGCGGTGTAGTCCCAGCTGGTGAAGGCGTTCGACTGACCGCCATTGCGGGACACGATGGAATCGAACTCACCCGGCGCCAGCGTGTCGGTCTGCTGGAACATGACGTGTTCGAAGAGGTGGGCGATCCCGCTCTTGCCGGGCGCTTCATCGACCGCGCCAACCTTATACCAGACCATATGGGTCACGACCGGCGCGCGGTGATCGGGGATCACCACCACTTCCATGCCATTGTCGAGTTCGAAGGTTTTCGGGGTCCACGCCTCTGCCGGTGCGGTGGCATTGTCAGCCAGGGCTGGCAGGGCAAAGACGGCAAGGGCGACAAGCCCTCCGGTCAGCGTCCGTTTCATGGGCTTGTTCCCTTGCAAGAGTTGGAGGTCCGGCACCGGGCTGGATCAGGTTCCCGGCAGCTTCACACGCGGCTTGGCCGACGTGCTCTCGATTGTCACAGGCTCATTGCCGGTGGCGTTATCCGTCGCCGCGGATTCAGCGTCTTCCGGATTGTCCTTCCGCCAGAACAGGATGCGGTCGGTGATCGTGGTCGGCTTCCGGATCGACTTGAACTCTTCATAGTCGAGGCGGGTGCGGATCAGCGGGCTGACAGCGTTAGCGTCCGCCGCGGCCACGAGCGCCCGTTCGGAGGCACTGGCATTGACGCCGAGCGTCGCGCCGAAGGCGGCCGCATTGTCGTTCTGCGCGGCTTCCACTTCAGGCGGCACCGACTCGCCAGCCCCCGGCGGGCGGAGGGAATAGTCCGGCGGCACAGTCAACGGCGCCTTGGTGACGACCCGGAACTCGTCGGGCGTGCGGGAACCGGATCCGCTGGAGCAGGCCGTCGTCGCCAGGCAAACGGCGCCCAGGGCCAGAAGGGAAAGCTGCGTCTTCATGTGGCGTCCTCGCCTCTAAGTTTTGGATGGCCGGTCCGGTTTCCCGGACGGCTTTCTTCCAGACAGTACGAATTGATCGAAAAACAGCAAGACCGCGCCAACACTGATCGCAGCATCGGCAACGTTGAATACCCATGGAAAGTGAAGGGCGCCGGCATTGATGAAGTCCACCACGGCGCCGAAACGCACGCGGTCGATCAGATTGCCGAATGCCCCGCCGATCACCAGTGCCAGCGACAGTTTCAGCAGCCGCCCTTCCGCCACCATCAGCCAGCGCAGGAAGCCCAGCGCGATGGCCAGCATGATGCCGGCCAGGATCCACCGCCCGATGCCCTCAGACTGGAACATGCCGTAGCTCATGCCCCGGTTCCACACCATGGACAGGTTGATCGGTCCGGGCAGTTCGACCGTTCCGCAGGCAAAGCTGTTATGGAAGCATTCCATCGCACGGAACCGCTCGTTCGCCAGAACCATCGATTTGGTCACCTGGTCTGCAATCAGCGTGACCGGAATGATGGCCAGCGGCCAGACCTGAGCAGGTTTCATTTGCATGCGGGGAGATTGCACCCCGTCCCCGTCAGATCAAGCGATTCCGTGCAGGTTTCCGCTCACTCGCCGTGCGTCGCGTCCCAGGCTTTCACCGCCAGCGCATCACGCGGGGTGATGTCCGGAAACTCCGGATCGGCGAGGGCCGGGTCGAAATACTTCCAGCTGCGCCGGCATTTGATGCCCTCGGCTTTCTGCGGATAGACGACCACGCCCGGCGTATCGTCCAGCGTGAAACCGCCGCCCTTGCCTTCCAGCGTGTTCACCAGCTCGGCGCCCGACGTGATGAACAGGTCGGCTGCGTCTTCGCCTTCAAACGCTTTCACCAGATCCTCATCCGCGATGTGCACCACCGGCGCCGCCTCCAGCGAGGCGCCGATCCGCTTCTCGCGGCGTTCCACTTCCAGCGCGCCGGTCACGACGCGGCGGACGGTGAAGATCTTCGCCCAGCGCTCTGCCAGCTTCTCGTCTTTCCAGTCTTCCGGCGTTTCCGGGAACAGGAGCAGGTGGACCGAATCCTCCTTGCCGCTGAGATGGCTTTCGAGGAAAGCCTCTTCCATCGTGAACGGCATCACCGGGGCAAGCCAGGTGAGCAGGCGCTCCAGAACGGCTGCCATCACCGTGCGCGCGGCGCGGCGGCGGTTGCCATAGACGGTCGTCAGTTCGTCCCAAGCATCCATCGTGCTGAAGCGCGGGTCGCAATAGAGGCTGTCTTTCCGGATGTCGAAATAGACGGCCGACAGGTCCACGCCCGCGAAATTGAT
>MDTG01239892.1_pt1 | contig 21776 bp, 21 predicted proteins | sample 811421 | NCBI WGS metagenome assembly MDTG01 (sample SAMN05326645, study PRJNA326480) | marine metagenome | isolation source: seawater | place: Pacific Ocean: South East | collected 2011 | reverse complement strand
GACTACGTAGCCCCGCAAAATCAAGAACACGCTTTCGTACTGGCCGTGGAGAAGCTCTTAGGTGTCCAGGTACCTAAACGCGGGCAATACATCCGCGTCCTGTTCTGTGAGATCGGCCGCATTCTCAATCACCTCTTGAACATTACGTCCTATGCCATGGACGTGGGCGCCATGACACCGATGCTGTGGGGCTTTGAGGAACGCGAGAGGCTGATGGAGTTTTGTGAAGGCGTTTCCGGAGCTCGCCTTCATATGAACTACTATCGCGTCGGCGGTGTGGCCTTCGACATGCCTGATGGCATGGATGCTGACATCAATCATTGGGCGGAGAATTTCACCGATTTCGTCGACGATCTAGAGTCGCTGCTGACCGAAAACCGCATCTTTAAGCAACGGACGGTCGACATCGGGGTCATCAACGCCGAACAGTGTTATGACTGGGGCTTTTCGGGCCCCAATATCCGAGCATCGGGCGTGCCGTGGGATTTGCGCAAGGCCCAGCCCTATGATGCCTACGCCGAAATGAATTTCGACATTCCGGTTGGCAAGCATGGGGACTGCTATGACCGCTATCTAGTGCGTATGCTAGAAATGCGCGAAAGCCTGAAGATCATTCGCCAGTGCCTGGAAAACATGCCCGACGGGCCGTGCAAGTCGGAAGACCATAAGGTCACGCCGCCGGCCCGCGCCGACATGAAGCAGTCAATGGAAGCATTGATTCACCATTTCAAATTGTTCACCGAAGGTATGCGAATTCCCGCCGGCGAAACTTACACAGCCGTCGAGGCGCCGAAAGGTGAGTTTGGTGTATTCCTCATCGCTGACGGCACCAATAAGCCGTATCGCTGCAAGATTCGCGCGCCCGGATTTGCGCACCTGCAGGCCATGGACTTCTTATCAAGAGGTCATATGCTGGCCGATGCGGTAGCGAATATAGGTTCCATCGACGTCGTGTTTGGGGAAATTGACCGGTGACGAACGTGACGATTAAAATTGAAAACGCAGAAGACTTCGCATTCACGAGCGAGAACATGGACGCGGCGACGGCGATCATCGCCAAGTACCCCACCGGCTGGCAGGCCAGTGCAGTTATGCCATTGTTGGACATCGCACAGCGCCAGAACGGTGGGCACCTGACCCAAGTGGCCATGGACTACATTGCAGATCTTCTGGATATGCCAACCATCCGAGTGTACGAGGTGGCTACTTTCTACACGATGTACAATCACAAACCCATCGGAAAACACCACGTGCAGGTCTGCACAAACCTGCCGTGCTGGCTCCGGGGCTCGGACAGTATCGTGGGCACTTGCCAGAAATTCCTGGACATTGGCAATCATGAGACCACCGAGGACGGAATGTTCACCCTTACTGAGGTGGAATGCCTCGGCGCATGCGTTAACGCGCCAATGATGCAGATCGGAGACGATTATTATGAGGATTTGGACGCCGAGGCAACGATAGCGGTCCTGTCCGAACTTAAAGCTGGCAAGACCCCTAAGACCGGATCCCAGATCCGGCGGGTCAGTTGTGAGCCCGTGACCGGACTTACAAGCCTCGAAGAACAGACTGACCTTCGTAATGCCAAGGTGGGAGGCGATTGATGCTCGCGGATAAAGATCGGATTTTCACCAATATCTACGGAATCGATGATCCGTTCCTGGCCGGCGCCAAGAAGCGCGGCAATTGGGACGGCACTAAGAAAATTATTGAAAAAGGCCGGGAACAGATCGTCGAGGACATCAAAAACTCGGGCCTTCGTGGACGTGGTGGCGCTGGATTCTCAACGGGTATGAAGTGGTCTTTCATGCCGAAGGAAGTAGGTGACCGGCCGCATTACCTGGTGATCAACGCCGACGAAGGCGAACCCGGGACATGCAAGGACCGGGAGATCATGCGCCATGATCCTCATGCTCTGATTGAGGGCGCGCTGATCGCATCTTTCGCCATGGGTGCTCATGCGGCGTATTGCTACGTCCGGGGTGAGTTCTATCGGGAGACGGAAGTCCTTCAGCGCGCTGTGGACGAAGCCTATGAGGCCGGCCTTATTGGCGATGACGCCTGCGGATCGGGCTATAAGTTTGATTTCTACATACACCTTGGAGCTGGAGCCTATATTTGCGGCGAAGAAACGGCGTTAATCGAGAGCCTGGAGGGCAAGAAAGGCCAGCCTCGCCTGAAGCCACCTTTCCCCGCCAATGTGGGTGTGTTTGGCTGCCCAACCACTGTAAATAATGTGGAATCCATTGCTGTAGCGCCGGAAATCATGCGCCGCGGGCCCGAGTGGTTTGCGGGAATTGGCAAACCCAACAATACGGGCACGAAGCTTTTCAATATCTCGGGCCACGTGAACGCGCCATGCACTGTGGAAGAGGAAATGGGTATTTCCCTTAAAGAGCTAATCGAGAAGCATGCCGGTGGTGTGCGCGGCGGCTGGGACAACTTGTTAGGGATCATCCCGGGCGGCGCATCGGTGCCAGTGTTGAACAAAGAACAATGCGACGCGGTAACCATGGATTACGACGCGCTGCGCGAGCTGCGCTCAGGTCTCGGAACGGCTGCCGTTATGGTAATGGACAAATCCACGGATATCGTCCGGGCGATCACCCGCTTGTCGGCCTTTTACAAGCATGAAAGCTGCGGCCAATGCACTCCGTGCCGTGAGGGCACGGGCTGGATGTGGCGGATGATGGAGCGCATCTGCAAGGGCGAAGCGACCCTGGAAGAGATCGATCTCCTGGAAGAGGTCACTTACCAGGTGGAAGGCCACACAATCTGCGCGCTAGGTGACGCGGCGGCGTGGCCAATTCAAGGCCTAATCCGTACTTTTCGCCCCGAAATGGAACGACGTATCACACATCCAGCCGCCAAGACCGACCAGGCAGCCTGAGGATAAGCCCATGGTTAAGATTACCATCGACGGCTCGGAACACGAGGTTGAAGCAGGCATGACGATCCTGCAGGCCTGCGAACAGGTCGGCATCGAAATTCCGCGGTTCTGTTATCACGAGCGCTTATCCATTGCCGGCAATTGTCGCATGTGCCTTGTCGATATGGAGCGTTCACCAAAACCCGTGGCGTCATGCGCCATGCCAGTTGCCGACGGCATGGTGGTCAACACGAGTACTCCGGAAGTGCAGAAGATGCGCAAGGGCGTCATGGAATTCCTGCTCATCAACCATCCGCTGGATTGCCCTATCTGTGACCAGGGTGGCGAATGCGACCTGCAAGACCAAGCTATGGGTTATGGTATTGATCATTCGCGCTACGCAGAAAACAAACGGGCTGTTAAGGACAAGGACTTCGGCCCACTGATCAAAACAATTATGACACGGTGCATCCACTGCACGCGATGCGTCAGATTCGCTACCGAAGTGGCTGGGGTGCCAGAATTGGGTGCTACGGGACGTGGCGAGAACACGGAAATTGGCACCTACGTCCAGCATGCTCTAACTTCCGAGCTCTCCGGCAATATGATTGATCTATGCCCTGTGGGCGCGCTGACGTCCCGTCCCTATGCCTTCGCCGCCCGGCCGTGGGAATTGATCAAGACCGAGTCGGTGGATGTCCTGGATGCGGTCGGCTCCAACATTCGCGTCGATGCCCGCGGCCCTGAGGTGCTTCGAATCCTGCCGCGCCTCAACGAAGATGTGAACGAAGAATGGATTTCCGACAAGTCACGGTTCGCCTGTGACGGCCTTCGACGCCAACGTCTCGATCAGCCTTACCTCCGACGGGGCGGCAAATTGCAGGCAGCAAGCTGGGACGAAGCATTCCAGGCCATCGCCGAAGTCACGGACCGCGTTGCCGGTAAAGCCGTGGCTGCCATTGCTGGTGATCTGGTCGATTGCGAATCCATGCTGGCTCTCAAGGACCTGATGACTGCCCTGGGTTCCGCCAACATCGATTGCCGCCAAGACGGTGCTAAGCTGGATGCATCCGTCCGGTCCAGTTACCTGTTCAACTCCACCATCGCCGGCATTGAGCAAGCCGATGCGGTGTTGTTGGTGGGCTGCAATCCGCGCCTGGAAGCGCCGGTCCTTAACGCGCGCATCCGCAAACGCTGGGTCGCTGGGAATTTCACCGCGGGCATCATTGGTCCCGAGGCAGATTTGACCTACCCAACCACGCCAGTCGGTATCAGTGCCAAGGACCTAGAGTTTATTGCTGCTGGCAAGGGTGACTTTGCGAAAGTCCTGAAAGACGCGGAGAGGGCCATGATTATTATCGGTCAAGGCGCACTGAAAGGGGAAGATGGGGCCGTCGTGCTAAATCTGGCACGACAGGCCGCCGACAAACTGGGCATGATAAGACCTGGTTGGAATGGGTTCAATGTCCTGCATACAGCCGCGGCACGCGTCGGCGGACTGGATCTTGGGTTTGTGCCAGGCGAGGGAGGATGCGACGTGGCCGGTATCTTGGCCGGAGCGCAATCGAGCACAATTAAAATGGTCTACTTACTGGGCGCTGATGAGATTGACACCACTGCCCTAGGCGACGCATTCGTCATTTATCAGGGTCATCACGGCGACGCGGGCGCGCACCGCGCAGACGTGATCCTGCCGGGCGCCGCTTATACTGAAAAAAATGCTACTTACGTGAATACGGAAGGCCGCGTCCAATTGGGCCGCCGCGCTATCTTTCCGCCCGGCGAAGCGCGAGAGGACTGGACCATTATTCGGGCCCTGTCGGCCGTCCTGGGCCAGACGCTACCATATGACGACCTCAAGGCCGTACGCGCCAATTTGGTGGAGGCCAATGCCAACTTCTTGAAGATCGACCAATCCACGCCCGCGGAATGGGGAAGCTTCGGCGCTGAAGGCTCAGTCTCCGACACCCCGTTTTCCAGCCCCGTTTACAACTTCTATATGACCGACCCGGTCAGCCGCGCCTCGGAAACAATGGCGCATTGCATTGAAACCCTCGGTAAGTGCGATGAGAGGTTTATCAGCACCGATGGTTGAACTCTGGGATAATTTCATCTGGCCGACGGCCTGGATCGTCATCAAGATCGTGGCGATCATCATTCCGATCATGCTGTCGGTAGCCTATCTGACCCTGGCCGAAAGAAAGGTAATCGGCGCCATGCAACAACGGCGCGGCCCCAACGTTGTGGGTCCATTTGGGCTACTACAACCCATTGCCGACGGGGTCAAACTGTTCCTCAAGGAAACCGTGATACCAGCCAGCGCCAACCGCGGAGTGTTTGTCGCGGCTCCTTGCATCACCTTTATCCTGGCATTGGTTGCCTGGGCGGTGATCCCCTTCGACCATCATATGGTCCTGGCCGATATCAATGTGGGTATTCTGTATCTGTTCGCGATCTCGTCGCTCGGCGTCTACGGTATTCTGATGGCCGGCTGGGCATCGAACTCACGTTATGCGTTCCTAGGCGCCATGCGTTCGGCAGCACAGATGGTTTCGTACGAAGTCTCCATGGGTTTTGTCATTATCACTGTGCTGTTGTGCGTGGGCTCGCTGAACCTCAGCGACATCGTGATGGCGCAGAAGGGCGTCTATGGGATGTTCAATTGGTTCGTCTTCCCGCTATTTCCCATGGCCGTGATTTTCTTCATCTCCACGTTGGCAGAAACCAACCGACATCCATTCGATTTGCCTGAAGCAGAGGCTGAATTGGTGGCCGGCTACAACGTTGAATATTCCGCCATGACTTTCGCCCTATTCTTCCTTGGCGAATACGCAAACATGATTCTAATGTCGGCGATGACTACCGTGCTGTTCCTCGGTGGTTGGTTGCCGCCCATTAATTCCTATCCGTTCGACGCCGTTCCCGGACCCATTTGGCTGGCCCTGAAGATCGCATTCTGTCTGTTTATCTTCCTTTGGGTGCGCGCCACGTTCCCGCGTTACCGCTACGACCAGCTCATGCGATTGGGTTGGAAAGTGTTTTTACCAATCTCACTAGCGGCCGTGGTGACTGTCGCCGGCGTGCTGGTGGCCTTTGACTGGCTGCCGAAGGGATAAGGGGGGAGGTCATGAATGCCATCGCGCGCGGCGTAAAATCTATTTTTCTTGCTGAACTTATGATCGGTATGGCTCTCACTTTAAAGATGTTCTTCAAGCCGAAGGTGACGGTAAACTATCCCTACGAAAAAGGGCCGTTGAGCCCCCGGTTTCGCGGTGAACACGCGTTACGCAGGTATCCCAATGGGGAAGAACGCTGCATCGCTTGCAAACTCTGTGAGGCTATATGCCCGGCACAAGCCATCACCATCGAGGCCGAGCCCCGCGATGACGGGTCGCGGCGTACAACCCGCTACGATATCGACATGACCAAGTGCATCTACTGCGGCTATTGCGAGGAAGCCTGCCCTGTGGACGCCATCGTTGAGGGGCCAAATTTCGAATTCGCCACTGAGACCCGTGAAGAACTCATGTACGACAAGGCCAAGCTGCTCGCTAATGGGGACCGCTGGGAAACGGAACTCGGCGAGCGCCTGCGTCTCGACGCGCCGTATCGATAAGCGCGCGGTGGAAACGAACAGGGAAGACGAAAGACCATGATAGAAGTCCTGGCCTTTTATATGTTTGCCTGTACGGCCGTGGCATCGGCCGTGCTGGTCATATCGGCGCGGAATCCGGTGCACTCAGTACTGTTTCTGATCCTGACCTTCTTCAATGCGGCCGGTCTGTTCGTGCTGTTGGGTGCGGAGTTCCTGGCAATGATTTTAATTGTCGTCTACGTGGGCGCGGTGGCAGTGCTTTTCATGTTCGTTGTCATGATGTTGGACATCAACTTCGTAGAGCTGCGCCAAGGGTTCCTCCAATACCTGCCCATCGGCGCTCTTATTGGTATTATCTTACTGGTTGAACTGCTAGTTCTAGTCGGCAGCTGGGGCATAATCCCCGAAGCGACGAAATACGTAGGCGCCCCCACCCCGGATATCGGGATGACTACTAATACCCACGCGTTGGGTGAGATCGTCTACACCCAATACATTTACCTTTTCCAGGCGGCGGGCATGATCCTGTTGGTAGCCATGATCGGGGCCATCGTATTGACACACCGCCAGCGCGTTGGCGTAAAGAAACAGAACATTGGCAATCAGTTAGCTCGAAGCGCAGACGATGTCGAAGTCCGTAAAGTCGAAGTGGGGAAGGGAGTTTGATGCTCGATATCGGTCTTGCCCATTACCTGAGCGTTGCCGCCGTGCTGTTCACGCTCGGTATTTTCGGGATCTTTCTGAACCGGAAGAACGTGATCATCATTCTCATGTCCGTGGAACTGATGCTGTTGGCCGTGAACATCAACCTGGTGGCTTTCTCCGCCGAGTTAAGCGACCTGGTCGGGCAGGTATTTGCCATGTTCGTCCTCACCGTGGCTGCAGCGGAAGCGGCCGTAGGCCTTGCGATCTTGGTGATCTTCTTCCGTAACCGCGGTACCATCGCCGTCGAAGACATCAACGTGATGAGCGGCTGAGGGCGCGTTCATGCTGGATATTTTGGTCGTTTTCCTGCCGTTAATTGGCTCCGTACTGGCCGGCATCATCGTCTTCGTGCCGGCGGCTGATAAGGAAAAGCAGCACAGCCTCGATATGCTTGCCCAGTGGGTAACCTGCGCGGGTCTAGTACTTTCGATGATCTGCGCCATCGTTGTGTTCAATGACGTGGCTTTAGAGGGAAACGCACGTACTACGGAACTGTTCACCTGGATCGATTCCGGTGCCCTTGAGGCCTACTGGGCGTTGAAAGTCGACACCCTAACCGCCGTGATGATGATCGTCGTCACCGTGGTCTCGGCCATGGTGCATATTTATTCCGTCGGTTACATGCACCACGATTCAGCGATCCCACGGTTCATGTGCTATCTAAGCTTGTTCACCTTCTTTATGCTGATGCTGATCACCTCCGACAACCTTGTACAGCTTTTCTTCGGTTGGGAAGGGGTGGGCCTTGCGTCCTATCTGCTGATCGGCTTTTGGTATAACAAACCCACAGCCAACGCCGCCGCCATCAAAGCGTTCCTGGTCAACCGAGTTGGCGATTTTGGCTTCGCGCTGGGTATCTTCGCCGTGTTCATGCTGTTCCAGACGGTAGAACTAGACACCATCTTCGCCGCTGCAGAGGGAAAGAAAGACGCTACCTTCGTCATCTTTGGCGCCGAAGTGCATGCGCTCACGGCATGCTGCCTGCTGCTGTTCGTCGGTGCTATGGGCAAATCGGCGCAGTTGGGGCTGCATACGTGGCTGCCAGACGCCATGGAAGGTCCGACCCCAGTTTCCGCCCTGATCCACGCCGCGACCATGGTGACCGCCGGCGTGTTCATGGTCGCGCGCCTGTCGCCTATTTTCGAGTTTTCCGATACGGCATTGACAGTCGTAACCCTGGTTGGCGCGACCACGGCGATTTTCGCCGCCACCGTGGGCTGCGTTCAGAATGACATCAAACGTGTCATCGCCTATTCCACCTGTTCGCAGTTGGGTTACATGTTCTTCGCTTGCGGCGTCTCGGCCTATTCGGCAGGCGTCTTTCACCTGATGACACACGGCTTCTTTAAGGCCCTGTTATTCTTGGGCGCTGGTTCGGTGATTCACGCCATGTCCGATGAGCAGGATATGCGCCGCATGGGTGGCATCTGGAAGCACATTAAGGTGACCTACGCACTGATGTGGATCGGATCGTTAGCCCTCGCGGGCGTGCCGTTCTTCGCCGGCTTCTATTCCAAGGATATAGTCTTAGAGGCGGCATATGCGGCCAAGACGGGGATTGGACTATATGCGTTTTGGCTTGGCCTTTTGGCGGCGTTCCTGACGGCGTTCTATTCTTGGCGGCTGCTGTTCATGACTTTTCATGGCGAACCGCGCGCCGACGAGAAGACCATGGCTCACGTTCACGAGAGCCCCAAGGTGATGATTTTGCCGCTGTTCGTTTTGGCAATTGGCGCCTTATTCTCTGGCTATGTGGCTTACGACTACTTTGTCGGCGCCAAGGCGGCGGAATTCTGGGGCGACGCGATTTTAATCCTTGATCACCATAAGGCGTTAGAAAACGCCCATCACGTGCCGACTTGGGTGAAATTTTCACCCATTGTCGTCGGTGTCTTGGGGATCGGATTGGCTTACGTTCTCTATATAAAGCACACCGATATTCCCGGAAAAATCGCCGAGAAATTCCAGGCCATATATCATTTCTTGCTCAACAAGTGGTACTTCGATGAGCTTTATGAATTCCTGTTCGTTCGTACATCGTTTGCACTGGGCCGCGGGTTCTGGAAGGTGGTCGACGAGATGATCATCGACGGATTGGGACCAGACGGCATTTCCAACACGGTGCGCCTGGCAGCCAAGAGGGTGGCGGCGTTGCAGTCGGGATATCTCTATCACTATGCCTTCGCCATGCTGATCGGGGTCGTTGTGATTACGACCTGGTATCTGGTTAGTCACAGCGGATGACGAGGGTTGAATAACACATGAGCGGTCTCCCCATCCTGTCCCTGCTGACGTTCCTGCCTTTGGTGGGGGCGTTGTTCATCTTCTCGATCCGCGGTGAAAACGAGACGGTGGCGCTCAACGCGCGAAGCGTGGCGTTATGGACCACGGGCATCAACTTCTTCCTGTCGCTCTACATCTGGTTCAACTTCGATCCATCGACGGCCAACTTCCAGTTCGTCGAAAAAGTCGAATGGATGCCGGTTCTAGGCCTTCAATACCACATGGGCATCGATGGCATTTCCATGCTGTTCGTGTTGCTCACGACACTGCTGTCGCCGATCTGTATTCTGGCAAGTTGGGAAGCTATCCAAACCCGTGTTAAGGAGTACATGATATCCTTCCTTATCCTTGAAACGCTGATGGTGGGGATGTTCTGCGCCCTCGACCTGGTGGTCTTCTACATATACTTCGAAGGCGTCCTGATCCCCATGTTCCTGATCATCGGGATCTGGGGCGGACCCCGGCGCGTGTATGCAGCGTTCAAACTGTTTCTCTACACCCTGCTGGGTTCGGTCCTAATGCTGCTGGCGATGTTTGCTATGTACGTAGACGCGGGCACCACCGACATCGTCCAACTCATGAACCACAATTTTCCGGCGGGGCTACAGACATGGTTGTTCCTGGCCTTCTTCGCGTCCTTCGCGGTAAAGGTTCCTATGTGGCCGGTACACACATGGCTGCCCGACGCCCACGTGGAGGCGCCGACGGCCGGTTCTGTGATACTGGCCGGCGTGCTGTTAAAATTCGGCGGCTACGGGTTCCTCCGCTTTTCGCTGCCCATGTTTCCTCTGGCCACCGTGGACTTCTCCCCCATGGTCTACACGCTCAGCATTATTGCCGTGGTTTACACATCGTTCGTGGCCTTGGTCCAGGAGGACATGAAGAAGCTGATCGCCTATTCGTCGGTCGCCCACATGGGCTTCGTCACCATTGGAGCCTTCACCCTAACGATTCAGGGTGTTGAAGGCGCTATCTACGTGATGCTCAGCCACGGGATTGTCTCCGCCGCCTTGTTCTTGATCGTCGGTGTTGTCTATGACCGCATTCATTCCCGCGACATCGAGGTTTACGGCGGCCTGGTGCATCGAATGCCGGGCTATGCGCTCACGTTCATGTTCTTCATGCTGGCCTCAGTGGGCTTGCCCGGCACCGGCGGTTTCATCGGCGAATTCCTGGTGCTACTGGGCGCCTTCCAGGTGAACGCCTGGGTATGCGCGCTAGCGGCTTTAGGCGTCATTTTGGGCGCGGCTTACATGCTGTATCTCTACCGGCGGATTATTTTCGGCGAACTCACTAAGGACGTATTGAAGAAGGTTGCCGACATGAGCCCTCGTGAATGGGCTGTGTTTGCGCCGTTGATCATTCTAACACTTTGGATGGGCATATATCCTTTGCCCTTCCTGGACATCATGCACGTCTCAGTCGAGAGTCTACTGCAACAGGTGCAGACGGCTCAAGCGGCGGCAGACAACGTAACGTTAGCCGGACGCTAGGACAGGGAAGGGACAAACGATATGCCCAATACCCACGTACCCGAACTGATCCCCGCGCTGCCAGAGCTTTTCCTGGCCGTGATCATCATGGCGCTGCTAATGTTTGGCGTATTCCAGAAAGGTGGACGCGACGAACAGGACATTACCACTTTCCGGTACGTGACTTATATGGGCATCGTGGGCTTGTTGTTGGCGGTGCTGCTAACGACCCTGCTGGCCGGCGAACGCCTGGTGACTTTTGGTGGCATGTTCGTCTCCGACAGTTATGCGGTATTCTGCAAGGTTTTGGTGTTGCTGGCGTCGGCTGGATCATTAGTAATCGCGAAAGGATTCTTGGAAAGACATAGTTTGGCCCGGTTCGAGTTCCCGGTCCTTGTGGTCTTCGCGACCCTCGGCATGCTGATGATGATCTCAGCCAACGATATGATTGCACTCTATCTTGGTCTCGAAATGCAGAGCCTCTCGCTCTACATAATCGCCGCTTTCCAGCGCGACGACACACGCTCCACGGAGGCAGGCCTCAAATATTTCGTTCTGGGTGCCGTGGCGTCCGGAATGCTGCTTTACGGCATGTCCTTGGTATACGGTTTCGCCGGCACCACCAGCTTTGAAGTAATGGCCAAGATGTTTACTAACACGGGTCCCGAAGGTCCGGGCACCGGCATGATCTTCGGGATCGTATTTATCCTCGCGGGCCTGGCCTTCAAGGTGTCCGCCGTGCCTTTCCACATGTGGACCCCAGACGTTTACGAAGGTGCACCGACGCCGGTCACGGCCTTCTTCGCAATGGCTCCGAAGATTGCTGCGCTGGCGCTGTTCATGAGGGTCATGGTTGGGCCTTTTGGCGATCTTTTGCCGCAATGGCAGCAGATCGTTGTTTTCATTTCCATCGCCTCGATGATCCTGGGTTCCTTCGCCGCCGTAAACCAGCGCAACATCAAGCGCCTTATGGCTTACAGCTCTATCGGTCATGTGGGCTATGCTCTGATTGGCTTGGCGGTGGGTACAGAGGCCGGTATCCGCGCGGTACTGATCTATCTGACCATCTATTTGTTCATGAATATCGGCACGTTCGCCTGCATCCTCTGCATGCGACGCGGCGGACGTATGGTAGAGGGGATTCATGATCTGGCGGGCCTGGGCAAGACGCACCCGATGATCGCGTTGGCCCTTGCGATTTTCATGTTCTCAATGGCCGGCATTCCGCCGCTGGCAGGTTTCTTCGGCAAGCTTTACGTCTTCCAGGCCGCAATCGCAGTGGAACTATACACTTTGGCCATCATTGGCGTGCTGACCAGCGTGGTTGGCGCTTTCTATTACCTCCGGATCATCCGGATCATGTATTTCGACGACGCCGAGGATCCGCTGGATCAGTCCGTGGACCGAGAAATCGGCGCGCTGCTGACATTCACCGGAATTCTGATCGTGGCATTCATCGCTTACCCGGAACCGTTGGTGTCCAACGCGGCGGCGGCGGCGGCATCCCTATTCTCCAGTTGAGCACTCTCGGAATATGTCCGAACCACGCCTCCCTTCTGTTTATAACCTGATTTCTCTGGAGCGTTGCGCGTCCACAAATGACGATGCCCGCGACCTCGCCCGTCAGGGTGAGGACGCTGCACCTGACGGCACCTTGGTTTGGGCACGCGAACAAACCAAAGGGCGGGGTCGACGCGGACGCGACTGGGTCAGCCCGCCGGGCAACCTCCACCTATCACTGATCCTCCGACCCGAGGTGCCTCTACGCGAAGCGGCGCAACTAAGTTTCGTCACTGCTGTCGCGCTCTACGATGCCCTCGGCAATATTTCAGAGCCCGGACACCAAATCCATTTGAAATGGCCAAACGACGTCCTCCTCCAGGAAAAGAAGGTCGCCGGTATCTTGCTGGAGTCGGAGGCCGGCGGGGCCGAGTTTCCTGAATGGGTAATCGTCGGTCTAGGCGTCAATGTCGCGCATTTTCCCGACGACGCGGCCTATCCGGCAACGTCGCTGAGTGCCGAGCATTGGACCGTTACGGTGGAGGATACCCTTGTCGCCTTTTCCCGTAGTTTCCAAAGGTGGGCCAACATTTGGGTCGAAGAGGGGTTCGACAAAGTGCGCCGAACCTGGCTCAACCGGGCCATTGGCAGGGGCAAAGCCATCGAGGTGCGCTTGGAGAACGAGACCCTAACCGGTAACTTTAAGGACCTGGATGATGATGGCGCTCTGATCCTCGAGGACGACGGCGCGGAACGGCGGATTGCCGCCGGCGTCGTTTATTTTCCAGATAATTGATCGGGACTGACATGCTGCTTGCTATTGATTCGGGCAACACCAATATCGTCTTCGCAGTATTTGGCGACGACGGTACCGTGATGGGCGAATGGCGTTCGTCGACGGACGTCAACAAAACGGCGGACGAATTCGGCATCTGGCTGGAACAGCTCATACATTTGCAGGGCCTGGTGCGCACGGATATCACTTCGGCTATCGTGTCCACCGTGGTGCCGGCCACGCTGTTTTCCTTAAAATTGCTTTGCCACAAATACTTTGACTGCACGCCCTTGGTGATTGGGGAGCCGGACGTGAACCTGGGCATTGAGGTGCAGGTGGATCGTCCCGATGATGTGGGCGCAGACCGATTGGTCAATACGGTGGCGGCACACGAACGCTACGGCGGACCATTGATCGTAGTCGATTTCGGGACCGCGACCACTTTCGACGTGGTCGGCGCGGATGGCAGTTACCAGGGCGGCGTGATCGCGCCGGGCGTAAACTTGTCGCTGGAGGCACTACACCAGGCAGCGGCGCGCCTCCCGCGAATCGCCGTCGAACGGCCCGAACGGATCATTGGTAAGGCCACGGTGCCAGCCATGCAAACCGGCATTTTCTGGGGATATGTGGGGCTTATTGAGGGGTTGGTGTCACGCATCCGCGCCGAGTACGGAGCTAACGACATGCCGGTTATTGCCACAGGCGGTCTGGCGCCTCTGTTCGCCAAGGCCTCCGACGCGATCCGCGAGACCGACGCAGAATTGACGCTCCGCGGGCTTTTTACCATTAACCGACGCAACGCCACATGAGTACAGCAACCGCTGAAGAACTCTTGTTTGTGCCGCTTGGCGGGGCAGGCGAGATCGGCATGAACCTCAACCTTTACGGCTTTGGCATGCCCGGGGACGAGGATTGGCTGATGATTGACTTGGGCGTCACCTTCAACGACGGCGAATTACCGGGCATCGACGTCCTAATGCCCAATCCCAAATTCATTGAGGATCGGAAGGACCACCTTCTGGCCCTGATACTAACCCACGCGCATGAAGATCACCTGGGTGCGGTCCAGTACCTGTGGCCAAAGCTGCGCTGTCCCATCTACGCGACGCCATTCACGGTCTCTGTGCTGCGTCGCAAGCTTGCCGAGACGGAATTCGGCAGCGAGGTAAAAATCAACGAAGTCCCTCTTGGGGCGAAATTCACGCTTGGCCCTTTCGATCTGGAGTGGGTAACAATGACCCACTCCATTCCCGAACCGAACGCCATCGCACTCAAGACGCCATTGGGAACGGTCCTGCATACGGGCGATTGGAAGTTCGATCCGGATCCAGTCGTCGGGGAACCGGCGGACGAGAAAACCCTCCGGCGCATTGGGGAAGAGGGAGCCCTGGCCGTGGTCTGCGATTCCACAAACGTGTTCACGCCTGGTACCACGGGATCGGAGGCGGACATCCTAGACAACCTCACCGACATCATCGCCAGTTGCACGGGCCAGGTCGCAGTGGCCTGTTTCGCCACCAACGTAGCGCGGTTGGAAACTATTGCCACGGCGGCGGCCAGGAACGACCGCGACGTAGTTCTGGCCGGGCGGTCGTTGAAGCGAATTACCGATGCGGCCCGAGAGAACGGCTATATAAAGGGCGTCCCCGCCTTCCTCATGGAGGAGGACGCAGGGTTCCTGCCGGATGACAAGACGTTGATCATCTGTACCGGCAGTCAAGGGGAACCGCGCGCAGCGCTCGCCCGCATCGCCGCCGAAGATCATCCCCGCATCGTCCTGAACCCGGGCGACACACTAATATTCTCGTCTCGGGTAATCCCCGGGAACGAACGGGCCATCGCGGAACTGCAGGCAAAATTCCTGCGCCGGGATATCCATGTGATCACGGCAAAAGACGCCATGATCCACGTCTCGGGTCATCCCGCACGGGATGAATTGACCCGCATGTACCAGCACCTACGGCCCGAGATTGCCATCCCCGTGCACGGGGAGCTTCGCCATCTCACGGAACACGCCAAATTGGCTCGCACCTGCCAGGTACCGCACGCCATCGTCAACGAGAACGGCGGCGCCGTGCGCCTTGCGCCAGGGGCACCCGGGATCATCGACCATGTGCCGGTGGGGCGCCTAGCGTCCGACGGCAACCGCCTCGTCCCCATCCAATCGGAAGTCGTAAAGAGCCGGACACGGGCCATGTGGCACGGATTCGCAGTGCTCACGGTCATCTTAGACCGCAATGACGTCGATGAGGAAATGCCCATCTCCACCGCGGGCCTTTTGGAAAATGAAGATGACCCGATCTTGGATACGGTTCGGCTTGCCGTTCGGGAAGCGATCGATAGACTGTCGCGCGACGCCAAGGATGCAGACGATGATACCATTTCCGAGGCTGCCCGCATAGCCGCGCGCCGGGCTTTTCGCACCCTTTTCGACAAGCGCCCAATCACCCGCGTGCATCTGGTTCGACTGGACTTACACGAAGGAGTTTCGCCATGATCGGCCGTCTCAATCACGTCGCCATCGCCGTGCCCGACTTGGAAGTCGCTACGGCCACCTACCGTGACACCCTGGGAGCCACTGTCTCCGCACAGATGGCAGAACCCGACCACGGCGTCACCGTGGTCTTCGTGAAATTGCCGAACACCAAGATCGAGCTCCTGCACCCCCTAGGCGAGAGCTCACCCATCGCCGCTTTTCTGGATAAAAACCCATCTGGCGGCATGCATCATGTGTGCTACGAGGTCGATGACATCATCAAAGCCCGCGACCAAATGAAGTCAGAAGGCGCCCGCGTACTGGGCAATGGAGAGCCAAAAATTGGCGCTCATGGAAAACCGGTCCTGTTCCTGCACCCGAAAGATTTCTGCGGCACTTTGGTCGAGTTGGAACAGGCCTAGGGGAGGGGACGCGCCGTGTCACTTACCCTCGGCTTTGCGGTCTACGTCGTCATATGGTGGCTGACCCTGTTCATGATTCTGCCCTGGGGAATCTCGCCGATCAATCCGGACGAATTGCTACCCGGAGAGGACCCGGGTGCGCCGGCGAAACCGCAGCTTCTGAAGAAGTTCATCATCACCACGGGTGTATCGTTGGTGTTCTTCGTGATCTTCTATTTCGTCTACGAAAGCGGTGTCATCTCATTTCGCGAATAGATCAGCCGGCATCTACTGATCAATCCAGGCTTCGAGAAGCATCCAGTCTTCGTCGTTGACCACGTGCGTCGCCGCCCCTGGTGCCTTCACGTAGTTTTCTCGGTCCGGCTTGGGGCAGGAACCGCCCGGACACCCCAACAAACCGCAGACAGATGCCATGACATTTTCGTAGTCGTCACGCAGAGCCTCATAGGCGATCAGGTGCACGTGCGTATGGCTTTCAGCCAACGCCCGCCAACCCCGAGGGGGGTCGGCCCAGCGCGCGAACATGGTTTCGGCCTGCGCCATCTGGCAGCGCAGGAAACGTCCCGAAGGTGGCGACTGCGCAAAGGTCAGAACATCCCCCGCCACTGGTTCCTCCGGCCAGGGCGAGCCCTGAATTAAGCTCCAGAAACTCGCCATCACGGGACCAGGTCGGCGGTAGATGTAAAACAAGCGCGCGTGGTCGGCGACGTCACTGATGATCGGGGCGAAGAAGGCCGCGTCATGGTGGGACTTGATAACATTCGCGGTATGATGCGCGGCCAGCCCGCGAAGCACGTCGGCCAACGTTTCCGCGTGATAGAAGTTGATGTTCACGTCCGCGTGGTCGAGATCCAGGTAAGGTGACACCTTGTAGCCGCATACCTCTGCGATGGCGTTCATCAGGAAATGGTTGCCGGACCGCTCGTGCCCGACAACCACGGCTAGAGGCCGCGACCCTCCGAATTGGGCGATATTGACGGAAATTTCGATCCGCTCAACCTGCCGCAGCACAGACCCTGACACACGGCGACTAAGAAAATTTCGCCTCTAGATCTATTTCTTCCCATGGCTTTACCTTTTCTTAAATCCTCCACGCTTAGTTTTGATTCTGAAAATTTTGCCTTCCACAGAAAGTGGACAATAAGATGAAAATACATGCCGACGCCCGCCAAGGGAGATCCTCACATTTGCGCTAAGCGATTTTCGCTTCAGATCCTGGAGCTGAGGCGCGCTTGCGCGTCCCGGCGCCGATCCCGCGTTTTCATGCCGTGATCCCCAACTTGTGGGGTCTCATGGAGCCGTTTCCACAGCCCCAGACCCAAATCTAGGGCAAACCCCAGGCCGCGGTGCATCGCCAAACCTCCTTGCACCGCGGCCATGGGAGTGGAAGAAAGAAACCGATTTCACCAATTTTTTACTCGAACTAAGGAATTCAATGAGAATACGCAGCGGCATTACAAGGATTTACACGGCTCCATTTGAGCCCCGATCCCTTTCCATTGTCATTGCTGATCGGTTTGCATAGATTGCCTAATGATTGCTGACCCGCCGACGGTGGCCCAGAAATTGAGGCTCTTATGCGTTTATCCCAATACTTCCTGCCGACCCTAAAGGAAAACCCAGCCGAGGCGGATATTGTCTCGCACCGTCTCATGTTGCGCGCGGGGATGATCCGTCAGTCCAGCGCCGGCATCTATTCGTGGCTACCAATGGGCCTCCGGGTTTTGCGAAATATTGAAAAGATTGTCCGCGAGGAACAGAACGCCATCGGCTGTCAGGAAATCCTCATGCCGACAATCCAGCCCGCCGACCTGTGGCGCGAAAGCGGCCGTTACGATGACTACGGGCCGGAGATGCTTCGCATCAAAGACCGTCACGAGCGTGACATGCTCTACGGCCCCACCAACGAAGAACAGATCACCGAGATCTTCGCCGCATCGGCCCGCAGCTATCGTGACCTGCCGAAGCTAATGTACCACATCCAATGGAAGTTCCGTGACGAGGTGCGACCTCGCTATGGCGTCATGCGCGGCCGCGAATTCATGATGAAGGATGCCTACTCCTTCGATTTGGACGCGGAAAGCGCGCGGCAATCCTATAACAAGATGTTTGTTTCTTATCTGCGCACCTATGAACGGATGGGTCTCACCGCCATTCCCATGGCTGCCGACACGGGCCCCATCGGCGGCGACATGAGCCACGAGTTCCTGATCCTGGCAGATACGGGCGAAAGCGAGATCGCCTGTCACAAAGACTTCCTGAACCGCAGGCTTTCGGAAACGAACATCGATTTCGAGAGCGACCTGCAGCCTATCGTCGACAGCTACACCAGCCAGTACGCGGCCACGGACGAAAAGCGCGAAGCGGACGCTGAGGCGACATTAGGCGACGACCTAGTCACTGCACGCGGCATTGAGGTCGGCCACATCTTCTATTTCGGCACCAAATACTCAAAACCACTGGGCGCCCGGGTGACTGACGCCGAAGGTCAAGAAGTGCACGTAGAAATGGGTTCATACGGGATCGGGGTCTCGCGCTTGGCCGGCGCCATCATCGAGGCGTCGCACGACGACGATGGCATTATCTGGCCCGACAATGTCGCGCCGTTCAAGGCAGGTCTGATCAATCTGAAAACGGACAATGCCGCCTGCAATGCCGCCTGCGATAGAGCCTACAACGACCTTCGGGAAAAGGGGGAGGAGATACTCTATGACGACCGTGACGCCCGAACCGGCGCAAAATTCGCCGACATGGACCTCATCGGCGTGCCATGGCAGTTAATAATTGGGCCCCGGGGACTTAAATCCGGTATCGTGGAGATGAAACACCGAGCTAGCGGCGAGCGCCAGGAATTGAGCCTGGAAAGTGCATTGACGCAGCTTCTGGTGTAGGCGGCACCTGTATGTTTTCACGTTTTGAATGGATGGTAGCGTTGCGCTACCTGCGGGCCCGACGTCAGGAAGGCTTCATCTCTGTCATTGCTTGGTTCTCGCTTCTGGGCATTGCTCTCGGCGTGGCGACGCTGATAATCGTCATGTCGGTGATGAACGGCTTCCGCCAGGAATTACTGACCCGTATTCTAGGCCTGAACGGACATTTAAGTGTCTACGGCCAAACCAATGCCATGGCTAATTTCGACGACCTCGCCACGGAAATCCGCACTATCAAGGGCGTAGTTTCTGTGACACCGATGATAGAAGGCCAGGTCATGCTCACGTCCCATGGCATCGCCCAGGGTGGCGTCGTCCGCGCGTTCCGGCCTGAAGATCTTGCAAAACGCAATATCATATCTTCCAATATCAAACGGGGCTCCCTGGCTCACTTTAAGGGCAAGAACAACATTGTCATGGGCGAACGCTTGGCACAGAAGTTGGGTGTCCGCATCGGCGACAAGGTGACGCTGATTTCACCCAAGGGCATTGTCACGGCGTTTGGCTCCGTACCTCGGTTGAAGGCCTACAAGCTTGTAGGCACCTTCAACATCGGCATGTTCGAATACGATTCCAGTTTTGTCTTTATGCCTTTAGAGGCCGCACAGATTTACTTTCGATTACCGGGAGCAGTCACCAACCTTGAGGTTTTCGGCAACAATCCCGAGACCGCGCCCGCGCTTGGCAAAGATATCTTGTTGAAACTGGCAGGCAAGGTTCGAGTACACGATTGGCAACGCGCCAATGCGAGCTTCTTTAACGCCATCCAGGTGGAACGCAACGTAATGTTCCTGATCTTGACCCTGATCATCCTGGTGGCGGCCTTCAACATCATTTCCTCTATGATCATGCTGGTGAAGGACAAGGGTAGGGACATCGCCATCCTACGCACCATGGGCGCAACGCGGGGCATGATTATGCGCATATTTTTCTTGGCGGGCGCCAGCGTCGGCACCATCGGCACCCTTGCGGGCTTAATCCTGGGACTGTCTTTTACCACCAACATAGAAAGCATCCGCCAGTGGATCCAAGGACTGACCGGCACAGACCTGTTTGCCGCCGAAATCTATTTTCTCTCCCAACTACCCGCCGTGGTTGATACTGGTGAAGTGGTGACCGTGGTGCTTATGGGCCTAGCGCTGTCATTCCTGGCGACGCTGTATCCCTCATGGCGAGCGGCGCGTCTCGATCCGGCGGAGGCCTTGCGTTATGAATGAGCTTAATGGCGCCGCCATCTCTGTTGGCCGGCCGGTGCTGACGCTGCAGGAGATCGAGAGGTCATTCCGCCAGGGCCGTCAGACCTTAGAAATCCTGAAAGGCGTGAGCCTGACCGTCCGTGCCGGCGAGATCGTCGCTCTGGTGGGGCCTTCAGGCGCGGGTAAATCGACGCTGCTGCATATTGCTGGTCTTCTAGAAAGTCCCGATTCCGGCAGCATCACGATTTGCGACGAGGCCTGCACAGATTTGGTCGATGACGAGCGGACGTTGGTGCGCCAACGGCATCTGGGTTTCGTCTATCAGTACCATCACTTGTTGCCGGAGTTCACGGCGCTGGAAAACATCGTGATTCCCCAAATCATTGCCGGACACTGCAAGGGCGATGCGCGCGACCGGGCGCACGAAATCCTCACCTGGCTGGGTTTGGCGGAACGCGAAATGCACCGCCCCGCCCGCCTTTCCGGTGGTGAACAACAGCGCGTCGCAATCGGTCGAGCCATAGCTACGGGGCCCGACCTACTATTGGCGGATGAGCCCACAGGAAATCTGGATCCCCACACGGCGGACGAGGTATTCGACATGCTTCTCCGTCTTGCCCGTGGCGCCAACCTGGCCGCGGTCATCGCCACCCACAACCCGGGACTGGCGTCACGCATGGACCGGATCGCGCGACTGGAAGACGGGCACCTGATCGAAACCTGAGCGGGCCCCTTAAGAACAATCGGCGCGAGCGTTGTAAAGACCTGGCCGCGAGCGGATGTTCTATCCGGCATCCAACTCGACACTTTGGCCGTGCGGCGTCGCTAAATAGGCGCGCCGCCAGGTTTCCACACGTTCGTCGATGGCAGGCGTATTTTCCAGTCCCTTGCCAACCAATAACGCTTCCAAAGCCCGGAGCCAATGATGGTAATAGGTGTCGCCAAGGTCCGCCTCGCCCCGGTCCTTCGCAGCGGCGATTTCCGTGCTTAGAGACTCCGTCCATTCGGGCCAGGTGAAATAATCAGCGGCGTGAAGATGTACTGTCATGGCGAAGACTTGAGCTTCCCATGGTTCACGGAACACCGGACCGTCGTCATCACGAGGCTGGAAAGGCAGGGGCGCCTTGGGGTCGTAAACCGACGGCGTGTTCATGCCTCAAACGGGCTCCAAATGAGGCTCCCAAAGGTCGACATAGACCGGGCCACCGGCAGCCTCCTCGCCCCAAAGCTCATCCGCCTCAAACCGGACGGCATAGAGGTGAACGCCTTCGTGGCGCCCCTGCGCGTTGGCATCAGCAAAGACGTGGACGCCGTGACCAAATTCGATAGTGCCCGTATGATTGCGGGTGTAGCGTGGCGCGCGCGTGTGGGTGAGGGGATTCTGATTGATGACACGAACCTTGTCACCGGCTGAAAAACTCGGTTTGAGGTCGGACTCAATGCGGGTTGGGCCACCGCTAGCGAGGATTTTACGGGTCGCATCCATATCCGGCACGCGATATCTCTCGGCCTTACCATTAGCGACACCACTGACCACTTCCTCAGCCGTGACT
>MDTG01273725.1_pt1 | contig 21777 bp, 21 predicted proteins | sample 811421 | NCBI WGS metagenome assembly MDTG01 (sample SAMN05326645, study PRJNA326480) | marine metagenome | isolation source: seawater | place: Pacific Ocean: South East | collected 2011 | reverse complement strand
AAAATTTAATGACAAAAAAATCAAAAATTGATCACTACACTGATAAAGAGGCATTAGACTTTCATAATAGAGGAAAGTCTGGCAAAATTGAGATTATCTCATCAAAATCTTTGACTACAAAAAGAGACCTTTCCCTAGCATATTCTCCAGGGGTTGCTGTTCCAGTTATAGAAATTTCTAAAAACCCTGATGCAGCCTATGAATATACAAGCAAAGGAAACTTGGTGGCTGTGATAAGCAATGGTTCAGCAATTTTAGGTTTAGGGGATTTGGGTGCTTTAGCATCTAAACCTGTTATGGAAGGAAAGGCTGTTTTATTTAAAAGGTTTGCAGATATTGATGCTATCGACATTGAAATAGATAATAAAAATGCAGATGAAATAATTAAATGTATTCAGAATATTGGAAATAGTTTTGGGGGTATTAATTTGGAAGATATTGCTGCGCCTGATTGTTTTATTATTGAGAGAAAATTAAGAGAAACTCTTGATATACCTATTTTTCATGATGACCAACATGGTACTGCTATAATTACATCTGCTGCACTAATTAATGCTCTTGATATTTCTAATAAAAAACCAGGAGAGGTAAAAATAGTTATAAATGGTGCTGGGGCTTCAGCGCTTGCATGTGCAAATCTTTTCAAAAGTATTGGAATTAAAACTCAAAATATAATTATGCTTGATCGAAAAGGCGTGATCTATAAAGGCAGAGATAATATTGATCAATTTAAATCAGCTTATGCAGTTGAAACTAAACTAAGAAATCTTAAAGATGCAATAAAAGGTTCAGATGTTTTTTTAGGATTGTCAGCTAAGAATGTTCTAACCCAAGATATGGTAAAATCTATGGCTAAAAATCCAATAATATTTGCCTGTGCAAATCCTGATCCGGAGATTAAACCAGAATTAGTTGACGAAGTAAGATCTGATGCAATAGTTGCAACGGGAAGATCGGACTATCCTAATCAGGTTAATAATTTGATCGGATTTCCATATATATTTAGGGGGGCGCTTGATGTGAGAGCAAAAGAAATTAATGATGAAATGAAGATAGCTGCTGCTAAAGCTATTGCAACACTCGCAAGAGAAGAGGTTCCTGATGAAGTGGTTAATGCTTATGGCGGAGAAAGACCTCACTACGGTAAAGAGTATATTATTCCTTCAACTTTTGATCCAAGATTGATCAGCAGGATACCTGCTGCGGTTGCCCAAGCAGCAATGAAAACTGGCGTAGCAAGAAAAAAGATAAAAGATATTGAAACATATAAAGATCAATTAAGTAACAGGCTTGATCCCTCTATGAGTATAATGCAAGGAATTAATGCTCAAGTTAAGAAAAGACCTAAAACAGTTGTCTTTGCAGAAGGTGAAGATGAAAATATGTTAAAAGCTGCAGTAGCTTTTAAAAATAGTCGCTTAGGTACCCCAATAGTAATTGGAAATGAAAAAAGGGTACAAGAACAACTTAGGGAAATAGGTTTGGATGAAAATTATAAGATAAAAATTGTTAATTCTACTGATAAAGATAAAAGAGAGAAATACTCAAAAAAATTATATTCAAAATTACAGAGACAAGGTTTGTTGGAGAGAGATGTTGATAGATTGATTAGAAATGACAGAATTATATGGGGGTCTTCAATGGTTGAGTGTGGTGATGCAGACGCAATGGTTACTGGAAATATTAGACATTATGCTGCATCAATTGAAAGTCTTAAAAAAGTAGTTGAAGCTAGAACTGGTGAGATTTTATTCGGACTTAATATGCTAATAACGCCAAAAAAAACTGTATTCATTGCAGACACACAGGTAAATGACTTTCCCACAGCTGAAAATTTAACTAAAATTGCAATATCAAGTGTAAGAGTAGCAAAGTTATTTGGATTTGAACCTAAAGTGGCTTTTTTATCTCACTCGACTTTTGGTAAACCTTCTTCAAGAAATACAAAACACGTTAGAGAGGCAATTGAAATTTTAAAAAATAAAAGTGTGGATTTCGATTTTGATGGTGAGATGCAACCAGATGTTGCTTTAAATCCAAAGTATAAAGAAACTTATCCTTTTTCAAAAATAGTGGGTAATGCAAATATTTTGATAATGCCTGCTTTGCATAGCGCTGCGATTTCAACAAAATTAATGAGAACTATTGGCGGAGCTAAAACAATTGGTCCCCTTTTAATTGGATTGGGATTGCCAATTGAAATTGCTCCATTAAGGTCGTCTCCAAACGATATATTAAACCTTGCATCTGTAGCCGCTTACTCCTCTGAGGTAATAGATTATAAGAATAAAAAAAATTAAGTTTTATTTCTACTGAGATCTTCTACAAGAATTATACTTGGGATTACTTCCTTAACTCCGTAGATATTTTTTGCCTCTTCGACGACTTTTCTCTTTTCCTCATCGGTCATTGAAATCCCAAATATATAAATTTTTCCATTTATAGTATCTATATTATAATTTGTTGCTTTCACATTTTTGCTGAAAATTAATGAAGTTTTTAACTGAGTTGTAATTAAAGCATCTTTAGCAGAGTTTTTAAAATTTGTTTCGCCTTTGATTGTTATGGCAGTTTTAACTGATCGTACTCCTTTTGTCTCCCATGCTAATTTTATTATTTTTAGTTTTTCCTCAGGCTCATTTACTTTTCCTGATAAAAAAATATTTCCATCTAAAACTTTGGTGCTTATATAAATTAGATTTTTTTTATCTGTTAGAGCTAGCCTAGCTGTTAAGTTTTTTTGCATAATTGAGTCATCGATTTGCATTCCTACAGTTCGTGGGTCATACGCCACGCTAACACCAGATCCGAAAATTCCTATCGACGAACTACCTACACATGAATTTAAAAAACAGAATAAAAAAAGAATATTAAAATAATTTTTCATTTTTTCTTAAGTTTAAGACAGAGTTTATAAATTGTTTTTTTTGGTATTCCATTTTTCTCTGATATCAGTTTTACAACATCTTTCAAAGAATATCTCTTTAAATATTTTAATATTTCAACAGATAATTTTTCATTGTCTAAATTTATATCTCTGGTTTTCTTACTATTTTTTTTTGATAAAACAACTGTTATTTCGCCCTTTACATTAGTTTTTAAACCCTCAAAACTTTCAAGGTTATGACGATAAAAAGTTTCGTGTATTTTTGTCATTTCTCTAGCAACAAAAATTTTTCTTCCCGAAAAAAATTTTTTAAAATACTTTAAGTAAAAATTAAATTTAATTACAGGAAGAAAAAAAACGATACTGTAATTGTAATTTTTTAACTCATTACAAATTTTTTCTATTTCATTGCTTTTTTTTGGAAGAAACCCATAAAAAAAGTATTTGTCATTAAACCCTGATACACTAATAGCTGTTGTTACCGCTGAAGCGCCAGGAATAGGAAATATTTTTATATTTTTTTTCATACACTCCTTAATTAATATTTGACCTGGATCAGAAAGTGTGGGGGTGCCTGCATCTGAAATTATTGATATGATTTTTCCTTTTTGTAATAACTCAACAACTGAATTTGCAACATTTTTTTCATTAAATTTATGGTTTGAGACCAACTTCTTTTTAATGTCGTAATAGTTTAGTAATTTAAGAGATCTTCTAGTGTCTTCACAAAGAATTTGGTCTGAATTTTTTAATACTTTTAAAGCTCTTAATGTAATATCCTCTAGATTGCCTATAGGCGTTGAAACAATGTATAATCCTGGTAGAAAATCATTCATAAATTATGAAAAATCTTTTTAAGATAGTTTTATCTTATTTATTAATTTCTTTTAACACTTATGTTCTAGCGGTTGAAAACAAAAATAATGCACTGCTCAAAGTAGGAGTTTTAGCTCCCTTTTCAGGGGAATTTAAAGATTTGGGTGAAACTGTTTTGTATTCAGTTAATTTAGCTTTACATGATATAGGCGATAAATCTATTAGAGTTTATCCAAAGGACTCTGGTTCAGATAAAGAAAAAATTCTAAAAGCTTGTGAAGAGTTTCGAAAAGAAGGAGTAAAAATAGTTGTTGGACCTGTTGACTCTGAATTCATTAAAGAAATAAATCGCTTTGATGATTTAATATTTTTATCACTTTCAAATATAGACTCAAATTTCAATAATAATGTAATTATGATGGGCATAAATTTGGAGTCTCAATTAATTGCTATAAAAAAATTTATTGAAAAAAATAAAAAAAAAAAGACTATAATTCTTTATCCTAATAATGATTATGCCAAACATGTAGAAAAAAATTTAAGTTTAATTAATTTTAAAAACAAAAAAATTTTTAAATATAGTAATGATCCCAAAAAACTCACAAGCCAAATAGAAAAATTAACAAATTATAAACAAAGAAAAATCAATTTAGAGTCAAGAATTAAACAATTAGAAAACGCGGGAGCGGAATTAAATTCTAAGGAACTAGAGTTGCTTAAGCAAAAACATACTCTTGGAAAAGTTAATTTTGACTCCATAATTATTATAGATTTTGGAAATGGTTTAAAGAGTGTTTTAACATCACTTGCATATACTGATGTTTTAGGAAAAGAGATTCTTATTATATCTGCTAATCAATGGTTTGACGATAGTATATTAGACGAGAGTTCTATCAAAAATTTTTATTTCCCTTCTGTAGATTTGAAAAATATGGAGAGATTTACTGATAAATTTCATAAACTCTATAAATATAAACCAAACAAAATCACAATATTATCTTACGACTCCGTTGGCTTGATATATTATCTTTGGAAAAAAAATATTAAAATTAATACTGTTAAAGATTTTAATATGAAGAATGAAATTAAAGGAAAAATTGGAAAATTTTTAATATCTGGAAATAAAGTCATACAAAATCTTAATATTTATAAGTTGGATGAAAATAAATTTGTTAAAAGTAATTTTTAATTTTTTTTTCTAATTTTTTATATGCAATAAATCTGTGATCTATTAAAAGTTTTTCTTTGTAATTCATTTCTGCAAATGTGATATTAAATCCTTTTGGAATAAATATTGGATCGTATCCAAATCCGTTTTTTCCTTTTTTTGAAGTTATAGTTCCTTCAATCTCCCCTATTTCAGAAATTTTTTCACCTTTAGGCCATTTTAAAGTTAAACAAGAAATAAATTTAGCTCCATAATCTTTTATTTTTTCGTTTCGGTTTGCTTTTTCTACTTCTTTTAATATTATTTCCATAGCATTGTCGAAACTGCCATACTCTTCTGCCCATCTTGCAGAGAAAATGCCAGGCTTTCCATTAAGGCAATTTACTTCGAGACCTGAGTCATCCGAAATAGTAACCATGTTAGTTTTTTCTGAAAAATAGTTTGCCTTTATTTGTGAGTTTTCAATAAATGAGTTTCCGGTTTCCTTTGGGCTTTTAAGGCTGAATTGAGTTGGAGAGTTTTTTTTAATACCTTTTGGTAAAAGATCGGCTATCTCCTTGAATTTTCCCTTGTTATTGCTTCCAATTAGAATTTTAGTAATTTTATTCATAACCCTCTGGTAATCAAATTTATCGCTACTATATATAAATTATGGATAATTTAAACGATCAAGATAAAGAATTAGATATGGAAAAAAAGGACGAAAAAAAAGATATAAAAAAAGAGGAAAGTATTGAAGATAAACTTAAAAATACAGAAGAAAAGCTACTTAGATCCCTTGCGGAATTAGAAAATCAAAGGAATAGATTCGAAAAAGAAATTAAAGAGGCAATAGACTTTGGAGGCTTCAATTTTGCAAGAGAAAATTTATCTATATTAGATAATTTGCAGAGAGCGCATTTTTCAATAAAAAATGACCCTGCTTTCAAAAATAACAAAGACCTTGATAAATTTTTAAAGAATATAGAAATTATTGAAAAAGATTTGTTGTCAATTTTTAAAAAAAATAAAATTGAAAAAATTGATGCGCTAAATAAAAAATTTGATCCCAATTTCCACCAGGCTATGATGGAAATAGTTGATGGTAAAGTAGAACAAGGAACAATTGTTCAAGAAATACAGCCGGGTTATATGTTTGGTGAAAGACTCCTGAGACCATCCATGGTAGCAGTATCAAAAAAAACTGGGGAAAAAGATAAGGAAAACAAGGAAAAAAAATGAAAAAAATTATTAAATTTGGACTTGTAGAAACTCAAATAACACCCATATATAAAATATTATGAGTAGAGTAATTGGAATAGATTTAGGTACTACAAACTCCTGCGTTGCAATAATGGATGGGAAACAAGCTAAAGTTATAGAAAACGCAGAGGGACAGAGAACTACCCCATCAGTAGTTGCTTTTCTGGAAAAAGATGAAAAACTTGTAGGACAACCAGCTAAAAGACAAGCAGTAACAAATCCTAGCGATACAATTTTTGCGGCTAAAAGATTAATTGGAAGAACTTTTGATGATCAATCAGTTAAAAAAGATGTAGAGAAAGTTCCGTTTAAAATTGTTAAGTCAGATAAAAATGATGCTTGGTTAGAGGCAAAAGGAAAAAAATATTCGCCATCTCAAATATCAGCTTTTATTCTTCAAAAAATGAAAGAAACAGCTGAAAAGCATTTAGGACAACCTGTTACTAAAGCGGTAATAACGGTACCGGCCTACTTTAATGATGCCCAAAGACAAGCAACAAAAGATGCTGGAAAAATTGCTGGTTTAGAGGTTTTAAGAATTATTAATGAGCCAACTGCTGCATCACTGGCATATGGGTTAGATAAAAAAGGTGGAAAAAAAATTGCTGTCTATGATTTGGGAGGTGGAACTTTCGATGTCTCAATATTAGAAATTGGTGACGGAGTTTTTGAGGTAAAATCCACAAATGGTGACACATTTTTAGGTGGAGAAGATTTTGATGATGCTATTGTTGATTACTTAGTATCAGAATTTAAAAAAGATAATGGGATCGATTTAAAAACAGACAAGCTAGCACTGCAAAGGCTAAAAGAATCAGCAGAAAAAGCTAAAATAGAATTGTCTGCTGCAACACAGACTGAGATTAATCTTCCATTTATTACCGCAGATAAAACAGGGCCAAAGCATATAAACCTTAAATTTACTAGAGCTAAACTTGAAGCGTTAGTTGAAAATTTAATTGAAAGAACTTTTGAGCCTTGCAAAACAGCTTTGAAAGACTCTGGTTTTTCAGCAGCGGAAATTAATGAAGTTGTTCTTGTAGGTGGAATGACAAGGATGCCAAAAATTGTAGAAACGGTTAAGAACTTTTTTGGAAAGGATCCAAACAAAAGTGTTAATCCTGATGAAGTTGTAGCAATGGGCGCAGCTATACAAGCCGGAGTGCTACAGGGTGATGTTAAAGATGTATTATTATTGGATGTAACTCCTTTGTCATTAGGTATTGAAACGCTTGGTGGTGTTTCAACTAAATTGATTGATAAGAATACAACTATACCAACTAAGAAAAGTCAGGTGTTTTCAACAGCAGAAGATAATCAGCCAGCTGTATCTATAAGAGTATTGCAAGGCGAAAGAGAAATGGCTTCAGATAATAAAATTTTAGGTAATTTTGAACTTGTTGGAATTGCCCCAGCGCCAAGAGGTGTTCCCCAAATTGAAGTAACATTCGATATAGATGCCAATGGTATCGTGAACGTATCTGCTAAAGATAAAGGCACTGGCAAAGAGCAGAAAATTCAAATTCAGGCATCTGGTGGCTTATCAGATGAAGAGATTAAAAATATGGTCAAAGAAGCTGAGGCTAATAAAGAGTCTGACAAGAAAAAAAGAGATGCTGTAGATGCAAGAAACCAAGCAGATACAATAATTCATGCTACTGAAAAAAATTTAAAAGAGCATGGTTCTAAAATAACTGAGACTGAGAAAAAAGCTATAGAAACATCTGTGTCGGATCTTAGGAATTCTTTGAAAGGAACAGACAACGAGGAAGTTAAGAAAAAAACACAAGCCTTAATTCAAGCATCAATGAAATTAGGAGAAGCAGTTTATAAAAGCCAACAAAAGCCTAATAACAAAGATCAAGATAATAAAAATGCTAAAGATAATAAAGAAAAAGATAAAGATAATGTTGTTGATGCAGAAGTTGTAGACCCAAAAGACGATAAAGAAAAAAGAGCCTAAGACTAATCAGCAGGAGTAAAACTTCTTATGTCAAAAAGAGATTATTATGAAGTCTTGGGTGTAAATAAATCAGCGAAAAAAGAAGAAATAAAAAAAGCCTACAGGAAATTAGCACTTAAATTTCATCCCGATAAAAATAAAGGTGATAAAGGTGCAGAGGAAAAATTTAAAGAGGCCAGCGAAGCTTACCACGTACTTTCTGATGACAAAAGAAAAGCTAGTTACGATCAATTTGGTCATGCCGCTTTCCAAGGTGGAGGTGGACAAGGTGGTTTTGGTAATTTTGATTTTTCATCTTCTTTTTCAGATATTTTTGAAGATGTTTTTGGAGACTTAGGTGATTTTGGATTTAGCTCTGGAAGATCAAGAAGAAGATCAAATAACAGAGGAAATGATCTTAGGTATGATTTGTCTATTGAATTACATGATGCATTCACAGGAACAGAAAAAAAAATAGACTACACAACTTACAAAAAATGCAAAACCTGCAGTGGCACTGGTGCTAAACCTGGATCAAAACCGTCTTCATGCAACTACTGCAATGGACAAGGAAAGGTGAGATCTAGCCAAGGTTTTTTTACAATACAACAGACATGTCCAGAATGTGGAGGAGAAGGTGAAAAAATAACTAACCCTTGTGATAATTGTAGTGGGATTGGAAAAACACAATCTAACGAATCTGTCTCAGTAAAAATTCCAAAAGGAGTTGATGATGGAACAAGGATAAGGTTAGCTGGAAAAGGTGAGGCGGGCAGCAGGGGTGGTAGCAACGGAGATCTATATTTGTTTGTTTCAGTTGAAACTCATAATATATTTAAAAGGTCAGAGGAAAACCTTTTTTATGAATTACCAATTTCTATTGCTGATGCAGCATTAGGTACAACGGTTGAAGTTCCTTCAATTGATGGTGGTAAAACAAAAATCAAAATTCCATCTGGAACTCAAGCTGGTAAACAGTTAAGACTAAGAGGAAAAGGTATGCCTATTTTGAGAAGAAATATATCGGGAGATTTGTACATCAGGATCATAACTGAAGTTCCTACGTCATTATCTAAAAGACAAAAAGAACTTCTTTCAGAATTTAAAAATCTGGAGGATACTAAGTCTAACCCATTGATAAAAACTTTTTTCGATAAAGCAAAAAAGTTTTGGAAAAATTAGATGAAAAAGATTAATTTAACTATTACTGGATATCTTGGAAAAATGGGACAACAGCTAATAAAGTCATGTAAAAAAAACAAAAATTTTAAGCTTGTTTCTGTTACAGAAAATAGAATTCTTAATAAAAAGAAAAAAATATCTGGTTTAAGTCCACAATTAAATTCAAAAAATGCATTTAGAAATGCAAACGTAATTATAGATTTTACAGAACCAAAATGTACTTTGGAAATACTAAAAATTGCATCGAAATTGAAAAAAAGAGTAGTCATTGGAACAACGGGTTTTTCAGGAAAAGATGAAAAATTAATTAAAAAATATTCTAAAAAAATACCTATACTTAAAGCTGGCAATATGAGCCTTGGAGTAAATTTACTTGTTTATTTGACTGAGATAACATCAAGGTCCCTGGGTAATAATTTTTTAAGTAAAGTTCATGAAGTCCATCATAAATATAAGAAAGATCATCCATCAGGAACAGCTTTAATGTTGGGCAAAGGTATTGCAATTGGAAAAGACAAAAAATTAAGTAAAATTATAGGTAAAAAATACTTAAATAAAAAATCTTTTCCTTTTGGAAAAAAAATTAATTTTAATTCTATTCGAAAAGGACAAGTTGTAGGAGAACACGAAGTAAAATTCTCCAGCGGTAAAGAAATTGTTACTTTAAATCATGAGTCCTTCGATAGAGCTCTATATTCTGAAGGTGCTTTAACAGCTGCCAAATGGTTAATAAATAAAAAACCAGGTTTATACTCAATGAGAAATGTTTTGAATTTTAAATAAATTTAAAACAATGAGCCGAACAAATAGAGCTAAAATAGTTTTACAGATTTTAAATAAAATTTATCCAAAAACACCGATTCCATTAAAACACAAAAATACATTTACTCTATTAGTATCAGTTGCATTATCAGCTCAAACTACTGATTTGAATGTAAATAATGTAACAAAAGAAATTTATAAGAAATATTATAAACCTGAACATTTTGTAAAATTAGGAAGAAAAAAAATAGAAAGACTAATTAAGAGTATTGGGCTTTTTAGAAATAAAGCCAAAAGTGTTTATTTATTATCTAAACAATTAATAAAGAAGCACAACGCTAAGGTTCCTAAAAATTTTAGAGATTTAGAGAATTTACATGGAGTAGGACACAAAACTGCTAGTGTAATAATGTCTCAAAAATTTGGAATACCCGCTTTCCCAGTTGATACACACATTCATCGTTTAGCACAAAGATGGGGTCTAACTAATGGCAAAAATGTAATTCAAACTGAAAAAGATCTGAAAAGATTATTTCCTAAAAAATCATGGACCAAGCTTCATCTTCAAATTATTTATTATGGGAGAGAATATTGTAAAGCTAGAGAATGTTATGGTGTTACTTGTAAAATCTGTACTACTTGTTATCCTAAAAGAAAACGACCTATAAAAACAAAAAAGGCATGATATGAAAGTTTTAGGAATTGGAAATGCAATTATAGATGTAATCTGCAAGGTTGATGATAATTTTTTAAAAGAAAATAATCTTACAAAAAGCACTATGAAGTTAGTTGATGAAAATGAATTTAAATTACTATCCTCAAAATTAAAAATTGTAGAGACTATCTCTGGTGGGTCAGTTGCAAACTCAGTAGTTGGGCTTTCGCAACTTAAAAATGAAGTCGGTTTTATTGGTAAAATTAATGATGATAAATTTGGAAATGAGTATGAACAGGGCCTAAAAAAAGAAAAAGTTAAGTTTTTTTATTCAAAAAAAGCAGAAGCTACTCCAACTGGAACATGTCTAATTTTAATAACTCCTGACTCGGAGAGAACCATGTGTACATTCTTGGGTATTGCGGGAAAAATAAATGAAAATGATATTGATATTGATGCAATTAAAAAAAGTGAAATTACTTTTTTTGAAGGGTATCTTTGGGACGAAGGACATCCTAAGAAAGCTTTTGAAAAAGCAATTAAAAGTTCAAATAAAACAGCCATGTCTCTCTCTGATAAGTTCTGTGTTGATAGACACAAACCAAACTTTTTAAATTTAGTAAGAAATTCTCTAGATATAACTTTTGCAAATGAGCAAGAAATTTTGTCATTATTAGATGCTAAGAGTTTTGATGAGGTAATTGAATTTGCAAAAAAAATAAGAAAGTTAATTGTGATTACTAGGGGCGAAAAAGGCAGTATAGCCATAAAAAATGATGAGTTAGTTGAATTTGGTGTGCAAAAAAATTTAAAAATAATTGATTTAACTGGGGCCGGTGATCTCTTTGCGGCTGGTTTTTTACATGGCCAGATAAACAATCTATCTCTTAAAGAAAGTTTACAAAAAGGTACTGAAATGTCTTCAAAAATTATTCAAAAAATTGGTGCTAGACTTTCTTAAGTTTCTTTCTATTGTAACTTCCCTTGCCTTTTTTAGGTCTAACAACTCTTTTCTGATATTTTTTTGAATAAAGATCTTTTGCAAAAATATTGCGTTTCCTCAAAGTGAATATCCTTCTTTTGTATGTTTTATAAAATTTTCATCATTAAACTGATTTTTGATTTTCTGTCTTAATCTATAAATATGAGTCTCTACTGTGTGGGTGTCTGTCTCGGATGAGTATCCCCAAATATTTTTGAGAATAAAGTCTCTTTTTAATGGTTTTAAACAATTGTTTAACTCTTCTATAAAATGCATTTCTTTTTCTGTAACTTTTATTGAAATATTTCCATATTTTAAAATTCTCATATTTTTATCTAAAATATAGTTTTTTATACTTATTAAGGAGTTCTTACCGTACTTATGTTTTTGGGATAAATCTATAACTTGACGATTAAAATTAATAATATTGAGTGGCAATTTTAAAGCTAAATCAAATTTATCTTTTACAATATTTTTTTCATTTTGCTTTAATATTAAAATCTTTGGTATATTAATTTTATCAAGCGGAATTTTTTGGATATAAGAAGTATCTACAATGAAAACTTCATTTTTTAGATTTATTGATTTTGGGTCTATTTCTGCACTAATTTTGTTTAAAACAAAACCTAAAAAAGGTTTTAATTCATTAATTGAATTGTTAAAATTTTCATTACACAAAAATGCTGCTTTTATTTTATAAGAATTATTATGCATATTTATTTAAAAAACAAATACTTATACTTTGGTCATTATAAGATAAAATGCGCTATAGGTAAAAGGGGTATTTCTATTAAAAAAAATGAAGGGGACCTTTGTACTCCAGTAGGTAAATTTGTATTTGAAACTTTATTATATAGGAAAGATAGGATAAAAAATTTAAATACATATATTTCAAAAAAAGCTATAAAAAAAAATATGGGTTGGTGCGATGACCCAAGTCTTAAAGAGTACAACAGACTAATTAGGTTTCCATTTAATGGAAGCGCTGAAAAACTTTTTTTAAAAAAAAATTCCTACGATCTAGTTCTAGTTGTCAGCTACAATAGAAACCCTGTAATTCCTCATAGAGGAAGTGCGATTTTTTTACACTTAACTTCCAAAAGTTTTAAATCTACAAAAGGGTGCATAGCAATCCAAAAAAAAGACTTTCTTAAAATTTTACCTCATATAAGAAAGAAAACTAGAATTATAATAAATTAAATTTTTCTTTCACCAAAAAGAGCGCTTCCAATTCTAACGAAAGTGCTTCCAAAATTAATAGCCTTTAGATAGTCATTAGACATGCCCATACTAAGTTCTTTGAGTTCAAGTTTATTATTCAAATCATAAGCTAGTTTAAAAAAACTTGTAGGGTCTTTACCAAAAGGAGGAAAACACATTAAACCAATTACATTTAAATGAATTTCATTTTTACAATATCCGTAAAAAGAAACTGCATCTGAAGGCAAAATACCAGATTTTTGTTTTTCATCTGCAAAATTAACCTGAATAAAATGAAATAATTTTTTTCCCATTTGGTTTTCATATTTTTTTATAGTGTCTGCCAATTTTTTATTATCTAAGGAGTGAATATAATCAAATATTTCCACAGCACTTTTAACTTTATTAGTTTGTAGTTTGCCCAACATATGTAGTTTTATTTTGGCATTAAGCCTTTTAGTTTCTTTCCACTTATTTGTAGCTTCCTGTACTTTGTTTTCTCCAAAGTGAATATGTCCATGATTTATTAAAGGTTTTACATGATCTAATTCAAATGTTTTGGTAACAGCAATGATCTTAGTTGATGGATTAGGATTATTATTTCTCTGAGAAATATCAGCTTGAACTTTATTTAACCTTTCTAATACAATAGACATAAAATGTTTATCAAAAAAAATAAATACTACATTTATATAGATAATTTAAGCTCTATAAATTTAAACATTATTAAAATAAATGATAAATTTAACCTAATTTACAGAAATAATGGTAAAAACGAAAAGATCAGTGAAATAAATAAATTTATAAGAAAATGTAAAAAAAAACATATCGATTTTTTTATCCAAAATGATCTATCTTTAGCCTTAAAATTAGGTGCTAGTGGCGTATATTTATCATCCCATAATAAGGAAATGCCTCATAAAAATAGAACCAATACAAAACAATTTAAAATAATTGGCTCGGCACATAACTTCAGTGAGATCAGTACTAAAATAAAGCAAGGTTGTAAAACGATTATTTTGTCTAGGCTTTTTAAAACTGACTATAAAAACAAAAAAACTTTTTATGGAATTACAAAATTTAATCTTCTAACAGAAAAGTATAACAGTTATTTTGTTGCTTTAGGTGGAATAAGATCAGAAAATCTTATGAAACTTAAAATCCTTAAATGTCATGGAGTCGCTTTATTATCTGAGGCAAAAAAAAAGCCGGCGATAATTCGCCGGCTTTTTTAAAATAATTTCTAACTGTAATTAAAACGCAATTGTCATTGCAAAGTTAGTTTCACTCATCTCAGCACCAGCTGTGTAGTCGTGATTATCATAGTCTTCTGTAGAGACTGCTAATGTCACTCCTGCAACAGTGTATGTAGCTTGGATTGATTGTACATCCATAGTTACATCGCTTGTTGATGTTTGATTTTGTTGTTCAGATTCGATGTCTTCGTAAGATACTGATAAAGCATCATTTACGTTGAATGCAACTGACATCTGCGTGTTGTCATGTGCTTCTGTTGAATCTGCGTCTGCTGGGTTTAATGATGCAGCCATGTATGATTTACCATAACCAAGACTAAACGCTCCCATAGAGTAAGTAGCATAGTATGCGCCACCTTCTGCTTCTTGAGATGTTCCGTTGTCATCTTCTGGATTAAAGTAAGATGCACCTACTTCTAAACCTTCAATTGGAGACAAGCTAACTGCATATTCCGTTGCACTGTCGTAACCAGAAGCGTCGATTGTACCACCTGTGTTAGATGATGCATTGTCGTTCTGACCAGTTCCCGGTGCGTATTGTACTGATGCACTGATACCTAAAGGTAAACCACTTGGAGTAGTGTATCTAAAGGAGTTCATTGTTCCAGTGTCTGCTGAGTCAGTATATGTTCCGCCTTCACCATTATCTACTGGTGTGCCGTAAACTGATTGTGAAGAACTAAAGTTCTTTTGTAGTCCACCATCAGATACGTTGATTTTTACAGAACCTAGACCACCCATACCAATAACGATTGATTTATCGTCTTGGACAGTTGCGCCGTCGATATCTTGATTCATCGACCAAGTAAACCCGTTGTCAAGCTCGCCGCTTGCGCCAAGAGTAAACTCGTTAGCTATACCTATTCCTTTACCTGCTGAGTCACCTGCACCAGCTGTAGAGCTACCTGTAGACAAAATTGTATACGTAGCTTTAGCTGAACCTGTAACTGACAGTTCGCCCGCGTTTGCATTTGCAAATACAAAAGCTGAAGCAAGGATAGAATAAGCCATTTTTCTTAATGTGTTCATTTTTCTTCCTTTGTTTATTGTTATTATTAAATTAAACATTTAACTTAATGGTGCAAATTTAACCAAAAAACCGCATAAAGCCTTATAAAAATCAGGTAAATGTAGTTTTTTTTATCTCTTGTGATATATATGCAACATGTTAATAAACATTGATTTTCTTAACAAATAGGACATTTCTACTAATGATTGATTTTAAAACTATCAAATTTTAACTCGATTTAAATTTTGTTATTAAAAGACTATAAATCTATTATCAAATGAGAAACTTTTTAAGAATTTTATCAAATTTACTAATTACAATTTTGATCTCTTTTTTGCTTATGTCTTGTGGAGGTTGGGATCCACAATCTGCTAGAGATACTCCAGTTAGAGGGCAAGACAGGGCAAAAAAAAATATTGAAGAAGGCAGAGGGATATCTTTAAAAAATTTAGGAAAAGGTTTGGGATCCACTAACTATGAATTTAGTACTTCCAATCCAATGTGGCGTGCAGCGTTTGATGTAATCGATTTTATGCCACTTACAACTGTTGATTACTCAGGAGGAACTATCATTACAGACTGGTACACAGATACCAGATCCTCAAATGAATCTTTAAAGTTTACAATACGTTTTTTATCAAGCGAGGTCAGAGCTGACAGCGTTAAAATTATAATTCACAAAAAAACATGCAGACAATCTACAGAATGTGTAATTAAAAAAATTTCTTCAAAATTAGAAGGTGAGATAAGAACTGCAATTATACAAAAAGCAGCTCTTTTAGAAAAAACAGGTAAAAAGAAAAATAAAACGAAAAATAAAGAAAAAAAGAAAAAGAAGGGGTTCTTAGGATTTGGTAAAGAAAAAGATAAAGACTAGGATTAAACCCAAAATCTCAGTATTTAATGGCATCGATTGATATTCAAAAAATAGATAAAAAATGGCAAGATTTTTGGTCTGAGAAAAAAAATATTCAAAAAAAAGATAAGAAACAAAAAAAATTTTATTGTCTAGAAATGTTTCCTTACCCATCTGGAAAAATTCATATGGGACATGTTAGAAATTATGCCATAGGCGATGTAATCGCAAGATATAAGTCTATGAATGGTTTCAATGTTTTACATCCTATGGGCTGGGACTCTTTTGGTATGCCTGCAGAAAATGCGGCCAGAGAAAATAAATTAAGCCCTAAAGTTTGGACGCAAAAAAATATTGCAGTTATGAAAAAGCAGCTACAGTCTTTGGGCTTATCTATTGATTGGGATTTAGAAATTTCTACTTGTGATGAAGAATACTATAAACATCAGCAAGAACTATTCATTGATTTTTATAATAAAGGTTTGGTTGTTAGAAAGGAGACTTATGTTAACTGGGACCCAATAGACGAGACTGTTTTAGCCAACGAACAAGTAATTAATGGAAGAGGGTGGAGATCAAATGCAATTGTGGAAAGAAAAAAGCTTTCACAATGGTTTTTTAACATTTCAAAATTTTCAAATGATCTTCTAGAAGATTTGGACACCCTAGTAGAATGGCCGGAAAAAGTTAAATTAATGCAAAAAAATTGGATCGGAAAATCAACAGGTTGCGAAATAGATTTTGATATCCTTGAAAAAAATAAAAAGGTAAGAATATTTACCACGCGTCCAGATACTATATTTGGCGCGACTTTTTTGGCTATTTCTGCAGATCATCCATTATGCAAAGATTTTGAAAACCAAAAAAATTTTATTGAATTTAGGAAAAAATGTTCACAAGTAGGAACTACTGAGGAAGCAATTGCAAATGCTGAAAAATTAGGATTTGAAACTGGGCTTAAGGCTCAACATCCTTTTATTAAAAAAACTATACCTGTTTATATTGCAAATTTTATTTTGATGGACTACGGAACTGGTGCAATTTTTGGATGTCCCGCTCATGATCAGAGGGATTTTGACTTTGCAACAAAGTACGGTATTGAAATTATACCTGTTGTAAAAAATAAAGATACGAAAACTAATAACAAAATGAAAAAAGCTTATACGGGCGATGGCGAAATAGTAAATTCTGATTTTTTAAATGATTTAACAATTGATAAAGCAAAAGAAAAAATTATCAAAGAAATAGAAAATAAAAATATAGGAAACAAAAAAATAACATTTAGATTAAAAGATTGGGGAATATCTAGACAAAGGTACTGGGGATGTCCTATACCTATGATTTACCTCAAAGATGGAAGCGTAGTTCCGGTAGATAAAAATGAACTCCCAATAAGATTACCGAATGATGTAAATTTGAATTCAAAAGGTAATCCATTAGAAAATCACCCTAATTGGAAAAAAACAAAACACAAAAAAACAGGAGAAGACGCTATTAGAGAAACGGATACTCTGGACACTTTTGTTGATTCTTCCTGGTATTTTATAAGATTTTGTTCACCAAAATTGAAGGATAAACCATATGACGAAAGCTCTTTAGATTATTGGATGCCAGTAGATCAATATATTGGCGGGGTCGAACATGCAATTTTGCATTTGCTTTACTCAAGGTTTTTTATGAGAGCTATTGGTTTATGTAATAGTAAAATAAAGATTAAGGAACCATTCAAAGGACTCTTCACTCAGGGAATGGTATGTCATGAAACGTATAAAAATGAAAAAGGTGAATGGTTAACCCCAGAAGAAACAAAAAAAATTGACAAGGCAAAAATAATAATTGGCCCCCCTGAAGCGATGTCAAAATCCAAGAAAAACGTTATTGATCCTGAAAGTATGATAAAAATTTATGGAGCTGATGCCATTCGCTGGTTTATGTTATCTGATAGTCCTCCGGAACGGGATATCCAATGGTCAAACGAGGGAGTTTCAAGTGCTCACAAATTTATACAAAAGTTATGGGGAATAAATAAAAGAATTATAGAAAGAAAAAATGATAAAGTTATTAAAGATGAGGAGAAAGATTTTATTTCTAAATTTAACAAATACTTATTTAAAATTACAAACTTAATTGAAAAGTTCCATTTAAACGTAGCTGTAGCAAATTTTTATGAACTAACACATTTAATGAATGACTCAATAGCAAAGAATATAAGCTCAGAATGCTTAAGAAATACTCAGGCTAAAATAATGAAAATTTTAATGCCTTTTGTTCCTCATATTGCATCTGAATGTTTGTTTGAACTAGAGGGTAAAAATTTTTACCATAGTAATGAATGGCCAGCTTTTGACAAATCACTTCTTGAAGAAAAAAATGTAACTTTTGTTATACAAATAAATGGAAAAAAAAGAGGGTTATTATCAACAATTAAAAACATTGAGGAAAAAGAAGTTGTTGCTAAAGCAAAAAATATTGAAAATATAAAGAAAAATTTAATAAATAAAAAAATTATAAAAAGTATATTTGTAAAAAATAAAGTTATTAACTTCATAATTAAATGAAATTTTCAAGCTTCCAAAAAAAAAATTTATTACTAATTCTCTTTTTAGTATTTTTATCTGAATGTAATTACAAACCACTTTTTGATAAAAACCAAGTTGGGCAAATGAGTTTTAGTAATATTGAGGTGAGCGGAGATAAAAGGACCGCACAGATCTTAATAAATAAATTAGCAATAAATAGAGATAAAACTGGAAAATTTACATTAAATGTTGATGCTGAAAAAAATGTAAGAGTTTCGAATAAAAGTGCTTCTGCTAAGATTCTAGAATACCAAATTACTTTGAATTATATGATAGAGATAAAAGAGAATATGAATAACAGAGTAGTTTACTCAAAGAAAATTGAAAATACACAAAACTTTAAACCATCTAATAATTATTCTGATACTATTAATAATGAAAAGAAAATTATTGAAAATATTTCTAGTTTAATTGCAAAGCAAATATTAAATGAACTGAGTTTAGCATTACGAAATGATACTTAAAAGCTACATAATAGAAAAAAATATTTCAATGCTTGATAATTACTATGCAGTTTTATTTTACGGCGAGAACATAGGCCTAAAAGATGATTTTAAAGGTTTTATTAAAAATTTTAATAAAGATTATGAAAAAATTTCAATACATTCAAATGATATAATTAAAAATCCTAATTTGCTTGATGAACAAATTTCAAATACATCGCTTTTTAGCAGTAAAAAAATTATTTTAATTAACGATTGTTCAGAAAAAATTAAAAATAAGATTTTTGAAATAATAAAAGATGAAAAAAAAGATGTTAAAATTTTTTTATTTTCTGAGAATTTAGATAAAAAATCTTCATTAAGATCTTACTTTGAAAAAGAGAAAAATTTAGCTGTAGTTCCCTGCTATCAGGATAATGACAAAACTTTATCAATATATTTAAGGGACAAATTAAAAGATTACCAAGGTTTAAACCAAGAACTTATTAATGTGATTGTTAAAAATTCTGGGTCAGATAGAAATGCAATTAGCCATGAGATTGAAAAAATAAAGGGTTTGTTTTTAAATAAAAAAATTGAACCTGAAAGAGTTTACAAATTAATGAATAATGCAATTAATTTAGACTTTGTTAATTTAAGGGATTGCAGTTTGGAGGCAAATAAAGCAGGTTTAAACAAAAATTTGGGTAATATTTCCCTTCAAAATGAAAAAGTTTATTTTTACATCGGAATTTTGACTAATAGAATTCATAAGCTTATGGAATTAAAGAGATCAATTGATGAAAAAAAAGATGTTGATGTTGCTATAGACAACATAAGACCAAGAATATTTTGGAAAGATAAGCCTATTATAAAAAAGCAGTTAAGATTATGGAATATTAAAAAATTGGAACAAGCGATGAAAATTGTTCTTGAAACAGAAGTGGTTATTAAAACTAAATTTAATTCTCTTAGTAATATCCTGATTAAAAAATTATTAATTGAACTTTGTAATTTGGCTGAAACTAACGCTTAAGTAATTTTGAAATAGCATCAAATTGTTCAAGTGAATTATATTTAATAATAATCTTGCCTGAATTATTTTTTTTATTTACCACCTCAACGCTTAAACCTAGTCTGCTCTCCAATTCGTTTCTAATGAATGAAATGTTCGGATCTTCAGATTTTTTAATTTTGTTTTTGCTACTTTTTCTGGCAATTAGTTCTACTTCCCTTGCGGCTACCTTCTTTTTTACTATATTTTCCGCTACTTCTGAAGCATTCGGCATCCCAATTAAAGGTCTTGCCTGTCCAGCGGTTAATTTGCCCTCTTCCAGCAATCCAATTATATCTTTTGGCAAAGTCAGAAGCCTTAAAGTATTACTGATATGGCTTCTACTTTTAGACATAAATTTTGCTATTTTGTCATGATCGTAGCCAAATTCTTTTGTGAGTCTTTGATAACCATTTGCCTCTTCAATTACATTTAAATCTTCTCTCTGTACATTTTCAACTATAGCAATCTCAAGGCTTTTTTGATCGTCTATATCTAGAATAAAAACTGGCACATCGTTCAAACCAGCTCTTTGAGCGGCCAACCATCTCCTTTCACCAGCAACGATCTCGAACTTACCTGGTTGATACTTGCTTGGACGAACGGCAATAGGCTGTATAACTCCATTCTCTTTAATTGAAGCGCTCAGTTCATTTAGTTTTTCTTCATCAAATATCGTTCTTGGCTGATATTTGTTTCGATCTAGGTCTGCGATAGGAATTTTATTTTTTTGTGCTTCGTTTGAAATATTATTTTTATCAATTTCTCCGAATAATGCCGATAGGCCTCTACCCAAACCTTTTTTAGCAGCACTCATGCTGCACTCCCCATTGACTGATCTCGTTGATTTATGAATTCTTCGGCTAGACTAATATAGGACTTGCTGCCAGAACAATTTTTATCATAAATAAGACAAGGCATGCCATGGGATGGGGCTTCTGATAGCCTAACATTTCTTGGCACAACAGTTTTGTAAACTTTATTTTTAAAATGCTTCCTCGCTTCAAAGTCTACCTGCGAGGATAGCTTATTTCGTTTATCAAACATGGTTAATAAAACCCCTCGAATCCCAAGTCCTGGGTTAAGATTAATCTTTATTCTATCGATTGTTTTAACCAATTGTGTGATTCCTTCTAATGCAAAAAATTCAGTTTGGAGAGGTATTAGTAGCTCATCTGCTGAAACCAAAGACATAACTGTTAGCAAGCTCAAAGAAGGAGGGCAGTCGATAAAAATATTTTCGTACTTTTTAAAATATGACTCTTTCTCTTTAGTTAAAATTTCTTTTAATAAGAAGGCTCTATTGGCATCATTTGCTGTTTCAACCTCTAACCCAGAAAGGTTCACATTTGATCCAATAAGGTCGAGGCCGGGCACACTACTTTCTTGAATTGCACTTTGGGCTGATATCTTGCTTATAAGGACATTGTAGATGCTTTTCTCTTCATCATTATTTGACTTGCCTAAACCAGTCGTGGCATTGCCTTGGGGATCCAGATCGATTACTAAGATTTTTTTTCCTTTTTTTGCTAAAGCTGTAGCTAGGTTTATAACAGTCGTAGTTTTTCCGACTCCTCCTTTTTGATTTATCACTGATATTATAGATCCAGCCACAATTTATTTTATAGCATCAACTAAGAGTATTTTTGAATCACTCTCTGTGATGCTAGGTACTAGCTTATACTTATATATTGAACCCTTTGAAGCTTTATTTAATTCATCCTGTGCACTCTTTCCAAGCATAACAATAAGTTTATGGGGTTTT
>MDTG01156277.1_pt1 | contig 21778 bp, 15 predicted proteins | sample 811421 | NCBI WGS metagenome assembly MDTG01 (sample SAMN05326645, study PRJNA326480) | marine metagenome | isolation source: seawater | place: Pacific Ocean: South East | collected 2011 | reverse complement strand
GCTCAGGCGTTGGCTCGGGCTCGGGCGTCGGCTCGGGCTCCGGCTCGGGCGTCGGCTCCGGTTTCATTGCCAGCTCGACCGAGCGAGCCTGGGGGACTAGCCGGATCACCAGGTCTTCGCCGCCGACGTAGGGCAGCGACACGGCGCGATAGCCCTTGGCCCAGGCGTAGAGCGTGTTGGCGCCCTCGGGCTGCCGCGGCAGCACGAAGCGCCCGCTGCCGTCGGAGCGCACGCTCAGCTCGGGGGCCTCGCCGCTCTTGGGGCGGGGCTCCCAGCTGACGACCGCCTCGACGATGGGATCCTGGGAGTGGGCGTCGCGGACCTCGCCTCGCACGCCGAGGGCGCTCCCGAGCAGGATCAGGGCGTGCGCCGCCAAAGAGACCGAGAGGAAGGTCGCGAGGTAGGTCGCCTGCCGCAGGGGATGACGCACGCGCGGCCGCGGCGGAGCCACGGCCGGCGAGATCGCGTGATTCGCTGCGGCGAGGGAGCTCAACGCAGGACACCCTCCGGGCCTGGCTCCTGGCCAAGCGCGGCGGTGCGGGAGGTCGTCGTGGCGACCCCCTCGCTCGGCATCTGCGCCTCGCTGCGCGTGCCCAGGATCACGATCATGTGGACCGCGAGCGAGAGCGAGAGGAAGGTCGCGTAGGTCAAGACGCGCTCGACGGGTGAGTTCTGGCGGAGCACGCTCAGTTGCCTCCGGACTCGACGGGGAATTGGAGCTTCTGGAAGCCGACCTTGGTGGCGCGGCCCATGGCGCGCATCACGGTCCCGGCGTTGGCGCGCTTGTCGATGCTCAGCTCGACGGGGATCTCGGCCACGGGCACGCCGCGCTGCTCGGCCTCGCGGCGGAGCAGCGCCTCGAGCGCGTCGCCCTCGGCGGCCTCGCCCGCCACGAACACGTCGCCCTTGCTGGTGATCTCGACGATCACGGGGTCCACGGGGCCGGCCTCGGCCTGCGACTGGGCGTCGGCGACCTCGGGCACGTCCACGTTGAGCGTGCCCTTCTTGATCTCGCTGACGCACACGAAGAAGGCCAGCAGGATGAAGATCACGTCGATCATGCTGGTCATGAGCAGCCCGGGCTCCTGGGGCTCGCCCTCGGAGAGGTCGAAGCTCCCCCGGCGAGCCGGGCGCTGCGCGGCGTTGGCGAGCGGGACGGTGCCGCTGGCGCGCAGGGTCACCTTCAGGTCGTGGTCGGGCGAGGACTCAGCGCGCCTCACACCTGCACCCCGCGGCTGAGCAGGGCCCGGCGGGTCGTGTTCAGCTCCTCCTCGAGGTCCTGGCCGAGGTTGACGCTGAGCTGGGCGAAGAAGGCGTGAGCGACGTAGCACGTGATGTAGACGACGAGGCCCAGGACCGTCGTGTTCAGGGCCCCCTGCATGCCGTTGATGATCACCTCGGGGTTGCTCAGCCCCACGCCGCGGAAGGAGTTGCTCATGCCGACCACGGTCCCGAAGAGCCCCAGCGAGCTGCCGACGCCCGACACGATCGCGATCACCTTGAGGTGCGCGCGGCTGTCGCGGACGAGCATCTTGGCGCGCTCGAGCGCGAGGTCGGGGTCCTCGGGATAGCTGGCCAGGTCGAGCAGGACCTCGGCTCGCGGATCGCGAGTGCGAGTCCCGCGGGCCGGCTGCTCACCGTGGAGCAGCCGCCGCCGCAGGCGCCCGTCCTGGGCCAGCCAGAGGCGGAACCAGAACCAGGCGCGCTCGAAGATGAAGGTCAGCCCCACCACCGACACGCCCAGGATCGGATACATCCACGGCCCGCCTTGCTGGATGAACTCGTAGATCACGGCAGGCGCTAGTCCTCAGCCGGACGTTCCTGGATCATGGGCGAGCCCAAGGTCCGAGGGTGAACGCCGTCCAGCGTGTGGCGGGTCTGATACTTGGCCAGGCGGTCGAGGCGCGTGCGCAGCCGCCCGAAGAGCTGCGGCCCCGGCGCCGCGCCCGGCTCGCCCTTGGCGCCCTTGCGCTTGCGGGTGCGCCGCTCGCGCGGGCGCTGGGCCTCGAGCAGGCGCTTCTGCGCGCGCAGGTCCTCCAGCCGCTTGCGCGCCTGATCGACCTCCTGCTGCCACGCGACCAGGTTCCGCTTGGAGACCTCGTTCAGCTGCTGGAACTTCTGCTCCTGCTCGGCGATCAGCTTGCGATACACCTCAGGGGTGATCTGCTTCTTGTCGAGCTGCTGCTTGAGGTAGAAGGTCCGGTTGTAGAGCTCGACCTGGCCCTGGCGGCGCCCCTGCGCCGCGTCGCGGATCCGCTTCGTGTACTCGCCCACGATCCGCTCGTTGTTCTTGATCCGCCGCTCGAGGGGATCGGTGGGGTCTGCGGTGAGGATCTCCTGATAGGTCTTCTGCGCGTCGGAGTAGTTCTTGTCGATCGTCCGCTCGCGCTTCTTCTGCTCGGCGGGGGTCATCTCCGCCGCGGGCGGAGCGGGCGGGGCCTTGTCCGGCGCGAGGGGATCGCTCGACTCGTCGATCCAGCCGTCGTCGGCGGGCGGGGCGTCCTGAGCGAGGACCGGCGCGCCGCAGAGGACGCTCGCGACCAGGGAGCTCAGCAAGAGGGTGGTGGTGTGCTGTCGCATGGGAAACGCTCCTACTCGCTCTCGGGGGTCTCAGGCAGGGGCTCCCGCTCGGGGAGCGGAACGAGCTTGCCGGAGGTCGCGGTCTTGGGCTTGGTCGGGGCCGGCGAAGCGGGCTTCTTGCGCACGCTGCGCCGCGGGGCGGGCCGGTCCGGAGCCGGCTGAGGGGCGGCCTCCGGCGCGGTCCGCTCGGGAGCCGGCTGAGGGGCGGCCTCGGGCGCGCTCTTCCGCGCCTGCGCGGCCTTCTTCGCCGCCTCCTCGGCGGCCACCTTCTCGGCGGCCTTCTCGGCCCGCAGCTTCTCGATCACGAGCTTGTCGTCGTCGAGGCCGTCCTTCTCGTTGTAGAAGAGGTCGATCGCCTTATCGAGGTCCTGGCTGAGGTCCCCGATCGGGCCCGCGCCGGCGCCGATGGCGTTGATCCGCTTGGTCACGTCGGTCAGCGCGCCCTGCGACTGCACGAAGGCGTTGAGGTCGCTGTTGATCCGCTCGTGGACCTGCGAGAAGGCGTCGACCTTGATGTAGAGGTTGGCCAGCTTGTCGGCCACGTTGCCGATCGCCTTCTCCGAGCCGAGGAAGCCCTGCCGCACGATCTGCTTGATCCGCAGGGTGTCGGCCTGGAGGCGGAGCGAGTCGTGCAGGTACTGCCGCTCGTTCTCGAGGTTCTCGATCATCTCGTTGAACTTGTCGTGCAAGCCCACGAACATCCCTGCGAGCGTCTTCATGTTCTTCTGCAGGGCGAGGTAGCTCTTGAAGCGGGTCTGATAACCGCGGACGTAGCGCCCCTGCAGGTTGTAGCGGCGCAGCTCACGGGCGAACTCGCGCTTGAGCAGGCGCAGCTCGTCCTCGTCGGCGGGCGGGTCCTCCTTGAGGCGGACGGCCATCTCCTTGAGCTTCTTCTCGTGCTCACGAGCCTTGCCGCGGTAGCCCTGCAGCTTGACGTCGAAGCCCTTGGCCTGGGTGCCGAGGTGCCCCGAGAAGTCGACCAGCTTGCGCTGCAGCTCGCGGAAGTTGCTCCCGAGCACGTCCTGGTCGGCCACGATGTCGTCGAAGTCGGCCATGACGCGCTTGGCGTAGAGGGCCATCTTCTTCTCAACCGAGCTGGCCAGGACCTCGTTCTTGGGGTCCTTGAGGTAGGCCTGGAAGGCCTTGCTCAGCTCGCTGCTCGCAGAGCTGAGCGACTTGATCAGGGCGTTGTATTCCTGCATGGAGGTGTCGAGCCGGTCGACCTCCTTGCGGATCGACCAGTCGGGGGGAGGGACGACGTCGATCGTGCCGCCGCGGCGGCCCCGATTCTCCGTCTCTTGAGCGAAGGCCGGGGCGACCAGCAAGCCGCCAATGGCCAGGGCGAAGAGCGAGATCCGCTTCACTTGACACCTCCCGCCGGCGCGCCCGAGCCAAGGGTCGGGTCGTCCAGCTCCTTGCGCGCCTCGGCCACCAGCTCCGGGTCGGCCCGGGAGAAGTGGATCTCAGCCGCTTCGTAGTCGTGATTCAGGTAGGCCAGCAGCCCGAGCATGAAGTTGTCGCGGCCGCTGAGGTGACCCGCAGGGGTCTCGAGCAGCTCCTGCTCGCTGGTGGGCGCCGGTCCGCTCGTGCTCGCGTAGCTGAGCATGTGGTCGTAGGCGCGGCTGAAGTCGCCCAGCTTGTAGTAGGCGTCCGACGCGTTGTAGTGGGCGTTGGCCAGGTGGCGCCGGGTGTCGGCGTCGTTGTAGCCCTTGCCGAGGTCGGTCGCGCGCTCGAGGCTCTGGGCCGCCATTTGGGTCTGGCCCTGCTTGAGGCGTAGCGTCCCGACCAGCGTCAGCTGCACGACCTGATCGCGGTTGTCGAGGTTGGCGTTGCGGACCCGCGTCAGGTCCTGCTCGGCCTCGCCCAGCGCGCCGGTCTTGATGTTCAGGTTGGCCCGGTAGAGCCAGCCGCGCGACTCGCCCAGCTCTCCGGCCCGCGCGTAGTCGCGCAGGGCCTGGCTGGTCTCGCCCGTGCGCTCGTGAGCGATCGCGCGGCGGAGCAGCGCACGGGCCTCCTCCTCGTCGCGGCGCAGGATCTCGTCGTAGTACTCGATCGAGTCCTCGTATTGGCCGCTGTCGAAGCGGTCGTTGCTCTCTGCCCAGAGGGTGTCGTCGTCTTCGTAGCGGAGGCCGGAGCAGCCAGTGCCGAGGAGGCCGGTCAGCCCCAGCAGGAGCAAGCTCGCTCGCCAGCGACGGGAGGTCTGGCGGTGGGAGGTAGTCGTCATGTGCGCCCCAGAAGCTCGGGTTGGCTCGTGATCTGCCCTTCTCACCAAGTTGCGCGAGTTTGGGTGGCGTCCGGCCCAACGCAGGCCGGACGCCACCCTGTACGCGTCATAGAAGGGGACCGAGCCAAACGCACACGCCAGACCCGCGGCCTAAGTCGAGCCGATTCGGAGTCACGCCCTCCGGGCGTGCCACATCGGTCAACCGGCCTGACAGGGGCCTACGGGATTGTCGGAAAAGGACTTAGGCGTCGCCTGCGGGCGCGTCGTCGTCCACGGCACCATCTTCGGCGCCTTCGCCATCCTCGCCTTCGGCGACGGCTTGGCGCGCCTCGCGCTCCGCGCGCTCCTCGGCCAGCTCGTTGAGGAGCGCCGAGACCTCCACCGAGCGCTGGGCGCCCTTGTCGAGCTCCCAGGTCAGGTGAGGCGTGGTGCGGGTCTCGAGCCCCGCCGCGACCCGGGTCTGCACGAAGCCGCGCGCGTCCTCGAGCATGTGCATCGTCTTGCTGACGTCACCCGGCTCACCGAGCACCGAGACGTGCACGATGCAGCGGCTGAAGTCGGGGCTGAGGTCGACGCGCGTGACCGTAATGAACCCCTTGCGCGGGTCCTTCAGCTCTCGCTGCAGGACGTTGGCGACCAGGAAGCGGATCTTCTTGCGAACGCGCTCGACTCGAATCGACACGTCGGACTCCCCTAAGCGCTGCTCACAGCGAGACGATCAGTTGACTTGGAGCCAACCGGCACCGTGATCAGTTGGTTGGGGCCAGCCAGTACACATGAGAAGAAACGACGTTAGGTGATCGGGTGCGTCACAGCTACCAAGGACCTCGTCCATTCGCAGCCACGCAGCACACGATCACCGAGTCGTTTCTGGGCCCGAAGATGGGGGCTTGGGGGGCGCAGCCCCCCAAACACCTCAGTCCAGGGTGCGCGCGACCTCTTCGATCTCGACGACCTCGAACACGTCGCCCTCGCGGACGTCCTCGTAGCCGCGCAGCTTGATACCGCACTCGAAGTTCTCGCGAACTTCCTTCACGTCCTCGCTGAAGCGGCGCAGGCTGTCCATGGGACCCTGCCAGAGGATGATCCCGTCGCGGGCCAGGCGGATCTGGGCGTTGCGCTTGACGATTCCGTCGTCCACGAAGCAGCCGGCGATGTTGCCCACCTTGCTGCTCTTGAACACCTTGCGCACCGACACCGAGCCGATCACGTGCTCGACCTCGTCCGGGTCCAGCTGGCCGGCCATGATCTCCTTCACGCCGTCGAGGAGCTCGTAGATCACGCGGTGCGTGTGGATGTGCACGTCGCGCATCTTGGCGACCTTGCGGGCCTGGTTGTCGGCGGTGACGCCGAACCCGATCACCACGGCCTCCGAAGCGGCCGCGAGCAGGACGTCGGCCTGGCTGATCCCGCCGACGCCGTCGCGGATCACGCGGCACTTGACCTCGTCGGTCGTCAGGTTGCTCAGCTCGCGCTTGAGCACCTGCAGCGAGCCCGAGACGTCGGCCTTGAGCACGACGAGGACTTCCTTCTTCTCGGCCTCCCGCATCAGGTCCCAGATCTCGGCCTGGCTGGTGGGAATGTGGTCGAGACCCGTGCTCGCCTTCTCCTTGAGCGCCTTCTCCTTGCGCTCGGCGACGATGTTCTTGGCCTCCTTGTCGGTCACGACGTAGAAGCGGTCACCCGCCTCGGGCACGTCGTCGATGCCGACGACCTCGACCGGCGTCGCGGGGCCAGCCTTCTTGAGCTGCTTGCCCATGTCGTCGTTCATGCGACGGATCTTGCCGCCCGTCTTGCCGCACACGATCGTGTCGCCCTTCTTGAGGGTGCCGTCCTCGACCAGGAGCGTGACCAGGATTCCGCGACCCTCGGTCTTCTTGGCCTCGAGGACCGTGCCGCGCGCGGCCTTCTTGGGGTTGGCCTTGAGCTCGAGCACCTCGGCGTAGGTCAGCACGTTCTCGAGCAGATCGTCGACGCCCTGGCCGGTGTGGGCCGAGCAGGGGATCACGTCGATCTCGCCGCCATACTCCGAGGGGAGCATGCCGTCGATCTGGCTGAGACCCGTCAGGACCTTGTCCTTGGTCACGCCCTTCTTGTCGATCTTGTTGGCCGCGACCAGGATCTGGACGTTGGCGGCCTGGGCGTGCTGGATCGCCTCCTTGGTCTGAGGCATGACGCCGTCGTCGGCCGCCACCACCAGCAGGACCATGTCGGTCACGTTCGCGCCGCGGGCGCGCATCTCGGTGAACGCGGCGTGGCCCGGAGTGTCGATGAAGGTGATGTCCTTGCCGTTGTGCGTGGCGACGTAGGCGCCGATGTGCTGGGTGATTCCACCCGCCTCGCCCGCGGCGACCTTGACCTGCTTCTTCTTGGTCGAGCGGATGTAGTCGAGCAGGCTGGTCTTGCCGTGGTCGACGTGGCCGAGGACGGCCACGACCGGCTTGCGCGGCTCGAGGTCCTTGTCGACGTCCTCCTCCTGGTCCATCTCGGTCACGGTGTCCTCGGCGAGGATCTCGTCGAGGACCTTGATGTCGATGTTCCAGTTCAGCCCGATCATCTCGATCGCGTCCTTGGGGACTGGCTGATTGACGTTGATCATCATGCGGTTACGCATGAGGAACGCGATCAGCTCGTTGACGCGGATCGCCAGCTCGGCCGAGAGGTCCTTGAGGCTGATCGGCTGCTGAATCGAGACGGCGTCCGGGCGGACGACGTGCTTGGAGCTGCGGGACTTGGGCCGGCGCGGCTTGCGCGACGCCTTGCGCCAGCGGTCCATCTCCTGCATGCGCCGCTCGAGGCGACGACCGCGACCCTGGCCGCCGTGGGCGCCTGGGCGACGCGCCGCGGTGCGCTGGCGCTTGTTGGCCGAGGCGGCGGCGCCGCGGGCGCCGGCGCGCTTGCGGGCGTTGGGGTCGATCGGTCCGCTGACCATCTCGACGCGCCCGTTGGCTCCCCGGGCTCCGCGAGCGCCCGAGTCCTCGCCGCCCTCGCTGCCTCCGCGGCTGCTGGTGCGACGCGAACGCCGAGCGTTGGGGTCGAAGCCAGGCGCGAAGCCCCGGAAGCCGGCCGCGACGCCCGCGGGGGCGCCCGGAATCAGCGACTTCTTCGCCGGCTTCTTGGGCGGCTTGGGCTTGGCCGGCTTCGCCGGCTTGGCCGGCTCGCTCTTCTTGGTCTCAGTGGTCGTCTGGGGCTCCTGCTTGGCCTCGACCGGCTTGGTCTCTTCGGCCTTGGGCTCCGCCGCCGCCTGGGGCTCCTCGACCGGCTTGGTCTCGGGCGCCTCGGCTAGGGCAGGCTTCTCTGCGCTGGGCTCCTTGGGCGGGTCCTCCGTCTGGGCGGCGGTCCCCTCTTCGGGCTCAGCAGTGGCGGTCGCGGTGTCGCTCTCGGCCGCAGCCTCGGCTTCCCCGCTCTCGCCCTCGGTGGCGTCCTCGCTGGTCTCGGTCGTCTCGGCGTCCTCACCCTCGATCTCGGTCGCCTCGATGCCCTCAGCCTCATCGCCCTCGTCCTCGTCGCCGAAGTGTCCGGCGTCGTAGAGGAGGTCCTTCAGACCGAGGATGTCGTGCTCGTCGATTTCGACGAACTGGTTCTTGAGATCGCGGTGCCCTGCTTCGTGCAGGGTCTCAAGGATTGCGGTGGCGGGGAGTTCCCACTCCGCAGCGAGGTGATAGAGACGGACCTTCATGCAGCGAGTTCGCTACTCCTTTGTTCGCGAGGACGGGGAGCCTAACGGCAAGCGAAACCTGGCGCACCCCTCAAAGTCCCCGAAAAGCTCTGAGGGGCGGATCCTTCCCCAGCTAGGACGCGGCGTCCGGCTCGGAGGTGTCGTCGGAAGCGTCACCCTCGGTCGCCTCGGCCGCCTCGGCCTCTTCGGCCTCGTCGTCCGCAGCCCCCTCAGCGCCCTCCTTGGCGAGGGCCTCGCCCTCTTCCGAGGGCCCATCCGGCAGGACCGCGGCCGCGGCCGCGGCCGCGTCCTCCTTGACGGGCGGACGCTCCTTCTTGGCGTCGTGCTCGACCTGGAAGCGCTCCTCGTAGGCCTCGGGCGTGCCCGTCACGAGGTCGATCGCCCAGCCGGTCAGGCGCGACGCGAGCCGCACGTTCTGGCCGCGGCGGCCGATCGCGAGCGAGAGCTGGTCCTCCTCCACGAAGACCTTGGCCAGCTTCGTCTCGTAGTCGAGCTCGATGGCGTTGACCACGGCCGGCTTCATGGAGTTCATGATGTAGACCTCCTGCGACTCGTTCCAGCGCACGATGTCGATCTTCTCGCCGTTGAGCTCGTCGACGATGTTCTTGATGCGCGAGCCACGGATACCGACGCAGGCGCCCACGCAGTCGACCTTGTGGTCGATGGACTGGACCGCGACCTTGCTCCGGTGGCCAGCGTCGCGGGCCAGGTCCTTGATCTCGATGATTCGCTCGGCGATCTCGGGGACCTCGAGCTCGAAGAGGTGGCGCAGCAGGTCGGGGTGGGCGCGCGAGAGCACGATCCGCACGCGCTGGCCGACCTTCTTGACCTCGAGCACGAGGCACTTGATCCGCTCACCAGGGTTGTAGGTCTCGCCCGGGGCCTGCTCGCGCCAGGGGATGATCCCCTCGGCCTTGCCCAGGCTGACGATCACGTTGGGGCGGTCGTAGCGCTGGACGGTGCCGGTGATCAGGGTCCCGACGCGGCGGATGTACTCGTCGTAGACGACGTCGCGCTCGGCCTCGCGGATCTTCTGGATCATGACCTGCTTCGCGGTCAGGGCCGCGATCCGGCCCAGCTGCTCGAGGTCGGTGATCGGCGTTTCGCCATCGAGAGCCGTGATGTTGCCGGTGCCGCGGTCGATCTCGATGACGATCTCGCGCTCCATGCCGAGCTTCTTCTTGGCGGCCGAGAGGAGGGCGGCTTCGATCCCGCTGAAGATGATCTCCTTGTCCACGCCCTTCTCGCGATGCATCGCGTCGACGAGGCGCAGAATGTCGCTCCCCTTCATGCCACCGATCATTTGGGCGCTCCCTGTATCTTGTCTCTGCTTCGAGCGTCTGCAGCGTGACCCGCGCACGTAACGGGCAAAAAAAAACGGCCGCGGATCCCGGGGAGATCCGAACGGCCAGCAGAGATTGCTGCTAGACGTCGATTGGCCGCGCATTCTAGGAGCGACAGGGCGACTGTCAAGATGAGCTTCAGTCCAAGCCGACCCCGGATCTGTCTGTTCTGCAAGGAGCCGCGCCCCGGGTTCAGCAAGACGCGCCTGGCCGGAGAGCTCGGCCCCGAGGTCGCCGCTGAGGCTGCCTGGGCCTTCCTGAGCGATGGGCTGGAGGTCGCGCGCCGGGTCGCTGAGGCCCTCGAGGGTCGGCTGCTCGCGGTGCACACCCCAGCGGAGCCAGGGGAGCGCTTCCTGCGCCTGCTCGAAGAGGCAGGCGCCGAGTCCCTGCCCCAGGTGGCGGGTGACCTCGGCGCGCGAATGGCCGCGGCCCTGGCGGGGAGCGAGGGCCCCCGCCTGGCCTTGGGGAGCGACTCGCCGGATCTCCCCCCGGCTCCCCTGATCGAAGCCATGGCCCGGCTGCGGCCTGGCTCCGCCTGGACCGCGCCGGCCGCGGACGGCGGCTACGTGGCCCTCGCCCTCGGCCAGGGCGTCGAGAGCGCGCCGCTGCGGGCTCGGATCGCGTGGTCGAGCGCGAGCGCCCGCGAGGACACCGAGCGCGCGCTCGCGGAGGCTGGGGTCGAGGTGCTGGCGCCCGCGCCAGGCTGGAGCGATGTCGATGATGCAGCAGACCTGCGTGCCCTCCAAGAGCGCCTGCGAAGGGCCCCTGCGAGCGTCGCGCGGGCAACCCGAGCTTGGCTCGCGTGCAGGCGGCCCTAGCCCGCATGGAACGTGGCCGCCGCTGCCCCCGCCTATCTTGACAGTGCCCCAGGGCACTGATAATCTCGCGCCCATTCTGAGGCTCACGCTAAGTGAAGTTTTGACAGGGGCTTGCGACGACCTCCCGAGATAGCGACAACCGCCAACCGCTCAACCGCCAGCTCCAGTCAGGCGCGAGCGTTTCAGGCGCGAGCTCCCTCGCGGTGGGTCCATGATCGTCTGCGAGTCCTGTCAGGAGAACCTAGCCACGGTTCACCTGACCGAGATCGTCCAGAAAGCGAAGCGCGAGCTGCACCTCTGCGAGGGCTGCGCGCAGGCCCGCGGCGTGGTGGTGGGCGGTCAGCCCGTCGTCGAGGCCCCCGTCGAGCCCGGGGCGAAGCCTGCCGCGAGCCAGGCCGCCCCAGCCAAGCCCGGCAAGCCCCTCTCGGTCAAGGAGCTCTTCGCTGGGCTGGAGAACCCAGCCAGCGTCGGCGGCTCCGGCCAGCGCAGGGAGTCCGTCTCCTGCCCCGACTGCGGGATCGGCCTGGAAGAGTTCCGCGCCAGCGGACGCCTCGGCTGCGCCCGCGACTACGATCACTTTCGCGCAGAGCTCGAACCCCTGCTGGAGCGAATCCACGGCGCAGGCCGCCACGTCGGGCGGATCCCCGCTCGCATGGCCGCGCGCCTGGCCGTCGTCGAGCAGCTCGAGCTCTATCAGCGCGAGCTCGCGGCCGCGGTCGAGCGCGAAGCCTACGAAGAGGCTGCGCAGCTCCGCGACAAGATCCGCGAGCTGGAGGCTTCGTCGTGAACGAGCGCAACCGTCTCGGGCTCTCGGTCGGCGGCGTCGAGCTGGGGCTCGGCGAGTGGCTGGAGGGCAAGGGTCCCGAGAGCGACATCGTGATGTCGACCCGGATCCGCCTGGCGCGCAACGTCGTCCAGTTCCCCTTCCCAGGCCGCATCGAGGAGGACCGCAAGGCCCAGCTCGAGCGCTACCTGCGTGAGCGCCTCGACGAGGTCGACCTCGCCGGGAACATCGGCTACCAGAACCTCAACGAGGCCAGCGACCTCGACCGCCAGTGCCTGGTCGAGCGCCACCTGATCTCGCGCGACCACGCCTCCTCCAAGGGTGAGCGCGGCGTCGTCGTCGAGAGCGGCGGCACCCTCTCGATCATGGTCAACGAAGAGGACCACCTCCGCCTGCAGGTGCTCCGCTCCGGGCTCCAGCTCGACGCAGCCTGGGACCAGGTCGAGGCGATCGATCGCCAGCTCGAGTCCAAGCTCGACTACGCCTTCTCGCCCGAGTTCGGCTACCTGACCTCGTGCCCGACCAACGTCGGCACCGGGATGCGGGTCTCGGTCATGCTGCACCTTCCAGCGCTGGTCATGACCAAGCTGATCGAGAAGGTGTTCCACGCGGTCAACAACGTGAACCTCGCCGTGCGCGGGTTCTACGGCGAGGGCACCCAGGCCCTCGGCGACTTCTATCAGATCAGCAACCAGGTCACCCTGGGGGTGAGCGAAGCGGACGTGCTCAAGGCCATGGCCGAGCGCGTCCCGCAGATCATTCGCTACGAGCGCAACATGCGCGAGAAGCTGATCAACGAGAACCGAATCGGGCTCGAGGACCGTGTGTGGCGGGCCGTCGGGCTCCTGGAGCGGGCCCGCCTGATCAACAGCGAAGAGACGATGAGCTACCTGTCCGCGGTGCGGATGGGGGTCAACCTCGGGTTGGTGGACTCCCTCCCGATCTCGATCGTCAACGAGCTGTTCATCCTGACTCAGCCCGCCCACCTGCAGAAACTCAACGGCTGTGAGCTCGAGACTCCGGAGCGCGACGAAGTGCGCGCTGCGTTCGTCCGCGACCGGCTCGCAGCCATGAACTAGAGGAGAGAGAGCGCCATGTTCGATCGCTTCACCGACCGCGCGCGGAAGGTCATGGGCCTGGCCCGCCAGGAAGCGCAGCGCTTCAACCACCAGTACATCGGAACCGAGCACATTCTCCTGGGCCTGATCCAGGAGGGCTCGGGGGTCGCTGCCAACGTGCTGCGCAACCTCGAGGTCGACCCGGAGAAGATCCGCGTCGAGGTCGAGAAGATCGTCCAGGACGGCCCGACCATGGTCACCATGGGCCAGCTGCCCTTCACGCCGCGCGCCAAGAAGGTGCTCGAGCTGGCCAGCGAAGAAGCCAGCAACCTGCGCCACAACTACATCGGGACCGAGCACCTGCTCCTCGGGCTGATCCGCGAGAACGAGGGGGTCGCAGCACAGGTGCTGATGAACCTGAACCTCAAGCTCGAGGACGTGCGCGAGGAAGTGCTCGAGCTGCTAGGAGCCGACATGTCGAACAGCGATAGCGCCCCGGGCGGCGGGGACAAGCCGACCAAGAAGTCGAAGACCCCGGCCCTGGACGCCTTTGGTCGCGACCTGACCGAACTGGCGCGCGAGGGCAAGCTCGACCCCGTGATCGGCCGCAAGGACGAGATCGAGCGCGTGACGATGATCCTCTCGCGCCGGACCAAGAACAACCCGGTGCTCCTCGGTGAGCCCGGCGTCGGCAAGACGGCGATCGTCGAGGGCCTGGCGCAGGACATCATCAAGGGCAACGTGCCCGAGATCCTGCGCGAGAAGCGGATCGTGGTGCTCGACCTCGCCATGATGGTCGCCGGCACCAAGTATCGCGGTCAGTTCGAGGAGCGGATCAAGGCCGTCATGACCGAGGTCCGGCGCGTCAAGAACGTGGTCCTGTTCATCGACGAGCTGCACACCCTGGTCGGCGCTGGCGGCGCCGAGGGCGCGATCGACGCCAGCAACGTGCTCAAGCCCGCGCTCTCGCGCGGCGAGGTGCAGTGCATCGGCGCGACCACCCTCGACGAGTACCGCAAGTACATCGAGAAGGACGGCGCGCTGGCTCGCCGCTTCCAGTCGATCAACGTCGACCCGCCGAGCAAGGACGAGGCGGTCGAGATCCTCAAGGGTCTGCGCGACAAGTACGAGGCGCACCACCGCGTCCAGTACACCGACGACGCCCTCACGGCCGCGGTCGAGCTCAGCTCGCGCTACATCTCGGATCGCTTCCTCCCCGACAAGGCGATCGACGTGATCGACGAGGCCGGCGCCCGCCTGCGCATGAAGTCCATGCGCACCCCGCCCGACCTCAAGGACATCGAGGAGGACGTCAAGAAGCTCGAGAAGGAGAAGGAGGAGGCCGTCGCCGGGCAGGACTTCGAGCGCGCCGCCTCCCTCCGCGACCAGGCCGACCGGCTCAAGAAGAAGCGCGAGCAGATCAAGCGCGAGTGGCGCGAGGCCGCCAAGGAGTCGGGCGGGATCGTCGACGAGAACATGATCGCGGAGACCGTCAGCAAGATGACCGGGATCCCGCTCACGCGCCTGGAGAAGGGCGAGGCCGAGCGGCTGCTGGCCATGGAGTCCGAGCTCCACAAGATGGTCATTGCCCAGGAAGAAGCGGTCCGCTCGATCGCGCGCGCCGTGCGGCGCTCGCGCTCTGGCCTCAAGGACCCGCTCCGCCCGATGGGCTCGTTCATGTTCTGCGGCCCGACCGGCGTGGGCAAGACCCTGCTCGCCAAGGCGCTGGCCAAGTTCATGTTCGACAGCGAAGAGGCGCTGATCCAGATCGACATGTCCGAGTACATGGAGAAGCACAACGTGTCGCGGCTCGTTGGCGCCCCTCCCGGCTACGTCGGCTTCGAGGAGGGCGGCCAGCTCACCGAGAAGATCCGCCGCCGCCCCTACTCGGTCGTGCTCTTCGACGAGATCGAGAAGGCGCACCACGACGTGTTCAACATGCTGCTCCAGATCATGGAGGAGGGGAAGCTGACCGACTCCTTCGGGCGCTCGGTCGACTTCCGCAACGTGATCCTGATCCTGACCAGCAACATCGGCTCGGACGCGATCATGTCCAAGGCCTCGCTCGGCTTCGGCGGCGGCGGCAGCGACATGGAATACGAGACGATGAAGAAGCAGGTCAGCCAGGCGCTCGAGCGGGAGTTCCGCCCCGAGTTCCTCAACCGCCTCGACGACATCGTGATCTTCCGCAAGCTGCGCCGCGAGGACCTCGCCGAGATCGTGAAGCTCGAGATCAACAAGGTCGCGCGGCGCCTCGCCGATCGGGACCTCGAGCTGACCGTCGACGACAAGGCGGTCGAGTTCCTGATCGACCGCGGCTACCACGAGGAGTTCGGCGCCCGCCCGCTGCGGCGCGCGATCGAGCAGCACCTCGAGGATCCGCTCTCGGAGGAGATGCTCCGCGGCGCCTTCGAGTTCGAGGGCAAGGGGCTGATCACGGCCGAGGTCAACGAGGAAGGCGACAAGCTGACCTTCACGGCGACCGCGGCAGCTCCTGTTTAGAGGGGACCGCTCGGCCCCACGGGCCGATTCTGTTCGCTAGAGTGTGCGAATCTGCCAGGCGCCTGCGGGCGCCTGGCTTCGTTTCCACCCGCTCGTAGAGCCCGAGGAGACCTCCCGTGGAAAGGACCGAAGCGCTTCTGGCCGCGGTCGACGCGGTCCGCGCCAAGCTCGACGAGCAGCGCCCCTACACCCCCGAGCAGCGCGAGCGGGTCCTGCGCTGGTTCCTGCCCCGCTTCATTTACTGCTCGAGCGCGCTGGGCAAGAACGACCCCGTCACGGGTCGCGAGACCGTGCTCTTCCTCGAGTCGCAGACGGTCTCGGGCGGCCACCACATCGACGACTTCCTCTCGATCGAGCGCCACAAGCGCGCGCTCGAGGTCGCCGAGCAGCGGGCCGAGGAGGGCGGAGAGCTCGACCGGGACTTCCTCCAGCTCCTGCACCGCAAGCTGGTCGAGGGCTCGCGCCGCCTGGCCGAGCTGGAGGAGCGCCCGGGGCTCTGGCGCCAGACCGAGGCCCCGCCCATGCGGCGGCGCGGCCACGAGATCCCGAGCGTCCCGAGCGATCAGATCGAGGGCCTGATCGATCAGCTGATGAGCTCCTTGAAGCGCCAGCGGGCCCAGGGGGAGCACCCGATCTTCTCGGTAGCCTACCTCTGCTTCCACCTCTACCTGATCCGGCCCTTCGCGACCCACAACGGCGAGGTCAGCCGCCTCGCTATGACCACGCTCCTGCTGCACGCCGGCTACCCGGGGCTCGTCCTCGCGCCCGACACGGTCAGCGACTTCCTCGACGCCCTCGTGGCGGTCCATCGCTCGGTGCCCGTGCCCGAGCGCGTGCCCTGCTCGCCGCGCTACGAGCTGGCCTTCCTGGTGGAGTTCCTCTGCTCGGCGCTGACCCGCACCGGCGAGCGCATGATCGACCTCTCGGCCGGTCGCAAGCTGACGACCGCGACCTTCTCGCGCCGCGCCCTGGCCGCTCAAGAGGAGCAGCTGACCCAGTTCCTGCACACCAAGAGCCTCTCCTGGCGTGTGCGAGCGACGACCGAGATCCGCGCCATGCACGAGCGCTGCCTGGCCAAGGTCGAGCCCATGACGCACGAGGGGCCGCTCTACAGCCTCTCGCTCGAGCGCGCTGAGGTGCTGACCAGCCACGCGGCCAGCGCGCCCCTGCGGGCGATCCTCCCGGCCGGCGAGGCGGGCGTCGTCGGGGAGATCCAGCTGGGGATTCGCCCCAACACCACGATGCGCGGGCTCGAATACCCCGACCCCGAGCAGCTCCTGCTGGGCGTGGCGAGCACCCAATACGGCATGCACGTGATCCTCGTGGTCGCGAGCGACTCCAGCCAGCGTCCGGTCGTGCGGACCGGGCCGCTCCGGAACAACGAGTGGCCCGACAGCACGCTCGACACGATCGTCGCCAAGGCCATCGACAAACGACGCCGGACCTACGAGTACGAGCTCAACCTGAAGAACTCCAGCCGCAGCCAGCGCTTCAAGCTGAAGAAGCTGCGGGACGAGCACGAGGAGGCGGGCGGCGTCGAGGCGCCGCCCCCGAGCCCGAAGCAGAGCCTCCCCTCAGCTGCCGACAAGGCCAGCAAGGAGGGCTCGGGGCCCAAGGCGCGCGACAAGCGCCTCGACGGGCTGAGCCCGACCGAGCCCCCGCTCAGCTTCTAAGAAGAGCGCGGCTGCGCCGCGCCTTCTTAGAGTGCTCGTGGGCGGGGGGGGCCTTCCGGAGCGGAGGGGAGTCGCGCGTCGCCGGAGGGCCTTGGCTTGGCGAGAGCGATCTTGATTGAGGCGCCCGAAGGGGAACCGCGTGTCGCCGAGGGGCCTTGGCTTGGCGAGAGCGATCTTGATTGAGGCGCCCGAAGGGGAGCCGCGTGTCGCCGAGGGGCCTTGGCTTGGCGAGAGCGATCTTGCTCGAGGCGCCCGAAGGGGAGCCGTGTGTCGCCGAGGGGCCTTGGCTTGGCGAGAGCGATCTTGATTGAGGCGCCCGAAGGGGAGCCGTGTGTCGCCGAGGGGCCTTGGCTTGGCGAGAGCGATCTTGATCGAGGCGCCCGAAGGGGAGCCGCGCGTCGCCGGAGGGCCTTGGCTTGGCGAGAGCGATCTTGATTGAGGCGTCCGAAGGGGAGCCGCGTCGCCGGAGGGGCCTTGGCTTGGCGAGAGCGATCTTGCTCGAGGCGCCCGGAGGGGAACCGGTCTAGAGGCCCTCGCGCTCCGCCAGGGTGTAGATCGAGCCCTTGCCCTTGCCGTGGGCGATCAGGATCCCCTTCTCGATCAGGGCCTTGATATCGCGCCAGCCGGTCGACTTGCTGACCTGCATGATCTCGTAGTAGTCGCGGTTACGGATCGAGCCGTAGGTCTTGAGGTACTCGAGCAGCTTGCGCTGACGCTCGTTGAGGTCGAAGTAGTAAGGCTCGGTGGGCATCTCCGGCATGCCCGGCGCCGGCGGCACGGGCCGCCCGCCCGCCGGGGCGGGTCCGCCCATGGCGGTCATGTTGCCCTGCTGGCGCGGGTCGAACACCGTGTCGAGGATGATGTGCTCCTTGCCCATCACCTCGTTGTCCGAAATGATCTTGGCGCGCTCGACCACGTTCTTGAGCTCGCGGATGTTGCCGGGCCAGTTGTAGCGCATGAGCATTTGCATGCCCTCGGGCGAGAAGCGCTTGACCGGCCCCGTGCTCTCCTCCTTGAGGAAGTGGTCGATCAGGAGCGGCAGGTCCTCCTTGCGGTCGCGCAGAGGCGGCAGGTCGACCTTGACCACGTTCAGCCGGTAGTAGAGGTCCTCGCGGAACGCGCCCTCCTCGACCAGCTGCTTGAGGTTCTTGTTCGACGCCGAGACGATCCGCACGTCGACCTTGATCTGGTCCTTGCCGCCGACGCGCCGGACCTCGCCCTCCTGGAGCACACGCAGCAGCTTCTTCTGCATGCCGAGCGACATGTCGCCGACCTCGTCCAGGAAGAGGGTGCCCTTGCTGGCCAGCTCGAACAGACCCTTGCGGTCCGCCTGCGCGCCGGTGAACGCGCCCTTGACGTAGCCGAAGAGCTCCGACTCGAGCAGGGTCTCGCTCGTGGCCGCGCAGTTCTCGCTGATCATGCGGTACTTCTTGCGCGGGCCGTTGTAGTGGATCGCCTTGGCGACGAGCTCCTTACCGGTGCCGGACTCGCCGTGAATGAACACGGGCACCGTGGTGTCGGTGACGCGGTCGAGCAGCTGGAAGATGTTCTGCATCGGCGGCGACTGGCCGACGATCTGGTCGTAGTTGTAGCGGAGCTCGAGGCTCTTGGTCCGGTCCTCGAGCTCGATCCGCACGTTCTCGAGCTCGGTCTCGGTCGTGTCGAGCTTGGCCTGGAGCTGACGGTTGAGCTGCGCGACCCGGTCGTAGAGGCGCGCGTTCTCGATCGCGACCGCGACCTGGCGCGAGAGCGTGTCGAAGAAGGCCAGCGAGCTCTCGTCGAACTCCTCGCCCGCGGTGTGGCTGTCGACGTAGATCGCGCCCACGGTGCGGGTCCCGCCGTTGGGCTCGGTGATCAGGAGCGGCACGCACATCACCGCCCGGATCGCGAAGTTGCTGATCGAGGCGCTGCTGACCGGGCCGTCCTCGGCGAAGGCCTCGCGCACGGGCTGGTTGGTCTCGACCACCCGGTCGAGGACCGAGCGGCTGTAGTCCTTGGCCTCGACGTCGCGCTTGTTGCGGTCGCGCGCTACGCGCGGGGCGAGGTTGCCGTCGTCGTCCTTGAGGATCAGGAAGCCGCGGTCCGCCTGGGTGATGTCGACCAGGGTGTCGACCACGCGCGGGAGCAGCTCCTCGAAGTCGCTCCGCTTGTTGATCTCCTCGATCGTCTCGAGGAGCATCAGCGTGTTGCGGTAGTCGCGGGTCGGGTTGCCCGAGAGCACGCCCGCCAGCTGGTCGGTCCGGCGAATGTTGGCCAGGCCGTCGTGGTAGAGCCGGTAGGTGTTGCGCCCTGAGCGCTTGGCGTCGAAGAGCGCCTGGTCGCTGCGCTTGACCAGCGAGAGCGAGTCGATCCCCGGCACGAGGGTCGAGGCGCCGACCGAGCAGGTCACCGAGCCGATCCGGCCGAAGAAGCTCTCGCCCGCGACCGCGCCCAGGATCTTGTTGGCGACGGCCTCGGTGCCCGTAGCGTCGGTCTGGGGCAGGATCGCGACGAACTTTCCGCCGCCGTAGCGAGCCACGAGGTCGATCCCGCGCAGGCGGTCCTGGACCAGGTTCGCGACCCGCTGGATCACGGTGTCGGCCTCGACGTAGCCCTTCTCAGCGTTCAGGCGGCGCAGGTGATCGATGTCGATCATGAGCACCGAGAGCGGCGAGCCGGTCTTGCGGGCCAGCTTGACCTCGTCCCGCAGGCGCTGCTCGAAGTGGTGGCGGGTGTAGATCCCCGTCGCCGGGTCGCAGGTCGCCGAGCGGTAGAGGTTGGCGTTGAGCAGCGCGGTGGTCGCGTTGTTGGCCAGCGCCTGGAAGAGCTCCAGGTCCTGGGCCGAGAAGGACTTGGTCACCGAGCGGCTGTCGACGTAGAGCACGCCCAGGATCTTGCGCGTGGTCAGGGTCTCGGCGCGGTGCTCCTTGCCGCCCTGGCGCTCGTCGCGCAGCGTGACCTTGAGCGGGACGCACATGACCGAGAGGATCTTGAGGTCGATGATCGAGCTCAGCTCGCTGAACTTCTGATCCTGCTCGACGTTGGCGATGCAGATCCCCTGCTCGCTCTTGATCACGTCCTGGATCACCGACTCGGACACCTCGCGCTCCTCCTTCTCGAGGGCGGCCATGTCCATGCCGCGGGCCAGCTTGATCTCCAGCCGGTCCTTGTCGTCGTAGAGCAGGAGCAGGCCGCGGTCGGCCTCGGTGATCTCGATCGCGCGGTTCAGGATCAACTCAATGATCTCGTCGAAGCCGTAGATCGGGGAGTTGAACAGGCTCGAGATCTCGTAGAGGACGCGCCAGCGCTCCTCGATCTCGGCCGCGGATCCACGCCGCGAGCTCAACTCCTCCTTCGTTTCGTCCAGCCCAGCGAAGAAATCGTCGGTCTGTCCCATGAGCCTCCCTCAATCCTTCCCAGGATCGTTTCAGCTTAGCTTCCCGATCCGACGCCCGCAAACCGCAGCGACGTATCTGGCGCGATTCTTCGAACCATCGCGGGGCGAACGCCCATCCGGTGGGACCCAGCGGGCGACGATCCCCGCAACGTTTCCACGCGCCTTCCACAGTTACTGGATTTAGCCCGATTCGTCGCGGGACGCTGCCTGGGCTGCAAATAGCCCTTCAGTTAGCGGGCCCTCTCCTGGCCCGGCCACCAGCAGCTCCCCTCGATCACCCGCCGCAGGCGCTCCGGGGTGCGCCAGGGGATCAGCAGGCCCTCGGTCTCGGGGAGCGGGCAGGGGCGGCCCTGCAGCGCGTAAGCGTGAGCGAGGACCGCGCGAGCGTGGAGGCTGACCCAGTCCACTTCGCTGGGCAGATAGGGCTCGGCGCTTGGCTCTCGCGCCTCGGGCGGAACCGCCAGCAGCTCGAAGACCTGGGCGAGCTGACCTCGGCAGAGCGCCAGCTCGGCGCGCAGGAGGAGCTTCCAGCGCTCGACCACGAAGCTGTCCAGGCGGGACTCGGCCGCCTCGAAGTCGCCCAGCGCCAGGGGGATCAGGCAGGACTGGACCCACACGTCCTGCGACCAGGCCCGGTGGCCCTCGATGACGGGGAGCAGCCCCCGCAGCCGGTCGGCGATCCGACCCGCGCGCTCAAGGTCCCCTGCCGTGCGGGCCGCCACGTAGTCACCCAGCGCCAGCTCGGCGTAGCGCGCCGCGACGATCGCGCGCAAGGTGCGGACCAGGAGCTCCTGCAGGCCAGGCTTGGCGCCCGGGGGCAGGCGAGCCAGCCACAGTCGGCAGGCCTCCTGCGCCTCGGCCGCCGGGGCCCCGCCGCTGAGCAGGACGAGCACCTCGGAGCCCCGCTGGAACAGGGGGGGCAGGTCGTGGCGCTTGGCTGCGGCCGCCAGCTCGCGCAGCCTGGCCGCCGGGACGCTCTCCTCCGCCCGTCGCCGGAAGGCCCGCATCGTCTCGACCGCGACCCCGGCGCGAGGACCGAGGCGCAGCTCGGTGAGGGCTTCATAGCCCAGCTCCGTGGGTTGGACCCGCTCACCGGCGAGCAGCTCGACCAGGCAGAACACCAGCGCCTCGACCAGGGTCCGCCCCAGCCCGCCTCGCTGCATTCCCAGCCGCAGCTCCTCTCGCGCCTCCCGCGAGAGCAGGCGCATGTAGCTGCGACGAAAGGCGGGGGCCACGAAGGTCGCGACGCCCTTGCGGTGCCACTCGGCCCGCAGCTGGCGGGCGAGGGCCAGCCGCCGCGCCAGGGGCAGCAGGCGAGCGTCCCCCTCGCAGCCGACGGCGCTGGCCGCAGAGGAGCCCTCTGCCAGCGCCAGCCGCGCCGCCTCCCAGTCGCCGAGGTGCAGGAGCGCGTAGCCCTCCGCGCGCCGCAGCGCAGGCCGCGCCGAGGGGGGCGCCTCGCGCAGGGCGGCGGCCACGCGCGCGCGGGCGGCCTCGGGGGCGCGGATCAGCTCGAGGCCGGCCCGGAGCGCAGCCTCGAGCGCGGGGTCGCCCAGCCCCTGGTCCAGCCAGCGGGTGAGGGCCTCGCGCTCACCAGCCTCGAAGGCCGCCTGAGCCCAGAGCGCTCGCGCCTCGGGGACCGGCGGCTCAGGGCGCCGCGCCAGGAGCTCCGCGGCGCGACCGGCGGCGAGCGAGCGCCGCGGCTCGTCCAGCGAGAAGGGGCTGGCGCTCGGCGTCGCGGTGG
>MDTG01188340.1_pt1 | contig 21779 bp, 35 predicted proteins | sample 811421 | NCBI WGS metagenome assembly MDTG01 (sample SAMN05326645, study PRJNA326480) | marine metagenome | isolation source: seawater | place: Pacific Ocean: South East | collected 2011 | reverse complement strand
TTATAGAAAAAAGATAGCAAAAATGATTCCAGAAGATACAATTGATTATAACATTAGAAAAACATGGTATAGTATTTCTAAAATGTATAATAAAACAGCAAACGAACATATGGCAAGTATGTCATTGGGTATGTTAATTCTGAATATTGACATTTATGATGGAACCCCTTCAACACAAATTGGACCCTTAATGGGAATGGAATCGACATCTCTTTCAAGGTCATTATCAAATCTTGAAGATAGGGGCATTATTACTAGAGAAAAAGATCCTACTGATAAGAGAAAATCAATTATAAAATTAACAAAATACGGAATTGAGTCAAGAGAAATTGCAAAAAAAGCGGTTCTTGATTTTAACAACAAAGTGATGCAGCACTTTGATGAGAGGGAGGTTGATAGGTTTTTAACTTTTTTACAGAAAATTAACAAGATTACAGAAAGTTCATAACTTCTATCTGTTTTTTATACTAATATAATCTCTATGTTTTTCTCCAGTATAAATCTGTCTTGGTCGTCCAATTGGCTCGTTTTGTTCTCGACTTTCTTTCCACTGAGCAATCCATCCTGGAATTCTACCTAATGCAAACATTACGGTAAACATGTCTGTAGGAATACCTAAAGCTCTATAAATTATTCCAGAATAGAAGTCAACATTAGGGTAGAGTGATCTGTCAATAAAATATTGATCTTTTAAAGCAATTTCTTCAAGTTTTTTAGCAACATCTAACACAGGATCAACTACACCTAATTGGTTAAGAACTTCATCACAAGTCTTTTTTATAATTCTTGCTCTGGGATCAAAACTCTTATAAACTCTATGTCCAAAACCCATGAGTCTAAATGGGTCTGACTTATCCTTGGCTTTTTGAACATATTTTTTCACATTACCACCATCATTTCTTATTTGCTCTAACATTTCGATTACAGCTTGATTTGCACCACCATGCAAAGGACCCCATAATGCATTAATTCCAGCTGAAATTGAAGCATAAAGCGAAGCGTGAGATGAGCCAACAATTCTTACAGTGGAAGCTGAACAATTTTGCTCATGATCAGCATGTAAAATTAGTAATTTATCCAGCGCATTAGCAACAACAGAGTTAACATTATATTTAATAGTTGGTAATGCAAACATCATGTGAAGAAAATTAGATGAATAATCTAAATCATTTCTTGGATATATTATTGGCTGTCTAACTCTATTCTTATAGCTCCAAGCAGCTAATGTTGGAAGTTTTGCTATTGTCCTGATTATTGTACCATTTATTTCTTCAAGAGATCTATTCGGGTCTAAAGATTTAGGATAAAATGCTGTTAGTGAAGAAACAAGAGAGCACAATACACCCATGGGGTGAGCTCTTGGCGGAAATCCATCTAATATAGATCTCACATCTTCTGCAACTAGAGTATGATTAGTTATTTCAGATTTAAAAATATTAAGTTGATCAACTGTTGGAAGTTGTCCATTAATCAATAAATATGAAACCTCAAGAAATGATGAATATTCTGCTAATTCTTCAATGGAATATCCTCTATATCTTAAAATACCTCTTTCACCATCAAGAAATGTAATTGAACTTGATGTTGATCCTGTATTTTTAAAACCTCTATCAAGTGTTATTAATCCAGTTTGAGACCTTAATTTGCTAATATCTACTGCCTGTTCATTTTCTGAGCCAGTAACGATTGGAAGTTCAATTTTTTCATCTTGAAAACTTATTTCGACTTTTTTGTTCATTCTTAAATTTACTAAAATTTTATTTTATTTCCTAAATAAATAGCTCTGTCACCAATCTCTTCTTCAATTCTTAAAAGTCTATTATATTTAGCAACTCTATCAGACCTACTCAAAGAACCTGTTTTTATTTGACTTGTTCCAAGTGCAACAGCTAAATCTGCAATAAAAGTGTCTTCAGTTTCACCAGAGCGATGACTCATGATAGTTTTAAAATTATTTAACTTGGCTAAATTGACAGTAGCAATTGTCTCGCTTAAAGTTCCAATTTGATTTGGTTTAATTAGTATTGCATTCGCTGATTTTTCATCAATACCTCTTTTTAATTTTTTTTCATTAGTAACAAATAAATCATCACCAACAAGCTGTACTTTATTACCAATTTCATTGTTAAGCTGTGACCAGCCTTGCCAATCATCCTCGTCTAATCCATCTTCAATTGAAAAAATTGGATACTTAGAGATCCAACTCTTCCAAAATTCAATCATCTCAATGGTTGTTTTCTTTATTCCTGATGATTTTTTAAAATGATATTTTCTTTCTTTTGAGCAATAAAATTCAGATGCTGCAGCGTCAATAGAGAGTAAAATATCTATTCCAAGTTTGTATCCAGCATCTTCAACAGATTTGATTATGACCTCAATAGCATGTTCATTGCTTTTAAGATTTGGAGCAAATCCTCCTTCATCACCAACATTTATTGATAGATTTTTTGATTTTAAAAATGATTTTAGTGAATAAAATATTTCTGTACCCATTTTTATTGCATCTTTGAAGGTATCAGCACCTACTGGCATAATCATAAATTCTTGAACATCAATAGAATTATCTGCATGAGAACCACCATTTAAAATGTTCATCATTGGAACGGGTAAAGTATAAGAATTTCTAAATGAAAGAGATTCAAAAATAAACTTGTTTTTAGTTTTTGCACATGCTGAAGCGCATGCTAATGAAACAGCAAGAGTTGCATTTGCACCAAGTCTACTTTTATTTTCAGTAGCATCTAAATCATTAATTTTTTGATCTATTCTTAATTGGTTTGTGACACAATCTCCAGCTAAATGGTCAGATATTAAGCTATTAATATTAAAAATAGCTTTTGAAACTCCCTTCCCAAAATAAGAAAATGGATCATTATCTCTTAGTTCAACTGCTTCATATTTTCCTGTAGAAGCACCTGAAGGAGCTATTCCTGTGGCTCTAATACCATTTTCTAAAAATACTTCAGCTTCAACAGTAGGGGTTCCTCTTGAATCAATTATTTGTCTTCCAATTATTTTTTTAATTATTGACATATTTAGAAACCTTATTAATAAATTTATCAAAGAGATATCTGGAATCATGTGGACCTGGTGATGCCTCAGGATGATATTGTACAGAAAAACAATCCTTATCAATTAACTTAATACCTTCTATTGTCCCATCATTTAGGTTTATGTGAGTTACCTCAACATTTTCACTTTTTTTTATGTCTTCTTCACTCACTCCAAAACCATGATTTTGTGATGTTATTTCACACAAACCTGTTTTCAGATTTTTTACAGGATGATTGATACCTCTGTGCCCATTGTGCATTTTAAAAGTTGATATACCTTCAGAGAGTGCAAGAATTTGATGGCCTAAGCAAATTCCAAAAACAGGTTTTTTTGTTTTTGTTATTTTTTTTACGAGATCAATAATATCTTTCATTGCTGAAGGATCTCCAGGGCCGTTAGATATCAAAAAACCATCTGGTGAGAAGCTCATAATTTCATTAAAACTCGATTTCATTGGAAATACTTTACAAAAAGAGTTTCTTTCTGTTAAACAATTTAAAATACTTTTTTTAAGTCCTAGATCTATAACAGCAATTTTAAACTTGGCTGATTCATTTCCAAAAGTATAACTTTTACTTGTTGTTACCTTAGATGATAATTCCAAACCATTCATACTTGGAACTTCAGACAATACATTTTTTAAATTATCAATTTTGTACTCACAGTTGCTAATAATTGCATTCATTGCGCCTCTACTCCTTATGTGCCTAACAACAGCTCTGGTATCAACATCTGTTATTACTATTTTATTTTGAGAAATAAAGTAATTGTTCAAATCATCAAATCCAGCTTTTCTTGAAAATCCGAAATTGAAGTTTTTACATATTAATCCAGAAATTTTCATATCTTCAGATTCAGATTCATTTTTGTGAACGCCATAATTTCCTATATGAGCGTTTGTAGTAATCATTAATTGTCCGAAATAAGATGGATCAGTAAAAACCTCTTGGTAACCAGACATACCAGTATTAAAACACAATTCTCCAGTAGAAAAACCTGTTATTCCGGCAGATTTTCCTTTAAAAATTGTACCATCCTCCAGTACTAATAAGCTGTTTTTTCTATTAATCATTGCCATTGTCAAGATTAAAAAAAGGAAAAAAAAATATTTTTCCCTTTACAAAATTTCTATTTTTTACATTGCTATTCTTCTTGCTACTTTGGATTTTTTTCATCTTTTTTTGATTCTAATATCTCTGAATCAGTTTTAACATCAAGCATTTCAGTATCTTTGGAAACAACTACACTGGATTCAGATTTAGAATTATCAACTTCTTTGTGAGCTTTTTTATCTGATGTTTTTGATAATGAAATTTCATTTTCTTTGATATCATTAACAACTTTTGTTTTTGACCTTGATCTTCTTCTTTTTGACTTTTTCTCAGTATTGTCTTTTGTATATACCTCATTATAATCAACTAACTCAATAAAACACAATTTAGAGTTATCTCCAATTCTATTTCTTAATCTAATAATTCTGGTATATCCTCCTGGTCTTTCAGCAATTTTTGTTGCAATATCTCCAAATAGTTCTGTTACAACTTCCTTTTGCTTTAAATAGCTAAAAACAACTCTTCTAGAGTGAGTAGTGTCATTTTTGGACTTAGATATTAGCGGTTCTATATAAATTCTAAGAGCCTTAGCTTTTGCCAATGTTGTTTTGATTCTTTTATACTTTAACAAAGAGCATGCCATATTGGAAAGCATTGCCTTTCTGTGAGGTGCTTTTCTAGAAAGGTGATTATTTTTTTTTGCGTGTCTCATCTATTCATTTTCTAAATTATACTTTGATATATCAAAACCAAAAGTTAAACCCTTTTCTTCAATCAGATCCTCCAGCTCCGAAAGAGATTTTTTACCAAAATTTCTAAATTTCAGCATGTCAGATTTTTTATATGAAACTAATTGGCCAAGAGTATAAACTTCAGCAGTCTTCAAACAATTTAAAGCCCTAACAGATAATCCGAAATCTGTTAGCTCAGTTTTTAATAATTGTCTCATATGCAAGGTGTCTTCGTCAAATTCATCTGTGATCTCATTTTCCAAATTAATTTTTTCATCAGAAAAGAGAATAAAATGCTGTATCAAAATTTTTGAAGCTTCTGTTAATGCTTGTTTAGGATCAATAGAACCATCTGTTTCTATTGAAATGTTTAATTTTTCAAAATCTGTTTTTTGTCCAACTCTAAAATTTTCAACGTTATAGTTTACGTTTCGAATTGGAGTAAAAATGGAGTCTATTGAAATTGTTCCAATGCTGGAATTAACATTTTCATTTTCTTCTGCAGGAACGTAGCCTCTGCCTTTTTCAATTAAAATTTCCATTTCAATATTTGCAGAAGGGTCCATTTCACAAATTAAAACATCTGGGTTCAAAACCTGAAAGCTTGATAATGAATTTGCAATATCTTTAGCAGTAAAAAATTTAGAATTTCTTAATGATATTGATGCTGTCTCATCTACCACTTCGTTTATCTGTTGCTTAAACCTGACTTGTTTTAGATTTAGAATAATTTCTGTTACATCTTGAACTACTCCCTTTATAGTAGAAAACTCATGATCTACTCCCTTTACCTTAATTGAAGTTATTGCAAAACCTTCTAGTGAAGATAATAAAACCCTTCTAAGAGCATTTCCAATGGTTAAACCATAGCCCGGCTCAAGAGGTCTAAATTCAAAATCACCTACATGATTTTTATTGTTTATCATTACAACTTCTTCAGGTTTTTGAAAATTTAAAATCGACATATTTTTATTTTTTAATTATTATTTTGAATAAAGTTCAACAATTAGTTGTTCTTTGATATTTTCGTTAATTTGAACTCTCTCAGGAACTGAATTCACCTTTCCTGAAAAATTATCAATATTCAGTTCTAACCATTCAGCTTTACAATTATTATTTTTTAATAAATCAGTGATTACATGAAGAGATTTTGACCTCTCTCTTATTGATACTACGTCACCGATTGATAGAGAATAGGAAGGTATATTACAAACCTTACCATTAAGTAAAATATGCTTGTGACTAACTAGCTGTCTAGCTGCCCTTCTTGTAGGAGCAAATCCTAATCTATAAATAGTATTGTCAAGTCTAAGTTCGCATAACTGAAGTAATATTTCTCCAGTGATACCCTTTCTTCTCAAAGCTTGTTTGAAAAGATTAGAGAATTGCTTTTCTAGTATTCCATAAATGTACTTTGCCTTTTGTTTTTCTTGTAATTGAATCCCATATTCAGATTGTTTTGTTCTTCTTTTAAAATTACCATGTTGACCAGGTGGATAAGATTTCTTAGCCAACGCTTTGTCATCACCGAAGATTGGTTCTCCAAATTTTCTTGAAATTCTTGATTTTGGTCCTGTGTATCTTGCCATATTTTTTTTTTTATACTCTTCTTTTGTTTGGTGGTCTACATCCGTTATGTGGAAGTGGTGTTACATCAACTATTTCTGAAACTAATAGTCCTGAGTTGTGTATTGATCTAATTGCAGATTCTCTTCCAGCTCCTGGCCCTTTTACAAAAACCTTAACTCTTTTTAAACCCAGTTCTAATGCAACTTTTGAACAATCTTCAGCAGCAACTTGTGCGGCATATGGTGTGTTCTTCTTAGAGCCTTTGAACCCCATTTTACCAGCAGAAGACCATGAAATCACCTCACCTTTGTTGTTAGTGATTGAAATTATGATATTGTTAAAAGATGCTTGTATATGAGCATGTCCTTCAGGTTGAATTTTAACTTTAGTTTTTTTTGTTGATTTAGCCATATTATTTCTTTTTATTTGCTATTGTTTTCTTTTTGCCTTTTCTAGTTCTAGAGTTATTTTTAGTTCTTTGCCCTCTTAGTGGAAGACCAACCCTGTGCCTTACTCCTCTGTTGCAACCAATGTCCATAAGTCTCTTTATGTTTGTTTGGACTTCAGCTCTTAACTCTCCCTCTACAATATACTCATCATTGATTAAATCTCTAATTTTGTTTGCTTCTTCATCTGTCCAATCTTTAATCTTTTTATTTTCTGAAATTTTAGCCTTGGCTAAAATGGTTTTAGCAAAGGTTCTTCCTATTCCGAAAATGTAAGTAAGACCAATAACCCCTCTTTTTTCTTTTGGTAAATCTATTCCTTTAATTCTAGCCATTATCCTTGTCTTTGTTTAAACCTTGGGTTTTTTTTGTTAATAACATATAATCTTCCTTTTCTTTTGACAATTTTACAATCATCGCTTCTTTTTTTTATTGATGTTCTGACTTTCATTTTTTATAATTAATATCTGTAAGTAATTCTAGCTTTTGTTAAATCGTATGGTGACATTTCAAGTTTTACTTTATCTCCCGGCAATAGTCTAATATAAAATTTTCTCATTTTTCCCGAAATATGTGCAGTTACAATATGTCCATTTTCTAACTCTACTCTAAACATTGCGTTTGACAATGCTTGTTTAATAATACCGTCAAGTTCAATGTTAGCTTGCTTTGCCATAAATTTCTCTTTCAATATTTTTAAAACTTGTCAATATCTCAGCTTCATTTCTCCTAACAATAACAGTGTGTTCATAGTGGGCAGATTTTTGATTGTCAAATGTTGTTATAGTCCATCCATCGGTATGCTGATAAATTTTTTCAGTACCCAAGTTGACCATTGGTTCTATGGCTAAAACCATGCCCTCTTTTAAAATTTCACCAGTTCCTTTTAGGCCATAGTTAGGAACCTCTGGTTTCTCATGCAAATCTTTTCCAATACCGTGTCCTACTAACTCTCTCACGATGCTCATTCCGTTTGATTCAACATAATTTTGTATCGCAAAACCAATGTCTCCAATATAATTACCATCAATACAATGCTCAATTCCAATATAAAGAGAGTCTTTTGTAACATTAAGTAAGTTTTGTGTGTCTTTACTAATTTCACCAATAGGATATGTATACGCAGAGTCACCATAAAAGCCGCTCATGTAAACTCCACAGTCAATTGATATTATGTCTCCATTCTCTATTATAGTTTGATCAGGAATTCCATGAACAACTTGTTCATTTGGGGAAATACATAAAGAATTTGGAAACCCGTTATAGCCTTTAAATGCAGGTATACCTCCATTGTCTCTAATGAATTCCTCAGCAATTTTATCTAAACTTAAAAAAGTAACTCCAGGCTTTATTAACGTAGCTAAATGAGCGTGAGTTTTTGCAACTAAATCAGAACTTAGTCTCATTAATTTTATGTCTTCTTCGGTTTTTATATTAATCATGTTACATGTATTTACCTGCTGATTTGCCTTTAATTCTACCTGAATCCATTAGCCCGTCATAATGCCTCATTAGTAAGTGACTTTCAACTTGCTGCAGTGTATCCAATACTACACCAACAAGTATAAGTAATGATGTTCCACCATAAAATTGTGCAAATTGTATATTTACTCCAGCTTTCATTGCAAATGCCGGCAAAATTGCTACAATTCCTAAAAAAATTGATCCGGGTAAAGTGATTCTAGACATTATGTTATCTAAATATTCTGCTGTTGAGCGCCCAGGTTTTACTCCTGGAATAAATCCTCCATTTTTTTTCATATCATCAGCCATTTGGTTAGGGTTGACAGTTATTGCTGTATAAAAGTATGTAAATCCAACAATCATTATGAAAAAAATAAGATTATACCAAAAGCCAGAAAAATCTGTTAAAGTTGCTGCTAAGCCTTGTAAAGCTTCTGACTCAGAGAATCCAACAATAGTAATTGGGACAAACATTATGGCTTGAGCAAAAATGATAGGCATTACTCCAGCTGCATTAACTCTTAAAGGAATAAATTGTCTAACTCCACCATATTGTCTATTACCAACAACTCTTTTAGCATACTGAACTGGGATTCTTCTAGTACCTTGAACAAGCAAAATTGTAATTGTTATTACAACTAATAAAATTAACATTTCTAATATAAAGACAACAAGACCACCGCCAGTACTACTAAGAGCAGAAACAAATTCTTGAGTCAAAGATTGTGGAAAACTTGCAATTATACCAATCATTATTAACAGTGATATTCCATTTCCTATACCTCTATCAGTTATTTTTTCACCTAGCCACATTACAAACATTGTACCAGTAACCAATATAACAATTGAGGACAGCCAAAAAACACCGGGACCTAATAAAAATGCAGTTTCAGGTAGAGTTGCTTTTAGGTTTGCTATATATCCAGGTGCTTGTCCACCAGTTATTAGTATTGTTAAGTATCTTGTGATGTTATTTATTTTTCTTCTACCGCTTTCACCTTCTCTTTGTAATTTTTGAAAATATGGGATTGCCATTCCTAAAAGTTGAATAACAATCGAAGCTGAGATGTATGGCATGATTCCAAGAGCAAAAATAGATGCTTGAGCAAATGCTCCACCTGTGAATAAATTTAACAGCCCTAACAAACCATCTGAAGCTTGATCCTGAAGTGCAGAAAGCTGAGCAGAATCGACACCTGGGATAACAACAAAAGAACCAAACCTGTAAATAGCAATGAAACCTAATGTCAAAAGAATTCTGTTTCTAAGATCTTCAATATTCCAAATATTTTTAATTGTACTAAAAAATTTATTCATTTATAAGTATTATTTTTCCTCCCATATTTTCTATTGCTTCTTTAGCTTTAATAGAAAATGCGTGAGCGGTAATTTCAAGTTTTGTACTCAAATCTCCTCTAGCCAAAATCTTAACAGAGTCTTTTTTTTGAACTAAACCATTTTCAATCATTAACTGAATATCAACCTTACCTTTTTTAATCTTTTTATTTTCTACTAATTTTTGTAAGGTATCAATGTTTACAGCCTTAAATTCTTTTCTGTTAACATTGTTAAATCCAAATTTTGGGACTCTTCTCTGTAATGGTTGTTGACCTCCTTCAAAACCACTTTTTCTAGAATATCCGGACCTGGATTTTGCTCCCTTATGTCCTCTGGTAGAAGTTCCTCCTTTTTTCGACCCCTCACCTCTTCCTACTCTTTTCGCTTTTTTTATGGATCCTTTTGCAGGATTTAAACTATGTAATTCCATTCTAATTTAAAATTTTAATTAAGTGATTTACCTTGTTTATCATTCCGATGATTTGGGGTGTAGCATTATGTTCAACAACTTTATTAATCTTACTTAGGCCAAGTGCATCAAGCGTTCTTTTTTGATCTTTAGGTCTACCTATTTTACTTCTTATTTGCTTAATTTTTATTTTTTTCATGTTCTATCCATTAAAAACTTTTTCGATCTGTATACCTCTGTTTCTTGCAATTGTTAGTGGATCTCTTAGTTGAAGTAAAGCTAACATTGTTGCTTTTACTAAATTGTGAGGGTTAGATGAACCTTTCGATTTTGCAAGAACATCTTTTACTCCGGCACTTTCAAGTACAGATCTCATAGCTCCACCAGCTTTTACACCTGTTCCGTTTGAAGCTGGTTTAATTAATACTTTTGCTCCACCAAACTTAGCAAATTGCTCATGAGGCAAAGTCCCCTTAAAAATTGGGATTTTTACTAAGTTCTTTTTTGCTGAGTCAATTGCTTTTGCAATAGCTGTGGAAACATCCTTCGACTTTCCAAGTCCAATTCCTACTATACTACTTTCGTCACCGACTACAACTATTGCTGAAAAACCAAAAGCTCTTCCACCTTTTGTAACCTTTACTACTCTTTGTACACCGACAAGTTTGTCCTTTAACTCAATATCAGCAGGAATTTTTACTCTTCTTTTTTGTATTAAATCTTTCATATTTAAAATTTTAAACCATTTTCTCTAGCGGAATCTGCAAGTGCTTTAATTCTGCCATGATACACGAACCCTCCTCTGTCGAATACAACTTTTTTTATTCCTTTTTTTATTGCTTTATTTGAAATTTCAACACCAACACTCTTGGCCATTTCAGTCTTTGTTAATTTATCTTTTTTCAAACTTAGTGATGTGCTTGAAAATAAAGTTTGACCTTTTTCGTCATTAATTATTTGAGCATAAATCTCATTGTTACTTCTAAAAACAGCAAGTCTTGGTACAGAACTGGTACCAAATAACTTTGATCTTATTCTTTTTCTAATTTTGAGCCTATTATCTTTTTTAGAATTTAATTTCATAATGTTGTTTTAAGATGCTGCTGTTTTTCCTGCTTTCTTTCTGACATATTCATCTACATACCTTATTCCCTTGCCTTTATATGGCTCAGGCTTTCTATAAGATCTAATCTTAGCAGCGACATGACCTAATAATTGTTTATTTATTGAGGTGAGAGTTATGATAGGTGCTTTACCTTTTTCTGTCTCAGTTGTTACCTTCACAGAGTCTGGTACCTCAAAAACAATGTTATGAGAAAAACCAACAGAAACATCAAGTAACTGACCTTGATTTGTTGCTCTGTAACCTACACCAACCAATTCAAGTTTTTTTGTAAAACCTTTTGTTATGCCTATAACCATGTTATTTATCAAAGCTCTAGTGAGGCCATGAATGGCTTTGTTTTCCTTACTGTCATTTTTCCTTGATAAACTAATAACTTGTTCATCGATCTCAATATTTATGTTTTGGTTAATATTAAGTGAAAGCTCACCAAGCTTTCCTTTGGCAATAAATAGGCCATTATCAAATTTTGATGTAACGCCTTCTGGTATTTCTATTTTACTATTTCCTACTCTTGACATAACTATTAATATACTTGACAGAGGACTTCACCTCCTATTTTTAATTCTCTTGCTTTCTTATCGGTAATTATTCCTTTAGATGTAGAAAGTATTGCAATTCCTAATCCATTTATTACTCTTGGCACATTATCATTGTTAACATATTTTCTTAATCCAGGCTTACTAACTCTTGTAATTTTTTTTATTGCTGGTAAATTGAATTTATCATACTTTAGAGCAATTTTAATAATGCCTTGACAATTTGATTTTTCATCAACTCTATAGTTAGTTATGTATCCTTGATCATGTAGGATCTGAGTTATTTTTTTCTTCAGATTAGATGAAGGTATGTCAACTACTTTGTGACCTGCCATTTGGGCATTTCTAATTCTTGTCAAAAAATCTGCTATTGGATCTGTTATCATAATTTTAATATTTTACCAACTGGCTTTTTTTACACCAGGAATTAAACCAAAATTTGCCATTTCTCTAAACTTTACTCTTGAAATACCGAATTGTCTCATGTATCCTTTCGGTCTTCCAGTTATTTTACACCTGTTATGTTTTCTAACTGGAGAAGCATTTCTTGGAAGCTTTTGTAAACCAATATAGTCTCCAGCTGCTTTTAATGCTGCTCTTTTTTCTGCATATCTTTCAACACACTTTTCTCTTTTAACCTCTCTAGCTTTCATTGATTCTTTTGCCATAATACTAATTTTTAAATGGTAACCCTAATTCAGTTAATAATGTTTTTGCATCCTCATTGGTATCAGCACTAGTTACGAATGTTATGTCCATTCCCGTAATGCTATTAACTCTATCAATACTAATTTCAGGAAAAGCTATTTGTTCCTTAATTCCTAGCGTGTAATTTCCTCTTCCATCAAAGCCTTTAATGGATATTCCTTTAAAATCTCTTACCCTGGGAAGTGTTGCAGTAATTAATCTATCTAAAAATTCATACATTTTATCTCCTCTTAAAGTTACTTTTACTCCAACTGGCATACCTTTTCTAAGTTTAAAATTTGAAATATCCTTTCTCGATCTAGTAACCACTGCTTTTTGGCCAGAAATTAATGAAATTTCTTTTTGAGCAAAATCTATTAGTTTTTTATCAGAACTTCCTTTTCCAACACCTTGATTTATTATAATCTTAACTAATCTCGGAACTTGCATTACTGATTTGTAATTTACTTTTAAGTTTGGAATTATTTCTTCCTTATATTTTTTCTTTAGTCTAGGTTTGTAATCTATCATATTATAAATTCTCCTGTTTTCTTGTTATACCTTTCAAACTTTTCAGATTTTTTATTAATTTTTCTACCTGCTCTACATTTTTTTCCTGTTTTGGGATCAATAAGGGCAACATTTGATAAATGAATTGGAAGTTCTTTTTTAATAATACCTCCATCGGGATTAGCAGCATTTGGTTTAGTGTGTTTTGAAACAACATTAACACCTTCAACTATAATGCGTGAGTTTGAAGGAGAAACCTTTACAACTTTTCCTATTTTTCCTTTGCTTGAGCCAGTTAAAACTAGAACACTGTCTCCTTTTTTGATATTTAATTTATTCATGTTATAAAACTTCTGGTGCTAATGAAACCAATTTCATAAAGTTACTATCTCTTAATTCTCTGGCAACTGGTCCAAAAACTCTTGTCCCCTTCATTTGCTTATTTTCATCGATAATTACACATGCGTTGTCATCGAATCTTATGTATGATCCATCTTTTCTTCTTCTCTCTTTTTTTGTTCTAACAATAACAGCCTTGACCACCTGACCTTTTTTTACATTACCTGACGTTGATGCTATTTTAACAGATCCTACAATTTGGTCCCCCAATGAAGCGTATCTTTTTCTTGTACCTCCAATTACTCTTATACATAAAATTTCTCTAGCTCCGCTGTTATCAGCTACCTTTAATCTCGATTCCTGCTGTATCATTATTTTGCTCTTTCAATTATTTCAACAAGCCTCCAGTTTTTTCTTTTGCTTAAGGGTCTTGTTTCCATTATTTTTACTTTGTCACCTTCATTACAATCATTGTTCTTATCGTGAGCTAAAAACTTGGAAGTTGTTTTTACAAACTTTCCGTAAAGTGGGTGTTTAACTCTTCTTTGAATGGAAACAACGATTGACTTTTCCATCTTGTTGCTTGTTACGATTCCAATTCTTTCTTTTCTTAAATTTCTTTCTGACATAGATTAATTTTCTTGATTAATTTCTCTTGATGCTAGTTCAGTGTTTATTCTTGCAATATTTCTTCGAACAAATTTAATTTGCTGTGGATTTTCAAGAGGAGAAACACTGTGACTTAACTTTAAGCTCAAAAGTTTATCTTTTTCACTAATTAGTAAATCACTTAATTCATTTAATGGCAATTCCTTTAATACTTTCGCTTTCATTTTAATTTATAAATTCTCTACTAATAATAAGTTTAGTTTTTATTGGTAACTTTTGAGCAGCTAACCTTAAAGCTTCTTTTGCAGTTTCAAAATCAACTCCGTCACATTCAAACAATATTCTTCCAGGTTTGACTATTGCAGCCCAATATTCTGGTGAACCTTTTCCCTTTCCCATTCTGACCTCTGCAGGCTTTTTTGTAATGGGCTTATCAGGAAAAATTCTAATCCATACTTGACCCTGTCTTTTCATATATCTGGTAACAGCTATACGAGCTGCTTCAATTTGCCTTGCTGTAATCCAACATTCATGTAAAGCCTTTATACCAAATGAGCCAAAAGCAAGTGTTGTTCCTCTGCCTGCGTTACCCTTCATTTTGCCTTTCTGCAATTTCCTATATTTTGTCTTTTTCGGTTGTAACATAATTACTATCTTCTTTTAAACTTTGATTCTTTCTTTTTGGGTGTCTTAAAATGCAACATCAAGTCTCTTTTACCATAAACTTCACCTCTACAAATCCACACCTTTACACCAATTTTTCCGTAAGTTGTGCTAGCCTCAGAAATTGAGTAATCAATATCTGCTCTAAAAGTGTGTAAGGGAGTTCTTCCATCCTTATACATTTCAGATCTTGCCATTTCTGCACCGTTGAGCCTACCAGAAATTAAAACTTTAATTCCCTCAGCTCCCATTCGCATTGTTGATGCAATTGCCATTTTTATGGCTCTTTTGTACGAAACTCTACCTTCGATTTGTCGCGAAATATTCTGTGAAACTAAAGTTGCTTCAAGTTCAGGTCTTTTAATTTCAAAAATATTTATTTGAATATCTTTTTTAGTTATTTTCTTGAGCTCCTCTTTGAGAGTTTCAACTTCTTGACCTCCTTTCCCAATTATTATGCCGGGCCTTGCAGTATGAATTGTAATAGTTATTAACTTTAGTGTTCTTTCAATTGCAATTTTAGAAACACTGGCTTTAAAAAGTCTTATTTTCAGATAATTTCTTATTTTATTATCTTCTGCTAGCTTGTTACCAAAATCTTTGCCTCCATACCAATTAGATTCCCATCCTCTGATGAATCCTAATCTGTTGCCAATTGGATTTGTTTTTTGTCCCATATTTTTATTTATTATTTCTTGAATCTATTACTAATATCACGTGGTTTGATCTTTTTCTGATTCTGTGTGCTCTTCCCTGTGGTGCTGGCTGTATTCTTTTAAGCATCCTTCCTCCATCAACTTTGATTTCTGAAACAAATAAGTTGTTTTGATCTATATTTTTTCCTTCGTTTTTAGTTTCCCAATTTGAAATAGCTGAAAGTAACAACTTTTCAAGTCTTCTTGATGCTTCTTTTGGGTTAAATTTTAATTCTGTCAAAGCCGTTTCAACATTTAAACCCCTGATTATATCAGCTACCAATCTCATCTTTCTTGGAGAAGTAGGACAATTAATGAGTTTAGCGAAAGCTAAATTTTTTTTAGCTTTTTTAATTTCCAGTGATTTATTTCTTTTTCTTGCTCCCATAACTATTTTCTATTTCCTGAGTGACCTCTAAATGTTCTTGTTGGAGAGAATTCTCCAAGTTTATGACCAACCATATTCTCTGTAACATAGACAGGTATAAATTGCCTTCCATTGTGTACTGCGATGGTTTTACCAACAAAATCAGGAGTTATCATAGATGATCTTGACCAAGTTTTTATTACACTATTCTTTCCAGACTCGTTAAGATGATCGATTTTTCTTAAAAGTTTGTAGTGAACAAAAGGTCCTTTTTTTAATGATCTAGCCATATTTTATTTTTTTCTTCTTTCAATAATGTACATATCAGATTTCTTTTTCTTACTTCTTGTTTTATATCCCTTTGCTGGTATACCATTTTTACTTCTAGGGATTCCACCAGAATGTTTACCTTCACCTCCTCCCATTGGATGATCCACAGGATTTTTGACTGTAGCTCTTACTCTTGGTCTTTTCCCCTTCCATCTTGACCTTCCCGCTTTACCAGAAATTTGTAATTGATGCTCGGAATTTGACACTGCTCCTAAAGTTGCAAAACATGTGACAAGAATTTTTCTTACTTCACCAGAAACTAATTTTATGGTCGCATATTTTCCTTCTCTTGCCATAAGTTGTGCATATGAACCAGCGCTTCTGGCAATTTTTGCTCCTGAACCTGGGGCAAGTTCAAGATTATGAATTACAGAACCAAGTGGAATTTTTGATAATGGAAGTGTATTTCCAACTTTGATAGGGGCATTATCTGCGGATATTACTTCGTCACCAACCTTTAAGCCATCAGGACAAATTATGTATTTTTTTTCACCGTCAACGTATTTTAACAATGAAATGAAAGATGTTCTGTTCGGATCATATTCTATTGTGGCCACTTTTGCAGGCACATTCATTTTATCTCTTTTAAAATCTATAATTCTGTATTTTCTCTTATGTCCGCCACCAACATTTTTAACTGTCATTTTTCCTCTAGAGTTTCTTCCGCCACTTTTTTTGTTGGGAACAATAAGACTCTTTGTCGGATCTTTCTTCGATAGACTATCAAAAGAAAGAATAAGTTTGTGTCTTTGACCTGGAGTTGTTGGTTTAATTTTTCTAACTGGCATGTCTAATTCTTAAATATTGCTATATATATCAATTGTTTCACCCTCAATAAGCTTTATTATAGCTTTTTTATATTTGGACGTTTTTCCCCTAATCATCCCTGATTTTGTACCTCTAACTCTTTTTTTTCCAATACAAATCATTGTTTTTACTGAATGAACTTTAACATCATATAATTTTTCAATCTCATTTTTAATTTGAACCTTGTTTGCTTTTAAATCTACAACGAACGCATGTCTGTTTAATTTTTCAGCTAAATCTGTCATTTTTTCACTTACTACTGGTCTTTTAACAATGTTCATAAAACTATTTTAATATTTCAGTTAAATTTTTAATTGATGATTCCATCATAATCAGTTTGTTGGCGTTAATCAGTTGATAAGTGTTAACATTTTCAATTTGTGTAACTTCAGACTTTTTTAGATTTCTACTAGAGAGATATATGTTTTTGCAATTATCATTAGTTGCCATTAATGTTTTTAGGTTATCAAAACCAAAATTTTTAATGAGCTGATTAAAAGATTTAGTACTGGGTTTATCCATTTTATAATCTTCAATTACAATAATGTTGGACTTACTAAATAGAAAAGATAGCGCAGATTTTTTTGCAAGACACTTAACTTTTTTATTCAATTTCAAATTATATTTTCTGGGCTTAGGGCCAAAAGCTCTACCACCTCCTCTAAAGATGGGGTTTTTTATGTCACCTACTCTCGCAGCTCCACTCCCCTTTTGCTTTCTTAACTTTCTTCTACTACCTTTAATTTCACCTCTTTCTTTAGACTTGTGGGTACCAGATCTTTGTGATGCTAAATATTGTTTTACGTCTAAATAAACTGCATGCTCATTTGGTGAAATACCAAAAATATCTTTTGGTAATTTGACCTGCTTCTTAGTTTTCTTTCCTTTTAAATTATATACGTCTAATACCATTACTTCTCAATTAAAACAAACGAATTATTGCATCCGGGAACTGCTCCTTTAACAACTATAATATTTTCTTCTATATTAATATTTAACACCTCTAAATTCTCGACTTTTACTCTCTTGTTTCCCATTTGTCCTGCCATTCGCATTCCTTTAAAAACTCTAGCCGGATAAGAAGCAGCTCCTATTGAGCCAGGTGCTCTCATTCTATTATGCTGGCCATGAGTTGCATCACCTACACCAGCAAAACCATGTCTTTTGACAACACCTTGAAATCCTTTTCCTTTTGAGTTTCCTGTAATCGTAACATAGTCACCAACATTAAATAGATCTACCTTAATTTCAGATCCGATGTCTGGAAAATTATCAAATTTAAATTCTACAAGTTTGTTTAAGTTGTTGGATTTAGACTTATTTAAATGACCTTGATTAGCTTTATTAATATTTTTAGTTTTTTTATGTCCATATCCTAATTGCACTGCATTGTATCCATCTTTTTCAATTGTTTTGATTTGAGTTACTTTACATGGCCCAGCTTTAATTATTGTACAGGCAATATTTTTTCCATTTTCATTGAAAATTGAAGTCATTCCGATTTTTTTTGCAATCAATCCAGCCATTTTAAATTACTTTAATTTCTACGTCAACACCACTTGGAAGTTCTAATTTCATTAGAGCGTCTATTGTTTTGGATGAGGAACTGTATATATCCATTAGTCTTTTGTGATTGCATAATTGGAACTGTTCTCTCGACTCCTTATTGACGTGTGGTGACCTCAACACAGTATAAATCTTTTTGTGAGTAGGCAGGGGAACAGGACCACTAATGACAGCACCAGAATTCTTAACTGTTTTAACAATTTTTTCAGCAGATTGATCGACTAGATTGTGATCAAATGATTTTAATTTTATTCTTACCTTTTGTGCCATATTAGTCTTTGTTTGAACCGTTCATATTAGCTATTACTTCATCTGCTACGTTCTTTGGAGCATCTTCGAATTTAAAGAATTCCATTGTAGATGTAGCCCTTCCAGATGTAATGGTTCTCAAATCTGTTATATAACCAAACATCTCAGAAAGCGGAACCTTCGCACTGACTACTTTTGATCCTGATTTGTCGTCCATGCCTTCAACTTGTCCTCTTCTTCTATTTAAATCTCCAATTACATCACCCATGCTTTCCTCAGGTGTAACAACACTTAATTTCATAATAGGCTCTAGTAATGATGGAGCTGCTTGCTTTGCAGCAGCTTTAAAAGCTATTTGAGCACATAATTCAAACGATAGTTGATCAGAGTCAACATCATGGTAAGAACCATCATAAAGTCTCACCTTCATACTATTAAGTGGATATCCTGCTAAAACACCATTAATCATTGCCATTTTGAAGCCCTTTTCTACTGACGGGATAAATTCTTTGGGGATATTTCCTCCCTTAATTTCATTAATAAACTGAAGACCTTCACCTTCGAAATCAGTGTCCACAGGAGACATCTCAAATTGTATATCAGCAAATTTTCCTCTACCACCTGATTGTTTTTTGTAAATTTCTCTGTGTTTTATAGCAGAAGTTATTGCCTCTTTGTACGCAACCTGAGGTGCACCTTGATTACATTCAACACTAAATTCTCTTCTTAACCTATCAATTATGATGTCTAAATGTAATTCCCCCATTCCTGAAATGATGGTTTGACCAGAATCTTTGTCAGTTTTTACTGTAAATGTGGGATCTTCTTCAGCTAGCTTTCCTAACGCAACTCCAAGTTTATCAAGATCTTTTTGAGTTTTTGGCTCAATTGCAACTCCAATTACTGGGTCAGGAAAATCCATTGACTCAAGTACAATTGGTGAATTTTCTGCACAAAGAGTATCACCAGTTTTGATGTCCTTAAAACCAACTAGTGCTGCAATGTCACCAGCTTGAAGAGAATTGATCTGATTTTGTTTGTTTGAATGCATCTGATATATTCTGGAAATCCTCTCTTTTGATCCTGATCTTGTATTCATAACATAAGTACCAGAATTTAAAGTACCAGAATATGCTCTTGTGAAGCATAATCTGCCAACATATGGGTCGGTAGCTATCTTAAATGCAAGTGCTGAAAAAGGCTCATCAGCATCTGGTTTTCTCTTCTCTTCATCTCCAGTTTTTGGGTTAGTTCCTTCAATTGCTTCGACGTCTAATGGAGACGGTAAAATTTCCATTACCATATCTAACATTGTTTGTACACCCTTATTCTTAAAAGCTGATCCACACATCATCGGAACAACTTTTCCTGAAATTGTTGCCTCTCTGAGTGCATCTAATATCTCTCTTTCAGTTAAAGAATTCTCATCATCAAAATATTTTTCAAGTAAATTATCATCAAACTCAGCAACTGCTTCTAAAAGATTTGAACGGTGTTCTTTTGCTTCATCTATTACGTCGCTGGGGATTTCAACTTCTTTGAACGTCATACCCTGATCCTCTTCATTCCACACAATTCCTTTGAAATTAATTAAATCTACGACACCTTTAAAATCAGCCTCATTTCCAATTGGAATTTGCAATGGCAAAGCATGAGATCCTAACATTTCCTTAACTTGCTTACATACATTTAGAAAATTAGAGCCTTGCCTATCCATTTTATTAACAAAACCTATTCTCGGAACATTGTAATTGTTAGCCAATCTCCAATTTGTTTCAGACTGAGGTTCTACACCATCAACTGCTGAAAATAAAAATACTAATCCATCCAAAACTCGTAAAGACCTGTTAACTTCTACAGTAAAATCAACGTGTCCTGGAGTATCGATAATATTAACATGATAATCAATTCCTCTGTAAGGCCAATTGAGAGTTGTTGCCGCAGATGTGATTGTTATACCCCTCTCTTGTTCTTGCTCCATCCAATCCATTGTAGCTGCACCATCATGAACTTCTCCAATTTTATGATTTACACCACCATAGTACAAAATCCTTTCAGTTGTAGTCGTTTTACCTGCATCTATGTGAGCAGCTATGCCAATATTCCTTGTATATTTTAAGTTTCTAGACATAACAATTAAAATCTAAAATGTGAAAAAGCCTTATTTGCTTCAGCCATCTTGTGAGTATCTTGTTTCTTTTTAAATGTTGCTCCCTCCTCTTTGTATGCTGCAACTATTTCATGAGCTAGTCTTTGGCTCATTGTTTTTTCATTTCTGTTTCTAGCAGCGTTAATCATCCATTTCATTGCAAGAGAGATTCTTCTATCTTCTCTTATTGGGTGAGGAATTTGAAATGTTGCACCACCAATTCTTCTGCTTCTGACTTCCACATGAGGCATAACATTTTCTAGAGCCTTTTCCCAAACTTTGATACTATCCGAATCATCTATTTTTTGAGAAACTCCATCCAATGCGTCATAAAATATTTTGAATGCTACGCCCTTTTTACCATCAAGCATGATGTTGTTAACAAACCTTGTAGCTAATTGACTACTAAATTTTGAGTCAGGAGTTAGATATCGTTTTTTTGCTCGTTTCTTTCTCATTTAATTATTTTTTTGCTCTTTTTGCTCCGTACTTTGATCTTCTCTGAGTTCTTTCATTTACTCCAGAGGTGTCTAAAGCGCCTCTAACAATATGATACCGCACACCTGGTAAATCTTTTACTCTCCCCCCCCTTACTAATACAACTGAATATTCTTGTAAATTGTGCCCCTCACCTCCAATGTATGCATTTACTTCATTACCATTAGTTAGCCTTACTCTAGCAACTTTTCTTAATGCTGAATTGGGTTTCTTTGGAGTTGTAGTGTAGACTCTTGTACATACTCCTCGTCTTTGAGGACAAGAATTGAGTGCTAAAGATTTACTCTTTTTCTTTAAAGAAATTCTTCCTTTTCTAACTAATTGCTGTATAGTCGGCATATATATTTATTTTTTAAAGGCCGGCAAATTTAGCAATTTATTCATAAAAGATGAAATTCTTCATATCTTTTTTTCTTAAAGTATTTCAAAAAAATAATATGATTTTTTAATTTGAATCTAATTTACAGTAATCTTTTCATAGTATATTTGATCTTTATCTATTTCTATTTCAACAAAATAGGTTCCTTTTGCCTTATTAGCAGAGTTAATAATAACCTTATTAATATCTCTTTCCTCTCTTATTTC
>MDTG01331401.1_pt1 | contig 21780 bp, 14 predicted proteins | sample 811421 | NCBI WGS metagenome assembly MDTG01 (sample SAMN05326645, study PRJNA326480) | marine metagenome | isolation source: seawater | place: Pacific Ocean: South East | collected 2011 | reverse complement strand
TGACCGCGTCCAGGCGCGTCCCGCCCGCCGCGATCGCGCGCGAGCCGGCGAGGGCCAGGCGGCTGCCTCCGCCCGCCGGCACGCGCGCTCCGGTGACCTCGACCGAGCCCCGCGGCGCGCCCGCTCGCCACTGCACTCCGTCAACGCTCAGGCCGAGGAGCGCGCCCTCCTCGACCGCGAGCGGAAAGACTGGCGGGGCTGCGGCGCCCTCCTGGGAGCGCACCGGTCCCAGGCCGAGCGAGAGGGCGAGGCCAACGAAGAGCGGGGTGAGGGAGCGAGCGCGCATGGCGCTCTCACCCTGGCCACCCTCTCCGAGTTCCGAGCGGCTCTGGCCTCCGTACATGCACCAGCGACGGCCACCCAACGTGGGTAACCGCCGCTGACACGGGAGAGAAGGAGTGAGAGAGAAACGTGGGATTCTGCGATCTCTTGGATCGCACTGGCCCTCTATGCAGGTGCCGGGCCAGCCGGGCACGGACCGCGCAAGTGCCTCGGCCATCGTCCGCCCCCGCGCGAGCGTCCAACCTGGGCACCCTTGCGCGGAGGAACGAATCACGGCGCGGAACGGTCCCGCTCCACCTCGGCCGCCGGAGCGTCGGATCTGGACGACCGAGGCGGTGGTGGAGGCGTCAGAGCCCTGACAACCTGACGCCGCGGTCAGGCTTTCGCCCTTGCCAGCGCAAGAGATAGCTCCACGACTCGCCGCGGCATGACCTTTGTGACCCTGTCTCTCCGTTCCCCGAGCGGCTGACGCCGCGACCCACTTTCAAGCCTGCGACTCACGTCACGGGCCGCCTCCAGCGGCCTGCACACCCGGAGCACGTCCATGCCGCGCGCCCTCGACCCGTCCCTGACTCGGCTGCTGGAGCTGTGCCGTCTCGACCGCCGCTGGACCCGTGGCAAGGGAGTGTGGCTCTTCGACGAGCGGGGGCGCTGGTTCCTCGACGGCTACGCGCAATACGGCGCCGTCGCCCTCGGCCACAACGCGCCGGCCTGTGTGGCCGCCCTCCGCGACGCCCTGGCCGCGCACCAGCCCGCCATGGTCCAGCCCTACCGCGGCGTCCACGCCGAGGCCCTGGCCGAGGAGCTGATCGAGCGCGCCCCGGGCGACCTGGCCCACGTCGTGTTCACCACCTCGGGCTCCGCGAGCGTCGAGGCCGCCGTCAAGCTGGTCCGCGCCAACACAGGCCGCCCGCTGATCGTGACCGCTCGCGGCGGCTACCACGGCAAGACCCTCGGCACCCTGGCGCTTCATCCCGAGAGCCGCCACGCGAGCGGCTTCGGGCCGCTCGGGCCCGGGACGCGCTGCGTCGAGTGGGGCGACGCCGAGGCCCTCGCCGCCTGCCTGGCCGCGCACCCGGGCCAGGTCGCGGGCGTGCTGCTCGAGCCCGTCCTCGGCGAGGGCGGCGTGCACCCCGCGCCGGCGGGCTACCTGCGCGCGGCCCGCGAGCTCTGCGACCGCCACGGCGCGGCCCTGATCCTGGACGAGGTCCAGACGGGCCTCGGCCGCACGGGCGCCCTCTTCGCCTGCGAGCGCGAGCAGGTCGCCCCCGACGTGCTCTGCCTGGCCAAGGCCCTCAGCGGCGGGCTGGTCCCCCTCGGCGCCTGCCTCGCCAGCGAGCGCTTCTGGTCGGCGCGCTTCGGCCTCGGCCACGGCTCGACCTTCGCCAACAACGAGCTGGCCTGCGCCGTCGGGCGCGCCGTGCTCGGGGCCCTCGACGAGGAGCTCCTGAGCGAGGTCGAGCGCAAGGGCGCCTGGCTGCTCGAGCAGCTCGAGGCCCTCGCCCGCCGCCACCCGCGCTGGATCCGCGCCGCCCGCGGGCAGGGGCTCCTGACGGCGCTCGAGCTGCAGGTCCCCGGCGAGGAGCTGAGCGACCTGCTCTCGCTCCTGGCCCACCACGGCCTCTACGCCTACGCGGTCGCCGGCGCGATCGCCCGCTGCGCCTCGCTCCTGGTCCTGCCGACCCTGGGGCCGACGCCGGTGCTCCGGATCGCGCCCCCGCTCACGATCGCCCAGGCCGAGCTCGAGCTCCTCGTCGCCGGCCTGCGCGGCGTGTTCGACGCCCTCGAGCAGCAGGGCGTGGGCCTGCTCCTCGGCGCCCTCGGCGACCCGCCCGCCGCGCCCGCGACCCCCGCGACGCGCCCCCTCCCCGCCGAGCCGGTCCAGCTCCCCGCGCCGCCGCGCCCCGAGCGGCTGGACTACCTGTTCGTGGCGCACCTGACCGGGCGCGAGGACGTGCGCGTCAACAACCCCGGCCTCGAGCTGGACGAGCCCCAGCTCGACCAGGCCTGCGAGCTGCTCGCCCGGCTGCCGGCCTCGCTGGTGTGCCGCGGGCCGCGCTTGAGCGACGCCGCCGGGGAGCCGCTCGAGGGGGCCGTGGTCCTGCTCCCGCTCCTCCCCGAGGGCCTGCGCCGCCTGGGCGCCCGCGCCGCGTGCCGGCGGATCGAGCAAGCCGTCGAGCTGGGCGTGTCCCTCGGCGCGCGGGTGATCGGCCTGGGCGGGCACACCACCCCCTTCTCCCGCCACGGGGAAGCCGTCGTCGGGCGCGGGGCGCGGATCACGACCGGCAACGCGTTCACGGCGCACTGCGCCCTGGCCGGCGTCGAAGCCCGCCTGGCCGCGCGCGGTCAGCGCCTGGCCGAGCTCGAGGCGCCGCTGGCGGTGCTCGGCGCCGGCGGCTCGGTCGGCTCGCTCTGCGCCCGCCTCGCCGCGCGCGCCGGCGCCCCCCGCTTGCTCCTGCTGGGGAACCCCCGCAGCGGGACCGCGCGCCTGGAGCGCCTGGCCGAGGACCTGCGCGAGCGCTACGGGCGCGAGGTCGTCGTCGACCGCGACCCGCGCCGGCTCGCGGGGGCCGGCGTCGTGCTCGCGGCGACCGCCTCCAAGGGCGGCGCGCTGGGCAAGGCGCCGCTCATGAGCGGCGCCCTGATCTGCGACCTGGCGCGACCCCCCGACGCGACCTCCGCCCTGCGCGCCCGGCGCGACCTCGAGCTCTTCACGGGCGGCCTGGTCGCGCTGCCCAACCCGAGCGCGCGCTTCGGCGCCGGCAACCTGGTCGGGCTCCCCAGCGGGATCCAGCTCGCCTGCCTGGCCGAGACGATCCTGCTGGCCTGCGAGGAGCAGGGCCCCGACCACGTCGGCCGCGACCTCTCCCTCGAGCTCGTCGACCGCGTCGCCGCCCTGGCCGCGCGCCACGGCTTACGCCCTCACCTCGGCAGCGAGCCGGCCCGCCGGCCCGTCCTGTCGCAGCTGCTGGCGAGCTGAGCCATGGACGCCCGCAACCGCTTCCACACCCCCAGCAGCTGGACCCTGGCGCGCGCCGAGCAGCTGGGGCTGCTCTTCTGCTGCGTCGTCACGGCCTTGGCCCACCTGGGGGACATGCGCTGGCCCCTCTTCGTGCTGGCCTTCGTCTCGATCGACCTGGTGGGCTACTTGCCCGGCGCGCTCGCCCAGCGCCGCGCCGGCGAGGCGCCGATCTCGCCGATCTACCACCACCTCTACAACCTGACCCACAGCTACCTGACGACCTTCGCGCTGATCGGCGCGTGGACCTTGCTCGCCGGTGACCTCGAGCCCGCCATGCTCGCCCTGCCGATCCACCTGGCCGGCGACCGCGGCCTGTTCGGCAACGCCTTCAAGCCGGTCGAGCTCCCCTTCGAACCCCGCCCCGTCGACCCCCTCCCCCTGCTCCGGCCGGAGGCCGCATGACCGCTCTGCTCGCCGCCCCGCGCGAGGCCCTCGATCCCGTCACGACCTGGATCGACCACCCCTCGGGCTTCCTCGCCCTCAGCGCCAAGAACGAGCGCTTCACCCTGCCCGGGCGCGCGGGCCTGATCGCCTGGCGCGAGCAGGGCAAGCACCGCGTGGTCTTCGGCGGCGTCCACGCGCCGGAGCGCGAGCGCGCCGCGCTGCTGCAAGCCTTCGTGGCCCGCTGCCGGGCCGAGCGCCGCCGGCCCCTCGCCGTGCAGGTCCGGGCCGACCAGGTCGAGCTCTTCCAGCGGGCCGGCTTCGTGCTCAACCGCTTCGGCGCCAGCTACGCCCTGCCGATCGCCGAGCACCGCCTGAGCGGGAGCAAGCGGGTCAAGCTGCGCCAGAAGGTCCGCCGCGCCGAGCGCCTCGGGGTCGAGGTCCTCGAGCTGGGCCGCGAGCTCCCCCGCGACGCCGCCGCCTTCAGCCAGCTCCAGGGCCTAAGCGCCGCCTGGCTGGCGGACAAGGGCGCGCCCGAGCTGGACTTCATGATCGGCGAGCTGGGCGAGGCCAGCGACGCGCGCCGGCGCGTGTTCGTGGCCCTGCACGAGGGGCGCTGGGTCGGCTTCATTAGCTACGTGCCCGCCTGGGGCACGCGCCCCGGCTGGCTGCACGACCTGACGCGCCGGGTGCCCGACGCGCCGCCCGGGACGATGGAGCGGATCAATCATCTCGCCCTCGAGCGCTTCCGCGCCGAAGGCGCCGAGTTCCTCCACTTCGGCTTCACCCCCTTCGTGACCGGCCCCGAGCCCGAGCGCCCCGGCGCCAGCCGCGTCGTCGCCTGGGCGATCGACCAGCTCGCCCGCCGCGGAGCCGCGATCTATCCGGCCCAGGATCAGGTCCGCTACAAGCGCAAGTGGGCGCCCAGCGTGATCGAGAGCGAGTGGCTGGCCCTCCGGCCAGTCTCGCTCAGAGCCATTCACGACCTCCTGCGAATCACTGGCTCCCTGGGGGGGCTGCGCCCCCCCAGACCCCCCATCTTGGGCCCGCGAAGCCGCTTGCGTTTCGCCTTCGCCGCCGGGGGTGGCTCGCTGCCCGGGCGCTCCTCGGGGAGCGGAGGGAGCAGCCGTAGCGAAAGGCCCCGGGTCTACGCGTAGCGACGAAGTCGAACCGAGCGCGTTTCGCTCTGAGGTGCGTGCGGGAGCTCCTCGTGTGCTCGCTGTCGCTCGCAATCCGGCTTGAGGCGGTTCGCCGTCTCTGTTCGCCGCTGTCTCTGTTTGCCGCCGTCTCTGTTTGCCGCCGTCTCTCCCTCTTGATCGAGGCATCCATGCTTTTGACTGCCCCTTCTGCGCTGCGCTTGCGCGCGCTCTACAACCCTTCGAGTCACTCCGGTCGGGCCGAGCGGCGGGTGCGCGCCTGGGCCAAGGGGCCGCGCGCGCTGCCGATCGCGTGGACGCCCAGCCGCTCGCCCGAGCACCTGTGTGAGCTGATCCGCGCCGCGCAGAGCGAGCGCCTCGACGCGCTCTTGCTGGCCGGCGGGGACGGGACCGTGACCCTCGCGGCCGAGGCCCTGGCGGGGATCGAGCAGCGGGTGCCGCTCGCGATCCTGCCGGCGGGCTCGGGCAATGACTTCGCTCGCGACCTGGGCGTGGTCGGCGAGCTGGCCGACCCGACCGCGCTCCTGGCGCGGGGGCGCGCTCGCGCGGTCGACCTGATCGAGGTCCGCGCCGGGGGCGAGCGGGCCCGCGCGGCCTGCGTGGCCTCGGTCGGCTTCGACGCCCGCGCGCTGGAGCTGATCCACGGCTCACGCTTCCGCCGCAGCAAGCTCCTGAACGTGGTCTCCTCGCTGCGGGCGCTCCTGAGCGAGCCCGCGGCCGAGCTGCGGGTCCGCTGGGAGGGCGGCTGCTACGAGGGGCGCGCGCTCCTGGTCGGCGTGACCAACACGCGCGGCTACGGCGGCGGGTTCCTGCTCAGCCCGGGCGCCCGCCTCGACGACGGACTGCTCGACCTGTGCCTGATCGAGGACGTGGGCCGCGCGCGGCTGCTGGCCGAGTTCCCCAAGATCTTCCGCGGCGAGCACGGCGACACGCCCGGCGTCCACCTGCTGCAGAGCCCCTGGGTGCGGATCGAGTCCCTCGCGGGCGAGCTGCCGCTCTGCCTCGACGGTGAGCGCCCGCTGCACGCCACGCCGGTCGAGCTGCGCTGCTTGCCCGGGGCCCTGCGCGTGGTGGCTCCCAGGGCGAGCGAGGGCGGGTTGGGCGATCGATCGACCGCAGAGTCGCAGAGTCTTCGCAGAGGACGGGCTGCGCAGTTCGAGGGCGACGCTCGCGCGGCGACTCTCCTCGACGCTGTCGAGCCCGCGGAAGCCCTGGCGGCCACCGACACGCGGGCCGCGACGTCGGACCGAGGCACGCTCTCTGCGCAACCTCTGCGTCCTCTGCGCCTCTGCGGTGAATCGAAGCACCAGAGCGCGACCGGAACGGAGCCGGACCCGACCGAGCAGGAGGCTGCGTAATGGACGCCGACGTGGTGATCGTGGGGGCCGGCGTGGGCGGCGCGGCGTGCGCGCTGGCCTTCGCCCGGCTGGGCGCGCGGGTGCTCGTGCTCGAGCAGCACCCGGGGCCGGGGAACCTGAACCGGGGCGACAGCCTGCTCCCGACCGTGACGGCCTACCTCTCGGCCTGGGGCGTGCTCGAGCGCTTCCGGGACGCGGGCGGCAAGCCGCTCGAGCGAATGATCGTGCAGGCCGAGGGGCGCCCGCTCATGGACGTGCCCCTGCGGCACGAGGCGAGCGCGCCCTACCTGGTGCTCGCGCACCCCGAGATCGAGCGGACCCTGGTCGAGGCCGCCGAGGCCACCGGGCGGGTCGAGGTCCGCTACCGCAGCCACGTGACCGGGCTGGCCGAGCGCGAGGGCCGCGTGGTCGGCGTGCGCCTGCGGCGGCGCGGGGAGGACGACGAGACCGTCTCGGCGCGGCTCGTGATCGGCGCCGACGGGCAGAGCTCGCGCACCCGCCAGGCGCTCTCGATCCCGCAGGCCCGCGTCCCCTACGACCACGGCTACTACGGGATCGCGCTCACGCGCCCGGCGGGCTACGAGGACGCCATGCGCCTCGAGCTGCACCCGCGCGGCGGAGTGCTGGTGGTGCCCCGCGTCGAGCCCGATCAGGTCGGGCTGGGCGTGCTGGTCCAGGCTCGCGACGAGGAGCTCTTCCGCTCGGGCTCGCTGCACGAGAAGCTGGCTGCGGTCCGCGCGCGGACGCCGCTCCTGGCCGAGTGCGAGCCGGTCGACGACGACCCCGCCCACCTCTACCGCCTGGCCCGCAGCCACTCGCCCCGCTACGTGGCGCGCGGCGCGGCCCTGATCGGCGACGCGATCCACACCACCAACCCGGTCGCCGGCCAGGGCATGACCATGGCGATCGAAGACGCCGCGGCCCTGGCCCGCCACGCCGCGCCCGTCCTGGTCGAGGGGCGCGACCTCGAGGCCCTCGACGCGGCGCTCGCCGCCTACGAGCGCGAGCGCTACCCGAGCAACGCCGCGATCCTGCGCTGGTCCCACCTGCTCAGCCACGTCTACGCCCACCCCGGCCGCGTCGCCCACTGGCTACGAGCGCGCGTGTTCGGGATCGGCGGCACGGCCCTCGGTCGCCGCCTGCACCGCACGATCTACGGCCGCCTCGCGACGCGCCCTCTCCCGCCCGAGCCCGCCGCCCTGCCCGCGCCCACCGAACCCCTCGGCCTGCCCTTGGGGAGCGCATGAGCGAGCTCGCCCCGTCCCTGGCTCCGGCCCCGGCCCCGGCCCCGTCCCTGGCTCCGGCCCCGTCCCCGTCCCCGTCCCCGTCCCCGTCCCCGTCCCCGGCCCCGGCCCCGGCCCCGGCCCCGGCCCCGGCCCCACGCTCTCCCTGGATCGTGTCGCGCACTCAGGACCTGCTCTGGCTGCACGCCTCGGCCTTGACCGGCGTGGCCCTCGCGCTCCTGTTCTGGGCCCTGCCTCCGCTGAGCGACGCCAGCTACGCCCTGACCCAGCCCGCAGTGCTCCTGGTCTTCCTGTGGGGCGCCCTGATCGACGGACCCCACGTGTGGGGCACCTACGCGCGCACCTACGGCGCCCCGCGCGAGGACGAGGCCGCGCGCGCCGGCCTGCCGGGGCCCTGGGCCTGGGGCCTGCTCCTGGTCGGTCCGCTCGTAGCGCTCGCCGACCAGGCGCTCCTGAGCGCGGGCCTCGCCGCGCCCCGCCCCTCGCTCCTCGGCCAGGCGGGTCCGCTCTTCCCGGCCTTCCTCGCGGTCGCTTACCTGTGGGCCTTCTGGCACTTGATCCGCCAGCACTACGGCTTCCTCAGCCTCTACCGGCGCAAGGCAGGCGAGACGAGCCGCGCCGGCGCGCGCCTCGACGCCGCGATCCTGTGGGTCGGCGCGAGCTGGCCCTTCCTGCGCTACTCGCTCACCCCGGCCTACGCGGCCAGCGGCCTGCCGGTCCTGGTCCCGGCAGCCTGGACCGAGCCCTTGCGCCTCGCCCTCGACCTCGGCGCGGGAGGGCTGCTCCTGACGCTCGTCGCCCTCGCCCTCTCGGGCCGCGTCGAGCGCTTCCGCCTCGGGCCCAAGCACCTCTTGCTGGCGACGGTGATCGCCCTGCACGCCTTCGTGTTCTGGGCCCTCGACCACCTGCTCGCGATCACCGCCGCGCTGACGATCTATCACAACCTGCAGTACCAGCGGATCGTGTGGCAGTTCGAGCGCGGCCGCGGCCGAACCCCCTCGGGCGGCCTGCTCCCCTACCTCGCCCTCGGCGTGCTCCTCGGGCTCGTCTGGTACGGCCCCCGGATCCTGGGCGTCGCCGCGACCGCCAACCCGCTCCTGCGCAACCTGCTCCTCGGCCTCGGCTGGGGCGTGGCCTTCCACCACTACTTCGTAGACGGCCGAATCTGGAAGGCCCGCCGCCCGGCCCTCCGCCAAGCCCTAGCCCGAGGTGCCCAGTGACCCCCCTCGTGCCCGTGCCCGTGCCCGTGCCCGAACAAGAACGTCACCAGGCGCCTGAGTTCCAGCGACAGCCATTCCCGGTTCCTCAATCCAATTCCTCATTCCTCAATCCCCCTCCCTGGGGCCCCCCACGCCTCCTCCTCCCGCCCCCACCCACCCTCACCACCACGGACCTCCTGATCGTCGGCGCCGGCCTGAGCGGCCTCTCCCTCGCCCTCGAGGTCCTCCGCCGCGACCCCACCACCCGCCTGCTCGTCCTCGACGCCGCCGGCGTCGGCGCCGGCGCCACCGGCCATAGCACGGGCATGCTGACCCCGGGCGTCGGCCAGGACCTGGTCGGCCAGCGCCGCCGCTGGGGCGCCGTGCGCACGGCCGAGGTCTACCGCCTCAGCCTGGCCGCCGTCCGCGGGGCCGCCGCCCTGATCGAGCGCGAGCAGCTCGACTGCCAGCTCCAGCTCGGCGGCCAGCTGATCACCGCGCGCGGCCCCAGCGGTCGCCAACGCGTCACCGCGACCGCCGCCGTCCTGGCCGAGCTCGACCTCCCCGGCCAGCTCCTCGACGACGCCGCCCTGGCCGAGCGCCTCCGGCTCCCCGCCGCCCTCCGCGCCCCGGGCGAGGGCCCCGCCGCGCTCTTCCTGCCTGTCGCCGGCACCCTCCACCCCCTGGCTCTGGCCAAGGGCCTCGCCGCCCGCGTCGAGGCCCTCGGCGGCCGCCTGGCCCGCGGCCGCGTCGCGCGCCTCGGCGAGGGCTGGGTCGAGCTGAGCGACGGTCGCCGCCTCCAGGCCGCGCGAGTCGCCCTCGCCGCGGGCGGCCTCACCGAGCGCCTCGGCGTCCAGCGCGGGCGCGTGATCCCGCTCGCGCTCTCGGCCCTCGCGAGCGAGCCCCTCGACCTCGCCCAGCGCGCGGCGCTCGGCCTCGCCCAGGGCACCGGCGCGATCGACTCGCGCCGCCTCTTCGACTACTTCCGAATCACCCCCTGCGGGCGGGTGGTGTTCGGCGGCGGGGTCCCCCGCCCTGCCCCTGTCGGGGGCGCCGTCGCCGGACACCTCCCGCCCGGGAGCGAGCGCGCCCTGCGCGCCGCCTTCCGCGCGCTCTTCCCCGCCGGCCTCGCGCCGCGCGTGGCGCGGACCTGGGGGGCTACGATCGGCTACACACTCGACGGCCTGCCCACCCTGGGAGCGATCCCCGGGCGGCCAGGCCTGATCCACCTCGGCGGCTGGTGCGGTCACGGGATCGCGCTCTCGCTCGCCGCCGGCCGCTGGGGCGCGGACCTGCTCGCGGGGCGCGCCCCCGCCGAGCTGGCCTGGCTCCGCCCCCGCGCCCCCTGGCTCCCCTTCCGCCCCCTGCGCCGGCTCGGCTGCCGCGCGCTCCCGCCCCTCTTGGCCCTTGGAGATCGCCTGTGAACGCCCCCGCTCCCGCCCTCGCCGCGCCGACGCCCGCGGCCCGCGCCACCTCGCTCCCCTTCCTGCGCGCCGAGCGGGCCGCCCTCGAAGCGCGCTTCCCCGGGCTCGACGCCGCCCTCGCCGCGCGCCCCCTGAGCGCGCTCGAGGCCAAGGACTCCCCGGCCCTCGCGGAGCTGCGCGCCGCCGGCGGTCCGGGCCTGCTCGTCCCCGCCGAGCTCGGCGGCGGCGGCGCGAGCCTGCTCGAGGCGGTGCGCCTCCAGCGCGCGATCGGCAGCCGCGCGCCCTCCCTGGCCGTGGCCGCGACCATGCACCACTTCTCGGTCAGCTCGCTGGTGGATATCGCGCGCCTGCGCGGCGGCGGCGGGATCGAGTCCATGCTCCTGGGCGAGATCGCGCAGGAGCGGCTCTACCTGGCCTCGGCCTTCGCCGAGGGCCGGACCGGCGCGAGCATTTTTAGCTCGAGCCTGCGGGTCGAGCGCTGCCTGGACGGGCTGCGGGTCAACGGGAGCAAGAAGCCCTGCACCCTCTCGCGCTCCTTCGACCTGCTGACCGCGAGCTTGCTGGTCCCGGGCGTCGCGGGTGAGCCCGACCGCTTCGCGGTGGCCGTGATCCCGCGCGCCACGCCGGGGCTCTCGGTGCGCCCCTTCTGGCAGAGCCCGATCCTGGGCGCGACCGAGAGCGACGAGGTCGTCCTGAGCGACGTGCTCGTGCCCGAAATGCAGGTCGCCTACCTCGGCGAGCCCAGCCACCTAGATGCGATTCAACTCGGCGGCTTCCTGGCCTTCGAACTCCTCGCCAGCGCGAGCTACCTCGGGATCGTGAGCGGCCTCGTCGAGCGAGCCCTCGTCCAGGGGCGCGGCGCGCCCAGCGACCGGGTCGTCCTGGCGAGCGAGCTCGAGGGGGCGGCCATGGCGCTCGAGGGCGTCGCGCGCGCGGCCGACGCCTCGCGAGCCGACGAGGAGAGCCTCGTCGCTCAGTCGCTCCTGGTCCGCCACCACGCCCAGCGCGCGATCGAGCGCGCCGGGGACCTCGCGGTCGAGATCCTCGGCGGCATGGCGTTCATTGCCGATCCCGACGTGAGCTACCTGCTGGCGGCGACCCGCGCGCTGGCCTTCCACCCGCCCTCGCGCCGGAGCGCGATCGCTGGCCTGGACGCCTGGCTCGGGGGCGAGCGGCTGGAGCTCAGCTGAGGTCGGGGCCCCGCCGCCTGCCGCGCAAACGGACTAGGATCCAGGAGCCGGTGGCTACCGGCCCGCAGCGATCGAGGGGCAACGCGAATGGGACTCGGAAGTTTGGAGCGAGAGCGGATCGAGCTCTTGGCCTTCCTCGGCGTCGAGGAGGCGCGCGCCTTGCTCGGGGCAGAGGCCACTGCCGAGCTGCTTCCCCGGGAATACGACGAGGAGCCGCTCCCTGACTGGGAGTGGCTCAGCGAGTGGGGCGTCGGGCTGACGCGTTGGAGCGAGGCCACCGAGCGGGCGGCGGTCGCGCTGGCGAGAGCTCTGCTGGCCACGACCTCGGAGGACCTGGCTGAGGGCCTCGAGGCCAAGCGCAAGCAGCACGCCGAGCGTGCCCGCGACGCGAGGGTCGCGCGAGAGGCACTGCGCGAGGAGGAGGCCGAGGCGCACGAGCGAGCGCACGCGGATTTCACCCTGGCCTACCACCAGTCCGCGGCTGCCACCGCAGCGGAGCTGGCGCGATCGGACCCCAACGACACGCTGAGGAGCGCTTGTGCGAGCGCGATCGAGGCCGGGGAGCTGCGCCTGATTCACCCCGGGGCGCGCGCCGACGAGGCCTGCCTCAGAGCTGGGACCAGGGCCTACGAGCTCCGCGACGCCCTTCCGAAGGGCGCCCTCGGCTGGGTCCAGGTCATCGAGTTGACGGCCTTCGCGACCGGAGGGTCCGAGCTCGAAGGACCGGGCTCCGACGACCTGGGCGAGTGCCTCTACGGTCTCCTGGATTGGCTGAGTCGGGCCGAGATCCTGGCCCTCGTGCGGGAGGAGCTCGAGCCCTGGGCGCGGGGAGAACGAGACCCAGTCAGCGAGCGGGTCTAGGCCGCCGCGGCTGAGGTTCGAGCGCTCCTGCGCGACTCAGCGTCGCCAGCCGCGGATCCGGGTCTGGACCTTCTTCAGCAGCTTGCGGGCCTTGTCGCGATTGGGGTCCTCGCGCGGGAGCCACATGGCGAGCACGCGCAGCACCTCGTTCATGGCGACGAAGCGCTCCACCTCGTCGCGCATGAACTCGCGCTGCGCCTGCTCGTAGAGCCGCTCCTTGCGGTTGAGCTCGGCGAGGTCCTGGCCGAACTGCTTCAGGACCTGCGGGTCGTGGCCCTTGTCGGCCATGAGCTCCCTGGCGTGGAGGTGGACCATGCCCCAGTCCCGCTTGGCGAAGGCCGCTTGGAGACGCTTCGCGGTCTCCTGACTCTGGGCGGAGGGGGCGGGCGGGACCTGCTCCCCCAGCATCTTCTTCCAGCTGCGGATCCGCGGAAGGAGCTTCTCTAGCAGCTTGCGGGCCTTGTCGCGGTCAGGGTCGTCCTTGGGGAGCCAGTTGGCCAGCGTGCGCAGCGTGATTCCCATCATGACGAACTCGTCCACGTTGTCGCGCAGGAACTCGCGTTCGCAGCGCTTCAGGAGACGCTCTTCCTTGTTCAGGCGAGCGAGCTCGAGGCGTAGATCGGCCAGCACCTTGGGGTCGTGGTTCTTGTCCCGGAGAACCCGGTCGGCCCACATGTGGACCAACCCCCAGTCCTTGTCGCGCAGTGCGTCGCGCAGCTGCTTCTCTCCTCGTTCCGAAACTGAGACCACCACGGTGTCGATCACCTTGACTTCCGCCCTGGCCTCCTTGAAGTAGCGGTTCTCTGGGTCCTTAACCTGCTCGAGCACCCGGCCGAACTCCCGTCGCGCCTCGGCAAGCTCGTTGTTGTGCTTGTACTTCTGCGCTCGCTCGAAGGCGCGCACGACCCGGCTCCAGCGGACGTGCCGCTGCCGGATCGCGTCCTTCGCCTCGGGGGTGAGCACTTCGCTGGTGAAGGCTTCGCTGAGCAGCTGGAAGGCCTCGCGGGCCTTCCCCGCTCGATAGCGCTCCTCGGCCTTGCGCACGCAGGCGTCGGCCTCGAGCCAGGAGAGGTAGGCCTGCGCGTCCTTGAAGACGTGCGTCCGCGGGTGGATCTGCTGGAGCAGCTCCATGGCGAGGGGGTAGCGAGCGACGTCGCGGGCTTCGACGATCTGCTTGGCGCGCGCAAAGGTGGCCTCGTCCCGGCGCGTCCGCTCCGTGGCGCGTACCTCGGCTTCCCGCAGCACCTGCTCGGCGGGCTTCGTCGGCTGCTCGGGCTTCGCCGGCTGCTCCGGCTTCGCCGGCTGCTCAGGCTGATCCGGCTGCTCCGGCTTGACGGGCGTCGCCGGCTGCGCCGGCTGCTCGGGCTGCTCCGGCTTGACGGGCTGCTCCGGCTGCTCCGGCTGCTCCGGCGCCTCGCCGCCGTCGAGGGCCAGCTTGTTCTGGGGACCCTCGGGCTCGGCGCCGCTCCAGAAGGCCGCGCCCGCACCGCCGCCGACCGCGACCAGGAGCACGGCCGCGGCGGCCACGAGGACCGGGACCTGGCGCCGCGCTGGCGCGTCGCCGCTGCGGACGCGGGTGGTCCGGGTCTCGCCGCAGCCGAGGGTCGCGCACTTGCCGTGGCGCGTGAAGCACTCGGCGTGGTGGGGCGTGGCGCAGCTCGCGCAGTAGACGGCCCGCGCCTCGCTCAGGCCGTCCTGGCAGAAGGCGCAGCCGAGCACCGCGCTGCGCTCGGCCCGGATCCGCTCCGCCGCGAGGGCGCCCTCCAGGCGTTGCCACACCGCGGGGTCGGGCGCCGTGCGCCCCTCTTCGCTCAGGGCGAGGAGCGCGCTCTCGCTCAGCTCGGCGCACACGGGGCAGCTCGCCAGGTGCGCGGCGTCGTGGGCGCCGGCTTCGAGGGTTCCGGTCTCGAGGGCGGCGGCGACGGTGGCCTCGGCGTGCTCGCACTGGGTCTTGGAGCACTGGGTCTTGGAGTGGGTCACAGGGCACCTCCGACTCGACGCGCGAGCAGGGCTTGGGTCAGGGCCTTCACGGCCGCGTTCAGCCGGTTGCGGATCGTGCGCTCGCTCACTTGCCAGGACTCGGCCAGCTCGACCTGGGTCAGGCCGAGCTGGTGGCGCTGGAGCAGGAGCGCGCGCTGCTCGTCGGGCAGGTCGTCCAGGGCCGCCCGCGCCAGAGCAGCGGCCTCGAGGCCGGCGACGCGCTCGCCGATCCGCGACCCGGTCTCGGGCTCGGCGGACTCGCTCAGCTCGCGCCCGCCGGTCAGCTTCTGGCGCTCGCGCAGGGCGTCGAAGGCGGCGTTGCGGGCGATCCGCGCCAGCCAGGGGCGGAAGGCGCGCCGCTCGTCGAAGCGCTCCAGGCTGCGCAGCACCCGCAGGAAGGTGTCCTGCACCACGTCGTCCGCCAGCGCGTCGTCGCCGCTCAGCTTGCGCACGAAGCGGAACACCTCGCCCGAGTGACGCCGGTAGAGCTCGCCGAAGGCAGCGTGACTGCCTCCGGCCAGCTCGGCCCGCGCTCGGACCACGAGGGCCGCGTCGTCTGCTCGATCGGTCACCACGACCACCTTCGCCTCCTGCCTCCTCTCTCGCCTCCATAAGCCTTACTGGCGAGGCGGAGAGGACCGGAAAGCGGAAGGGCTAAGTCCTTAGCTCACTTGCCTTCGGTGAAGCGCAGCCGGACCACGAGCCCGCGCAAGGTGGCGAGGTAGACGCTGTCACTTGGGCCGGGCAGGAGCGCGAGGGGGTTGCCCAGGGCGGCGGGCAGGGGCAGCGTCTCGATCGCGCTCGCGCCGCGCTTCCAGTGGCCCAGCTGGGCGCCCTCGAGCCAGAGCGCGCGCTGGGGCAGGAGCGCGAAGGTGATCGGGGCGCTGCGTCCGCTGCGGAAGCTGACGGTCTCGAGCAGCGCGCCGTCGCTGACCCGCCGTCGCTCGAGGTGGCGCGTGCGCGTGCGCGCGACGGAGCGGATCACCAGCGCCTCTTCGCCCTCGCGGCTGAAGCTGACCTGGCTCTGCCCAGCGTCCTCGAGCTGGACGCGCTGGCGCCACTCGAGCTGCCGGAGGTCGTAGCGGCCGAGCCCCTCCTCGGCGGCGAGGAGCACGTCGCCTGCGGGGCCAGCGGCGAGCGCCAGGACTCCACCCTGGAGCTGCGTCAGCTCCCGGGCCTTCCCGCCGCGGACCACGCGGGTCAGGTGCGCGTTGGGGTCCTTCTTCCGGCCGCGCCTGGCGTGGGTCTCGAGGATCGCCTCCTGGCCGTCGAGGACGACTCCGCTCCAGGCCTCGTCGAAGGCGGGCGCGTCGTCGAGGCCCTGCGCGGGGGTCCACCAGTGTGAGCCGCGCTCGTGCTTGGCCAGGAAGAGCAGCGCCTCGCCGCCACGAGCGGCCTCGAGCCAGGTCACAGGGCCTCGTCCCCGATAGAGGACGCGCCGCTCGCTGCTCGGCGTGACCCGCGCCAGCTCGCGGCCGCCCAGGTAGAGGGGCTCGCCCGCTTCGTCCGGCGCCGCGGCGATGCTCCGGAAGCGCGCGCTGAGGTCGCGTGGCCAGGGGGGCTCGGCGCCGCGTGACCAGCGCTGAATGGACCCCCCGGAGGTCGCAGCGAGCGCGGTGCCGTCCGGCGCGAGCGCGACCTGTTCGACGACGTAGGGGGCGATCGGGCGCGACTCCTTGATCCTCCACTCGCTCAGGGAGACCCGCTCCAGGGCGGATCCCACGGTGACCAGGACTTCGTCGCCGGCGCAGGCCAGGCGCGCGCGGACGTCGATCTGGTGGGGGGTCAGCTGGATCGGCTCGCCCCGCTCCTCGCCGGTGAGGGTGTCCCAGCGCCGCAGCGTGGGCGGCCGACTCTGGAGCGCGAGGAGCGCGGCCCCGTCCGGCGTGCGCGCGAGCCCCTGGAAGGCGGGGAGGCGGGGGTGGTTGCTCAGTTCGCGGCCGCTCTGGAGGTCCAGCGCGCGGAGCCCGCGGCGGCTCGGGACGATCAGGCGCCCCAGGGGTTCGTTCAGGAGCAGCTCGCGGATCGCCCCGGGGAGCTCGACGCGCCAGCGGAGCTCGCCGCTCGCCCACTCCCGCAGCTCGATCGAGCTGACCTTGCTGCGGCGGGTCAGCGCCGCCACCAGGGCGCCCGAGGCGCTGACCCGGCTGATCGTGATCTGCCCCTCGAACACCAGCTTGCGCCTCAGCAAGCCGTTCAGGGGGTCGTAGGCGTGGATCTCCTCGTGCGCAATGTTGCAGAGCAACCCGCTGGGGTGGACGAACTCGACGCGCTCCCCGGGGGGGGAGGCGATCCGCCGCAGGAGGGCGCCGCTCTCGGGGTCGAACACCGACCACAGGGCCTTCCCGACCAGCGGCGGAAGACGCGCGTGCCCGCACACGAGCTCGCCGCTGGGCAGCCAGCCGAGCTCATGGGGGACGGCGCCGACCTTGCCGCGGGGGTCGCCGCGCAGCTCCACCAGCTCCAGCCCCTGCGCGGCGAGCTCGGGCGCGAGCCGCTCGCGCAGCGCCGCGCTGACCTCGGCCTCGGCGGCCCCGGGCGCCGTCGGCGGGGGGAGCTTGGGCTGACTGGGCTTGGGCTTGGGCCTCCCGAGCGGGACCGAGGCGCTGGCTGAGTCGCCCTTGGCGAGGATCAGGCCGTCCGAGCCGTGGGGTCCGGGGGGCGGGGTCGCGCCGGCGCTGGCGCTCGGGCCCGGGGTCGCCGTGGGGCTCGGCGCGGGGGCCGTGGGGGGGAGGCCGACCCACGCCGTCGTCAGCGCGGCGCCGAGCAGGGCGCCCCCCAAGAGCGACGCGATCCCGAGTCCGGCCGAGCTGCGGCGGGGTGGCGGCGGGGTGGGCTTCCGCTCCAGGCAGCGCTCCAGCTCGGTGTGCAGCGCCTGCCCGTCCTGGGGGCGGTCGCCCGGGTCCCTGGCCAGCGCCTTCAGCACGAGCTCGCTCAGGGCCGGCGGGACCTCGCCGCGCACGTCGGCCGGCGCGTCCGGGTTCGACTTGGCGGTCGCGGCCGCGCGCTCGATCGCCGTCGCGCCGGGGAAGGCGTCCAAGCCGGTCAGGGCCCGATACACGATCGCGCCCCAGGCGAACACGTCCGCGGCCGGGCCGGCGTGCTTGGCGTCGCGATACTGCTCGGGCGCCATGTAGCCCGGCGTCCCGCGGGTCTCGTTGGTCTTGCTCAGCCCGTCGTCGGAGCCGCTGTGCTTGGCCAGGCCGAGGTCTGCGACCCAGGCCGCGCCGGCCTCGTCGAAGAGCACGTTCCCCGGCTTGAGGTCGCGGTGGACCATGCCGACCCGGTGGATCCAGCCCAGCGCCTGGGCCAGCTCGCGCGCCAGGCGCTCGGCCTCCGGCAGCGGGAGCGCGCCCTCGCGGAGGCGGGTCGAGAGGTCTCCGCCGGGGAAGAGGGGCATCGTGAAGTAGGGGCCCTGGGGCGCGACGCCGGCGTCGAGGAGGGGGACCACGCCGGGGGTTCCCTGGAGCTGGGCCATGACGTTCGCTTCGCGCTCGAAGCGGGCCAGGAGCTCCTGGCGCCGGTCGTGGATCAGCTTGAGCGCGACCACCGCGCCGCTGGGGTGCGCGGCGCGGTAGACCGCGCCCATGCCCCCCCGCCCGAGCTCGCCCAGGATCTGGTAGTGACCGATCTGCTGCACCGAGTGCAGCATAGGAGCGGATTCGCTTTACTCCACGCTCCCTGAGGGCGGGGTCAACTCTTTCGCACCCCGCGGTCCCCGACGTCGCCCCAAGGGCCATAATCGCCAGCCACGTGCCCAAGACCGCCCTCACCTCCGATCAGCTCGAGCGCCTCGCCGCCGACCTCGAAGAGCTCTCCTTCGTCGCTGACGCAGACGACGGGGGGCTCTACGCCGAGCGCTGCGCCAAGGCCCGCCGGCTGCTCGAGGTCAAGCTGCGCTTCGAGGCGGCCCGCGGCGAGGACGCCCCGCCCCTGGTCGTGATCGCGGGCGGGACCAACGTCGGCAAGTCCACGATCTTCAACTGGGTCGTGGGCGAGGCCGTCGCGAGCAGCTCGCCCCTGGCGCGTCACACCAAGGCGCCCACGGTCTACGCCCACGAGGGCGAGCTGGCGGCCCTGGGCGAGGGCGTGTTCCTGCCCCGCTACGCGCGGCTGGAGCTGGCCGACAAGGAGGACCCCGCGCGCGAGCGGAGCGAGGGGGCCGGGGCCGAGGCCTACTTCCTCCTGACCCACCGCCGCGAGGAGGTCGCGGGCGTCGTGCTGGTCGACTCGCCCGATATCGACTCGACCCACGCCCGCAACCGCGAGGTCGCCGAGGACCTGCTCTTCCTGGCCGACGCGGTGCTCTTCGTCGCGACGCCCGAGAAGTACAACGACGCGCTCTGCGTCGACTACATGCGCCAGGCGGTGTCCTTGGACAAGGGCCTGGTGTGCGTGCTCAACAAGGGCGCGGACCGCTCGATCGAGGACGACCTGCGCGACGTGATCCTGCCCAGCCTGGGCGGCAAGGGCGAGAAGGGCTTGATCACGCTCCCCTACGAGCCCAAGCCCGACCCGGCCAGCGACAAGGTGTTCCGCGAGGAGCTGCAGGCGACGGTGCTCCGCCCGCGCGAAGAGGCGAGCTCGCTCCGGGCCGCGGCCCTGGCCGGCGCCGAGCGCGAGCTGGCGCGCGACCTCGAGCAGCTCGGCGCGCGCCTGCGCGAGGAGCTGGCCGAGCTGGACCGGATCCGCTCCGAGGTCGAGCTGGTGCTCGACGCGGGGCGCGATCAATACGAGCGCTTCCTGCTCGGGCTCGAGTTCTACGAGCTGGACAGGGTCTACGAGCGGGTCTTGCAGGAGTTCCGGATCCCGGTCCTGGACCATATCTACGACGGCTTCCGCGGCGCGATCGGCTTCGTGTCGAGCAACATTGGCCGCCTGGTCAGCGGGAGCGCGCCCGAGGACGGGCGCAACGCCAAGCTCGACGCGCGCTCCGAGAAGGACCGGCTCAAGCTGAAGGAGCTCTTGGGCACCGCGCGCGGGGCCGTGCTCGAGCTGCCGGACCGCCACACCCAGGTCCTGCGCGACGCGGCGGCGGGCTGGGTCGAGGGGCTCGGCGCGCCCAGCCCGGAGCTGCTCAACGAGCAGATCGCGACCTACTCCAAGCGCGCCGACGAGGCGTCCGAGCGCTGGATCGAGGAGCAGACCCGGGTCCACGTCGAGCTGATCGAGCAGCGCCCCCAGCTGAAGGTCGCCCTGCGCACGGTCAAGGGCGTGCTCCAGATCGGTTTCGGCCTCTTGAGCGCTAAGCTGACGGGTGGCTTCGGTCCCTGGGACGTGCTGATCGGCAGCGCGGCCCAGGCCGCGGTCAAGCCGATCATCGAGGCGGCGGGCGGTCACCTGCACTACCAGAAGATCAAAGCCGAGTTCGTGAGCGAGCGCGCGGCCCTGTTCCGCGAGCTCTTGGCCCAGAGCGTGGCCGAGCCCCTGGACGGCAAGCTGCCCGCGGGCGTGGCGCCGGCCGTGCTCGAGCGCCTGGGCGAGGCGCAGGCCGCCCTCAGCCAGGGGGCGGGCAAGTGAGCCGCGCGCCCCAGACCCGCGCCGCGCGGCGGGCGGACCCGACCGGCCTCGCCCCGCTGATCGACCGGCTCGAGGGCTGGGTCGGGCGGACGCGCTGCTTCCCCGCGCTCGAGAAGGACCGCGTCTCCCTCGACGACCTGCTCCGCCAGATCAAGGCCCGCCAGGCCTCGCTCGAGCAGCCGCTGCGGATCCTGCTCCTGGGCGGCACCGGCGTGGGCAAGTCGACCCTGTTCAACGCCCTCGGCGGGGCCGACCTCGCCGTGGCCGCCCCGGTCCGGCCCACGACCCGCGAGCTGACGGCCTACTACCACGAGGACAACGGCAGCGGCGCGCTGGGCGCGCTCGAGGCGCGGGCCAAGCTGGTGCCCCACTCGCGCGAGCTGCTGCGCGACAAGATCGTGCTCGACGCGCCCGACTTCGACTCGACCGCGCGCGAGAACCGGCGCCTGCTCGAGGAGGCGCTCGAGGTGACCGACCTCGCCCTGTGCGTGGTCACAGCCGAGAAATACCTCTCGAGCGAGCTCTTCCAGCTCCTGCGTCGCTACCGCGACGGGATCGAGTTCGTGTTCGTGCTCAACAAGGTGGACCGGACCCAGGACCCCCACCTGATCGTGGACGACCTGCGCCGCGAGCTGGGGGAGCACGGGATCAACGAGCAGGCGCGGATCCTGCCCGTCTCGGCCCTGGCCGTGCGCAAGGCGCAGCACGAGGCGATCGAGGCCGGGCTCTCGACGCTCGAGGGCCTGACCCTGGGCGAGGAGGCCGGCGAGTGGCCGGCCCTGCGCGACCTGCTCGAACGCGAGCTGGACAAGGTCCGGATCCGCGAGATCAAGGCCGCCAAGCTGGCCGACCGCGTCAAGGGCCTGCTGGCGCGCGTCGAGGGTCACGTGCCCGAGGAGGTGCCGAGCAAGCTCGAGACCTGGCGCCAGAGCTGGGCGGCCGCGCTGCGCGACCTCAGCTCGGACCTCTCGGGGGCCTTCTTCGGCGCGATCCACACCGACCACGAGCTGCGCTCGATCCTCCGCTACCTGTTCGGGACCGGCTTCGGGGGGATCTTCGGCGTGTTCATGACGCTGATCTACGGCGCCCGCTCGCTGCTCATGCCCGGCTACGGCGGCGCGCGGACCTTCACGCGCACCGACCTCGAGCGCCTGCTCGAGGACCGCCTGCGCGGGGTCGAGATCGAGAGCGTCGAGCGCCAGGTCGAGAACGTGCTCGAGCGCTTCGACCAGGACGGGCGCAGCCTCGGCTTCCGCCCGCCGCCCCGCGGGGTCGAGCAGGAGCTGGGCGCCAGCAGCCGCTTCCTGCGCGCCAGCGTCCCCAGCGACGTGACCGAGCTGGTGGTCGCGGTCCGGCGCGAGGCGAGCAAGCAGTTCTTCTCGCTGGTCGAGCAGGCCGGCGAGTCCTCGGGCCGCGGGACGCGGATCGCCTGGAACGTGATCCCGGTCCTGGTGGTGGTCCTGACGGTCTACGCCTTCGTGGGCAGCCTCTTCCCCAGCGGGGTCAGCCCCAGCGCGATCGCGGCCAGCTTGAAAGGGACCGTGCCCCTGCTCGAGGGCGCGCTGATCTCGCTGCTGGTGGCCTGCTTCGCCCAGTGGCCCCTGGCCGAGCGCGTGCTCAACAGCCGGATCGAGACCTCGCTCCGCCTGCTCGAGGGCGTGGTCGAGCGGGCGGTCCAGGAGTCCCTCGGCCACGCGGTGGTCCAGGAGCCCGAGCGGATCCTGGCCGAGATCCTCGACCGCCACCGCGAGTTCGAGCGCCTGCGCGAGGACGCGGGGCGCCTGCTCTCACCGGGCGAGAGCCAGCGTGTGCCGCGCGCCGATCTCAACGCCGAGCCCGCCCCCGAGGCGAGCGACGAGGACGAAGAGGGCGGCGAGCCCGCCCAGGAGCGGTTGCGCGCGTGAGCGAGTCCGAGGGCGCCGGAGCGGGGGACCTGCTCAAGGCGGGCGCGGCCAGCCTGATCGTCTCGCTGGTGCTGGTCGGCGGCTTCGCCGGCGCGGGCTTCCTGCTCGGCGGCAAGCTGCCCAAGGCGCCGCCCGAGGAGCTGACGCTCCACGACGCGCGCGCGTTCTACAAGGCGCAGCCGCGCTACCTGCGCCCGCTGCCCTACAGCGAGACCCCGGCCGGCCTGGCCAACCTGCGCGCTGAGACCTGCGGGACCT
>MDTG01070643.1_pt1 | contig 21786 bp, 24 predicted proteins | sample 811421 | NCBI WGS metagenome assembly MDTG01 (sample SAMN05326645, study PRJNA326480) | marine metagenome | isolation source: seawater | place: Pacific Ocean: South East | collected 2011 | reverse complement strand
CATGATAGGCCTTATGAGCATCACCATTTATTGCTGATACATCCTTACACCAAATCTGTGCTCCCCCAAGATGCTTTGTCAAATTTTCTAATTTAAAAAATGGTGTTTCACCACCAAGGTAATATTTAAAGTATTTATCTCTTTTTCTTAAAAACTTTTTACTTTTTCTAAGCTTTTCAAATAAATTTGATAAATCTTCTATAGGTTTAATCGCTGTTTCTGCAACAAAATTGCCTCCAAACTTATTTAAATAAAATCCTCTCTTATTATGTTGATCAATAAGCTCAATATTTTTTTTAATTTTCATTATTTACCTGTTTAATTTTATTTAAAAAAATATCTATTTTGGAAATATCTTTTAAACCAGAAGTTTCAATACCTCCTGAAATATCAATATAATTACAAATTTTTTTAAATTTATCAATGTCATCATCAAATTGAATATTTCCTGCAACCATCTTGTTAAAATTATCTGGTATATTTTCAAGCATTCTATGATCAAAGCCTATAGATTTTTCGTATCCTTTAGAGTCAAATAATATTATTTCAGAAAACGAAATAAATTTTTTATATCTTCGTATATCTGACTTATTTTCAATCGTTATAACAGAAATTATTTTTTTATTATATTTTTTTTTAATAGATAAAATTTCTTTAGGGGTACAGTCGTATATTTGGTAATAATCAAATTTTAGGTCTTTTATATTTTCAAGTATATCTCTATTAGGTTTAACTAAGACTGCTACAAATTCAGATTTCTTTTTTTCAGTGCTTGTTAACGCTTTAAGTGTTTTTAAATTAACGTAACGTTTTGATTTTGGATAGTTTGCGATAAAACCTACAAATTGTGGTGGGTATTTATGATTTACAATAAAGTTTAAAATTTTAAAATTAGAAACTCCACATATTTTACATTTAAGTACCATTATTTTAAATGATCACTTAATTTTTTCAAATTTTTTTTTACGTTGCCTTGTGTTATGGGTCTTCCAATAACTAACCAACTACTTCCATTATTAAAAGCTTGCTGAGGAGTTAAAGTTCTTTTTTGATCATTTATTTTCGAATTAAATCTAATTCCAGGTGTAATTATTTCTTTTTTGAAAACTTTTTTAACAATTTTTACTTCTTGAGCACTACATACCATCGCATCTAATTTTGCTTTAGTTGCAAGCTTTGCATGATCTTTTACAATTTTTTTTATTGTCTTGTTAAAACCAATCTGTTTGACTAATTTTTCATCTAAAGATGTAAGAAGGCTTACACCCACAAGCTTAATTTTTCCAGAAACTTTTTTTGCAGCTATAAGAGCCTCAAGGCCAGAACTGATATGGATTGTAAGATAATTAACATTCAAATCTTTTATTGCCTTTATTGTAGATGCACAAGTATTTGGAATATCATGGAGCTTATAATCAGCAAAAATAATTTTATTTTTTAGTTTTGACACAAATTGTCTTCCATTTTTTGAATTAAGAAATTGAAGACCAAATTTATAACCAAATTTAATTTTCTTATCTTTTGTTTGATTAATTATATTTTTAATTTTGTTGGGATTTGTAGTATCTAAAGCAATAAATATTTTATGTTTCTTCATTATTTATTTTTTTAGATAATTCTTTACTTATTTTAAAGTTTATCGAAAGTTTCTCAGGTGTGTCCACCTTTTGTCCTGTTCTAGGGTTTCTTGAAACTCTAGATTTTTGTATATTGGTCGCCCAAGTACCAAAACCACGAAACTCAACTCTATCTTGACGTTTTAGAGACTCTTTGATTTCTTTAATAATAATATCAAAGAATTTTTCCAAATCTTTGTGTAAAATATATGGCCAATTTTTATGTAATTGTTTGAGAAGCTTTGATTTTACAATAGCCAACTTTTATTATTCCTTCTTTTTTTTCACCAATTTGTCAGATAATTTATCAGATAATTGAGAGAAAGGAAGGTTCTTACCGCTCATTGGACTGCTAAATTTAGATACAGCCTCTTTATTTTGTATTTCTTCTAATAGTTTAATACTTAAAGATACTTTCTTTTTTTTCAAATCAAGCTCTTGAATCGCTGCATCTGTTCGATCGTTTTTTAAGAAGCGATTTGGCCTCGCGTCTGCTGGATTTATCGCAATTTGAGATTTTTTAATTTGTAATTCAACCTTTGCGCCCTCTGGCACAACAATTAGTCCTTTGCTATTTGTTTCAACAATTTTTACTGTTACAATGTCATTTATCTTCTTGTCTAAAAACCAATCGTACGGATCAGGCTCAATGTGCTTGATGCTGACCCTAAGTTTTTGCAAGTCACTCTTAATTTCTAATATTTTTACCTTAATTTTTTGATCTTTTTGATATTTTTTCAATTCCTCTTCGGGTTTTTTGTCGTACGATAAATCGCTGGCATGCAGGAATCCGTCAATGCCAAAACCATCTATTCTGACATAAATTGCGTAATCGTTTATTGTCGTAATAGTTCCCTCCACAATACTTCCCTCAGAATGTTTTTTACTTAGCAATGTATACGGATTTTCTTTTGTTAATCGGTGTGAGACTGAAACTCTTCGTTTTTCACGATCGATCTCAGTTATAACTATTGGAATCTCATCTCCGATTTTGAACAGTTTTTTTGCGGAAGGATTCTTTTTTGTCCAGCTCATCTCGCTGGCATGTAGCAAGCATGTTAAACCTGGCTGCAACTCTACAAAAGTTCCAAAGTCCATAAGTTTGCACACTTTTACTAGGTATTCTTTATTGAGTTCATAATTTGAAATGTCCTCAAAGGGATCAGGCCTTAATTTTTTAATTGAACAGCCCACCTGTTGTTTTTCTTTATCAACTGATATAACTAATAAATCATGTTTGTTTCCTATTGAGGTCATTTCTTCTGGATGATTCACTCTTGAGTAACTTATCTCCTGCAAATGGACTAGGCAATCTAGCTCGTTGTTACATTCAAAGAAGACCCCGAAACTTGAAAATCCCTTTACGACTGCATCTTTAATAATGTCTCCGACCTTATACTTCTCTATAATCTTCGCCTTGTCTTGTTGTTTATGAGACGTAATAATTTGTCTTCTTGATACACATGCATTACCGCGCACTTTATCTAATTTGATGATAGCAACCTGTATAACTTCGTTCATAAGTGAACTTATATCTTTCATTGGCCTCTCGCTTATCTGCGACCCAGGCATGAAAAGGAGAGATTTTGTTTCAGTATGCTCAAAAATTACTCCTCCTTTGCATTTTGATACTATCTTTCCATTAATTGGCTCATTTTTTTCATAACTCTCAACAATAGAGTCCCAACCAGATATTTTAGCAGCTTTTGAAGCTGAAACTACTACATTTCCTTCACGATCTTCTATGCGCTCGAGCAAAACTTTGAGTTTCTCGTTCTCTTTAATCTTATCTGACAAACCCATACTTTTTAATTCATTAATATCAATAACTGCTTCTGACTTGAGAGAACTATGGTACAAAAAAATATATTTTTCTGTAATTTTTGTAATTGTACCTTCTATTATTTTTCCTTCTGATATTTCTTTAGTTTTTGAAATCTCGTTGTTAAGTAATTCTTTGAATTCCTTGGATGCTTTTGACTCTAGGTTGTTATAAATTTCCATTAAGCTTTTATTTTTCTATCCATAATTGCTTTTATTTTTTTAAAGCATGCTGTTTTACTTAATTTACTATTGTTTAGCAATATCGAATCCTTTGTTTTTTTAAGGGGTCCATATTTCCTAGTTTTATCCGATTTATCCCGTATTTTCAGGCTTTTTAGCACTTCTTTAAAACTTATATCTTTTTTTAAAGATTTATATTCTTTATATCTTCTTCTAGCTCTGACATTTATATCCGCTGTAATATAAAACTTGAACATAGCATCTTTTAAGATCACACTCGTGATATCTCTTCCATCAAGTACCGACCCGGCATACTTTTTTGGTGGGTCATATGCACATTTTTGTTGAAATTTATGGACTATATCTCTTATTTTTTTATCTCTAGCTACAATAGACGCTGATGTTGCAATCTTATCAGATAGTAAATTTGTATTTCCTAAATTATTTATTTTTAAATTTCTAATCTTTTTTTTTACAGACAGATAATTAAATCTCTTAGGATTTTTAAGTCGCATTTTTCCAATTAGACGGTAGATCATTCCGGTTTCTAGTTTAAAAAGGTTATAATGCTTTGCTATTAGTTTTGCTTGAGTACCAGCTCCTGCAGCAGCAGGTGAGTCTATAGCAACAGTTATAATTTTTTTTCTTTTTTTCAATTAATCTTGGCTCCTAAATTATTTTTTAATATATTAATAAAGGAGGGAAAAGAAGTTTTTATCGACTCTGGATTATGTATTTTCCACTCCCCTCCAACTGTAAGTGCCGCTATGGTGCAAAGTGCCATTACCCTATGATCCTTTAAGTAATTTTTAATTTCATATTTTTTTTTAAGTTTTAAGTTTGGGTTTCCAAAAATTTTTATAGAACTTTCGGTAACTTTATTTTTTATTCCTATCATATTCAAAATTTTTGATCCTAATAATAATCTTGGACTCTCTTTTTTATTTAATTCAGACAAATTTTTAAAATACGAAATCCCCTTTGCTTTAGCTGCTGCTAAAAATATTATTAGAAATTCATCTATAGCACTGGTATTAAGTGATGCTGGACAATTTATTGCTTTTAGTTGTTTTACACTTTTTACATAAATATCTCCACATTTCTCGCCATAACTATTTTTTATATTTTTCACTTTGATTTTTGCACCCATTTTATTTAAAATTTTAATTATACCTAGTCTCGATGGGTTTAAATTAATATGTCTTATAATAAGTTTTGAATTTTTCGATAACAAAGTTAAAACTATAAAAAAAGCACTTGAGCTAATATCTCCTGGGATATTTATATTAAAATTTTTAATTTTATTTGGACTAGATAACTTTATAATATCTATTTTTTTTCCACTTTTAATTTTCATCGGAATTCTAAGGTTTTTAAACATAAGCTCAGTATGATTTCTGGATTTTTTTGCAGAAATTTTTATTTCTCCTGGTGTATTTAAAGCTGCAAACATAAGAGATGTTTTAACTTGTGCCGATCCTTTATTCTCAATATATTCAATTGGTCTTAAGTAATTACTACCGATAATTGTTAAAGGAAGGTTTTTTTTATTATATGGAAAAAAATTTACTCCGATCTTATTAAGAGGCTTAGTTACTCTCGAGAAATCTCTTCTTGATAAACTTTTATCTCCTATAATTTTGATTTTATAGGGTGACTTAATAATTAGAGGTAAAATTAATCTTCCCACTGTCCCTGAATTACCAGCGTTTAAAACTAAATTTTTTTTGAATTTGAAACCATTTATGCCTCTGCCCTCTACAAAGCAATTTTTTTGTTCAAATCTTATTTTTATACCTAAGACTTTAAGACATTTGATTGCACTCATGACATCCTCAGACTTTGGTAAATTTCTAGCTTTAGAAATTCCAATACATTGAGAGGCTAGCAATAGCCATCTTATAGAAAGACTTTTATCACCATCAACACTTATTTTTTTATTAAAATTTTCTATTTTTTTTTTTATAACTAAGTATTTTGAAACCATCAATTTTAATTAATTTTGAAAGTTTTTCCAAAATATGCATTTTGTGCAATAGGATTATTTATTAGTTCTTGAGGTGTCCCTTTTGCTATGATTTTACAATTTGATAAAATCATCCCTAAATCACAGACTGAAAGTAGGCTCGAAGCTTGATGATCGCATATAATTATTCCAATTCTTTCCTCACTTTGAAGATTTACAATTATTTTTTGTAGCATTTGAATAGTTAAAACGTCCAAAGCAGCAAATACCTCGTCAAGCAATAAAAGTTTAGGATCACCCAATAATGATAGAGCAATTGTTAATTTTCGCTTTTGCCCTCCTGACAAAACTGATGCTTTAATGTTTCTTAAGTAATCTAATTCAAATTTTGAGATGAGATATTCAATCCTTTCATTTTGTGTTCGTCTATCTTTTATAAGGATTTCTGCAACTGCTTTCAAATTTTGATAAGTAGTTAAATCTCCGAAATGGCCCCCGTACTGTGGGCAATACCCAATACGATGTTCTCTGGTTCTAGTATATATAGGTGAGTTTGTAGCATCTTTGTTTCCAAAAAATACTCTACCGCTATCTGGCTTCAATATTCCAGAAATAAGATTGAATATAGTAGACTTGCCAGATCCATTCGGTCCTAAGAGTCCTAAAATTTCACCAGGGTTAATTTTAAAAGAAATATTATCTAATATTTTTCTATTTTCAAAAGAAATTGAGATATTTTTAACTTCTAAAAGAGGTTCTACATTTTTGAAAGATTTTATCCTAAACTTTTTTATAATTGCCATTTAATTTTTAATAACTGCTTTTACTTTATCACCTTTTTCCGTCATATAAATTTTTGATATTTTGCTTATTAAATCCATATTTATTACATCTGCCATTAAATTATTATTCTTATGTTTATAGCTAACATTGTTAGATATGACTACTTCCTTATCAGTATATTTTAAAAAAAGATCATCACTTTTTATATTATGATCTTCATAAATTAAACTTACATCTTCGTAAAAATGAGTATTTAATGTTAACTTGTTATATTTTGCATTTTTTGAATTTATTAAAACTGTTCCTTTATTTAAAATTTTTATTTTAGCATCAACTTCCTTTAGTAGAAGAAGATTTTTTTCTTTCCCATCTACAGCTCCAGATACTGAGTCAATTTCATAAATATTACCGCCTTCGTCGATAGATTTATAAGATAAATCTAAGATCCTATTAGAGATATTAGAGTCTTCCATTTCATAATCTTTCAAAATTTTTTTTTGATTTTCCTCTTTTTTCTTGCTTTGAGATATTTGAGTTTCATTTTCATAATTTAAATAGTTATATGTAAAATAGCTAATAAGTATAATTAAACAAAATATTGAGATCTGTATTATTTGTGTTTTTTTCATTAGGATATATTTCCATCGAGAAGAGAATGAATATGTAACACGCCTATAGTTTTTTTTCTGTTTGTTTTTTTATGTACACACAAACTTGTAATTTTATTTTCTGACATTATAGCAAGACTTTTGATGGCAAGCATGTCTTTGTTTACACTTATTGGGTTTTTAGTCATTACCTGTTTTACTGGAAGATTAATAAGAGAGTTATTTTTTTGAGAAGACCTCCTTATTTGACCATCTACAATAATACCTGTGGTGAGTTTTTTTTTATTAATCGCAATCAGAATTCCAAGTTTTTTATGTGACATTAAATTTAAAGCTTTTTTCATATTAGAATTTTCGTTAATAAAAGGAATTTTTTTACCTGAGATCATAAGATCCTCTACGGTTTTTAATTTTGCACCTAATGATCCACTTGGATGAAATTCTTTGAAATTTTGCTTACTAAATCTCTTTTTATTTAAAGCTGCGACTGCAAGACAATCTCCTATCGCGAGTTGTTCAGAAGTGCTACTCGTTGGAACAATTCCTAGGCCCGCCTCTTTAACTTCTGGAATAACTAATTTTATATCTGAGGCTTTATGAAGTAGTGAATTCCTTTTTGCTACAATTCCAATTAGAGTAATTTTATTTCTGTTAGCATATTTTATTACGGGTTTTAGTTCTTGTGTTTCTCCAGAATTACTTATTAAAATTAGAAGATCTCTTTTAGATATACTTCCAAGATCTCCATGAGAACAATCATTTGCTGAAAGAGAGAAAGACGGACAGCCAACTGAGGATAATGTTGCAGCTATTTTAGATGCTATTAAATAACTTTTTCCAACACCACATAAAACAATTTTAGATTGACATTTTACTATTGCATTTACAGCTTGATCAAATGATCGATTAATTGAAGATTTTAATTTTTTTAGAGCTAGAATTTCTAAGTCAATCACATTTTGTGCAATTTTTTTATAGTTAGTCAATTTCATTTTTTAATGTTCAAAAATATTTAATTTAAAACCTGATATTTCCATATCTACTAATACTGGAATTATTTTCATACATTGATCAAATATATCTTTTCTTTTTTCTCTTTTTAACATATTTAATAATTTATTCCTTATTTCAAATAAGTATTCGGTATCCTGTGCAGCATAACTAATTTGTTTCTCAGAAAGATTTGGATTTCCCCAATCACTTTGTTGTTCTTTTTTAGATATATCCTTTCCACATATTTCTTTAACAAGATCTTTATATCCGTGGGAACTACTTGCCGTTCTAGCTATTTTAGAAGCAACTTTTGTACAAAAAATATTTTTTGGACTAAGTTTCAAATGATATTTAAGCCATAACAAATCTTGTCTGGCATAATGCATGATAAACTCGGTGTTTGGATTTGACAGAAGCCTTGAAAGATTGGGTGCATGATAAGTTGATCTGTTTAATTTTATTAAGAAGTACTTTTTGGACTCCAAACCAATTTGCACTAGTGTCAGAGGATCTCTTCCTAATACTAAGCCTAAGGCTTCACAGTCTAAACTTACGATTTTCTCACCAGAAAGGTCTATATCTGGCAAATCGTTTTCAAATACTTTGATGTTATTCATTTTTAATTTATATATATAAAGACATTACAAAATTGTCTATTTTTTGATACATGATAACTAAAAAAATACTTATATTTGGAGCTAGTGGCCAGGCTGGCAGATATTGTATAAGAAGATTTATCAAAAAAAATTATAAAGTAACAGTAGTTACCAGAAGTTTTCATAAAAAAGGATATATACTCAAAACTCAAGCGCCTCCAGGATATTTAGATATCGAAGAAGTAAATATATTTGATATCAAAAAAATCGAGCAACTAATTTCTAATACTGATATATGTTTGAATTTGATTGGAATACTTTTTGAGAAAGGTAAATTAAATACTTTCGAAAATATTCATACGAAATTTCCAAGTATGTTAGCAAGGATTTGTAAAAATAAAAATGTAAAATTTATTCACTTATCGGCTTTAGGTTTAAAGAATGCAAAAGATTCAAAATATGCCATAAGTAAAATAAATGGTGAAAATAAAATTAGAGATATACTTTCTGACGCGACAATAATAAAACCATCACTAGTTTATAGTGTGGACGACTCCTTTACCACAAAGTTTTTAAGTATACTAAGTATCATGCCAATATTTCCTATATACTATAATGGAAAAACAAAATTTACACCAATTCACGCATCTGAATTAGCTGAAATTATATTTCAGGTTATTTCAAAAGAAATTTATTCTAAGGACATAGAAGCAATAGGCCCTGAAATTTTAACCTTTAAACAAATTATATCAAACTTATCAGAGTGCATAGGAAAAAAGAGAGTATTAATTCCAATGCCTATTTTTTTTGCAAAATTGTCAACATTCTTTCTTCAAAATTTTCCAAATCCGTTAATTACTTTAGACCAATTAAATCTTTTAAAATATGACAATATAAAATCTGAAAATGCAACTACAAATTTTGATATAGGTGTACCGAGCAAATTATATTTTAAAGATACAGTAATGACGTATGCATATAATTGGAGGGAGGGAGGTCAATTTTCTGATTTAAATAATAACAGATAATTTAATTAATATGATTTTTATTATTTATATTTTAATTTTTTTTATTTTAATTTATGTTTTGTATTTAGGCCTAAAAGCCGCAAGTTTTGGTATTAAAGCAAAAAAAGATAAAAAAAAATTTTACTCAAAAAAAAGCTTGGCAAGTGAACTTAAGAAATTGGAAGAATTATATAGAAACAAATCAATTACAAAAAAAGAACTACAAATAGCAAAGAATAAAATTTTAAAAAATTAGGCAGACTTGATTTTTTTTTCTATAAATTTTGGAACATCGTCATCTTTATCAACTAAATCCTCTTTTTTACCCTTCGGGGTAAACGCATATAGAAGATGGAGTTTGCAATACGAAAAGTCTTTTAAAGATGTTCTGCCACAAAAATAAAAATCTTCAGAATCTGGGTGTCCAATCGGCCATTTACACGAATGCTCATCTAATTCTTCTAATTGTTTAGGATTTTCGGGCTCAAAATCTTTATCAATTAATAAAGATTTAAATTTTGATTTTGATATTTTCTTATTTTCAAAATTATTATTATTAACCGGATGTCTTTTAACTGAGTTCTTAGAATTTATATCTTGAAAAGATTTATTCTTAACTTTTGCAGAAAGATTCAACCTGAACGCTTTCCCAATTACAGCATTGCGAGAGATGCCACCGATTAGTTCCGCAATTTGACTTGCCGTCTTACCTTTTCCCCATAAATCTTTTAGGATTTTTACTTTTTCATCTGTCCACATAAACACTACATATTGTGTTAAATTTAATATTATACACCATATAAACACATATATTAATCAAAAAAACAAGTTTTTATTTTGTTTTTTCAACAATTAGCAAAAAAAGATATAAAAATATTGATCTATGGTTGAAATACAAAAAAAATATAATCTAAAAGTTAATAAATTTGGTTTTATAAATATTACTGGTTTTATTTCACTTTACTCGCGTGAATGTAGTAGATTTTTTGTGGTATGGGCACAAACACTTTTATCGCCTTTAGTGTCAAGTTTACTTTTTTTATCAGTATTAAGCCTTGCTTTTGGCAACGATAGGGGAAATGTTTTAGGTCATCCATTTATTGTTTTTTTAGCACCAGGTTTAATTATTCAATCAATGATGCTTCAAAGTTTTTCACATTCCACAAGTTCTTTAATGATCTCAAAAATGCAAGGGAATATAATTGATATATTATATGCACCACTTTCTGCACTAGAGGTCTCACTTTCTATTATTTTAGCAGCAGTTACAAGAAGTATTATAATAGGAATAGTATCAGTATTGATTTTCTTTTTTATAGTTGAATTAAAAGTTACAAATTTAATTTATATTTTTTACTCGGCTTTTTTTGGCTCTTTTTTTATTGGAAGCCTTGGCTTCATTACAGGGTTATGGGCCACAAAATTTGATCATACTGCAACAATTACAAATTTTATAATTACTCCGCTGGCTTTTTTGTCTGGTGTATTTTATACAATCGATAAGTTACCATCTTTTTTTCAAACTATAAGTTATTTTAATCCTTTTTTTCACATTATAAATATTTTTAGATATGGTTTTTTAGGTATATCAGATGGAAACATGTTTTTTGGGATTATCTATCTGCCTCTTCTATCTTTAATAGGTTGGTTCATTTCGTACATCCTTTTTAAAAATGGTTATAAAATAAAAACTTAAAATGTCATCTCTTGCAAACAATTATAGTCGTAGAAAAATTTCTTTTAAAAAAGGAAAGGGCAGCTTTCTATATTCATCTAATGGTACTAAATATTTGGACTTCATTCAAGGAATAGCAGTAAATTCTCTAGGACATTCAAATACTTACTTGAACAAAGCATTATCAATTCAGTCAAAACGAGTTTGGCATGTTTCAAATGCTTTTAAAATACCAGAAGGAGAAAAGTTAGCAAAAAGACTTACTAAAAATACATTTGCCGATCGAGTCATTTTCCAGTCCTCAGGAACAGAAGCCACTGAAGTAGCTATAAAGGTTGCTAGAAGATATTTTTTTTCTATAGGAAAACCTCAAAAAAATAGAATTTTGTGTGTGAAAAACGCATTCCATGGAAGAACAATCGCTGCAATTTTTGCAAGCGGATCAAAAAAAATGACAGAAGGTTTTGGACCAAAAGTAAATGGATTTGACCATTTTGAATTTGGTAATCATAAATCTCTTAAAAAAGCGATTACAAAAAAAACTGCAGCAATTATGATCGAACCAGTTATGGGCGAAGGTGGAATAAAGGTAATTCCGGAATGGTGTTTAAAAGGTTTGAGAAAAATATGTGATCAAAAAAAAATTCTGCTTATTTGTGATGAGGTCCAGAGTGGAATAGGTAGATCAGGAAAATTTTTTGCTTTTGAATATTCCGGGATAAAACCAGATATTGTACCAATCGCTAAAGGAATAGGGGGAGGATTTCCCCTTGGAGCTGTTCTAATGACAAAAAAAGTTGCAATTGGAATGACACCTGGAACGCATGGCTCAACATTTGGTGGAAATCCGTTAGCAATGAAAATAGGAAATGCTGTTTTAGATAAAATTTTAAACAAAAAATTCTTAAAAAATATACAAAAAAATTCAAAATACTTCATAATCGAATTAAATAAAATTCAGAATGAATATCCTACAATTATTCGAGAAGTAAGAGGAGTAGGTCTTTTAATTGGTATTCAGCTACATAAAAATCAAATAAATTTTATAAAAAAACTTGAGCGAAATAAATTACTAACAATTAGAGCTGCTGAAAATGTGATAAGAATATTACCACCTTTAAACGTAAAGAAATCCGAAATTGATCTGTGTTTAAAAATTATTAAAAAAGTATGTAAAGAATATAAATAATCATGAAACATTTTATTAATTTAGAAGATATTAAAACTAAAGATCTTAAAAAAATTTTAAAGGATGCAAAAAAAAGAAAATTTAAAAGGAAAAATTTTAATACTCTTGATATAGATAAAGGTGCACCATTGAAGGGAAAGATTTTAATTCAAATGTTTGAAAAACCGAGTCTGAGAACTAGACTTAGTTTCTACTTAGCAATAAGACAACTAGGAGGTGGAACTATTACTTTAAGATCTAATGAACTCCATCTCGGTAGGGGAGGTGAAAGTCTTGCTGATACTGCAAAAATTCTCTCTACTTATGGAGATGGTTTTATGTTCAGAACAGATAGTGATAAAAAAATTAATGAATTAGTTAAATATTTGAAAATACCTCTTATCAATGGCTTAAGTCCATCATCTCATCCAACACAGGTACTTTCAGATATTTTTACAGTTGAGGAAATATTGAAAAAGCCGATATCAAGCTTAAATATTTGTTGGATAGGAGACTCAAACAATGTCCTTAATAGTTTAATTATAGCTTCTGTAAAATTTTCATTTAATCTTAATATTGGTTGTCCCGAAAAATACAAACCAAAAAAGTTTATTCGAGACTGGGTTAAGAAAAATAAAAAAAAAATATATATTTTTCACGATCCAAAAAAAGCAGTTAAAAATGCAGATGTGATTTTTTCTGATAAAGTTATTTCTTTAAATGATAAAGTGAATATTAAAAAAAAAATTAGAGATTTTAAAAAATTTTATATTGATTCTAAATTATTAAAATTAGCTCCTAAAAGTATCTTTTTGCACTGTCTGCCAAGAGGTAATGAAGTATCAGAAAAAATTTTCTTAGGAAAAAAATCACATGTTTGGCAACAAGCACTAAACCGAGTTCACGTACAAAAAAGTATTTTGATGTATTGTTTTGATAAATTAAGGTAAATTTTTTGGTTGGTCACTGTTTTGATTTAAATACAACATCACAGATGCTCTATCTTTTTCATCCTTAAGACCATTAAATCCCATTTTATTTCCTTTAATCCATTTTGAGGGTTTGATTAAAAAACCGTTCATCTCTTCCCAGCTCCAATCTTTTTTATATTCCGAAAGTGCTTTCGAGTATTTGTAATCTGATACAGCTCCAACTGGTCTGAACATTACATTCCATAGTTTAGGACCAATGTTATTTTTACCACTCTTTTTAATACTATGGCAAGATTTGCATTTTTTAAATACAGTTTGACCGTGTTCAACAGTACCAAGTGCTAAAAGAGCGGAAATATCAATATCACTGTCTGAGCCTGTTAAACTTAGTTGACCCTCTTTTTCAGGTGCATCAACTACGTAAGCTGCTACTGAGGGTTGATCAATATTAAATAAATAGTCAGATACTTTGCTAATACCAATGACTATAAGTATTGTTACTATAACTGCAGCTATTATTTTGTTAATTTCAAATGAATCCATTTTGTAAATATAATGAATGAACGTATAACATGTTATTTTAAAAATTACCTAGTTTTATATTAGTAATTTTGCGTCTGTTAGACGCATAAAATATAAGAAAATTTATGAGTAACACATTAATTATAATACCCTCTCGAATGTCAGCTACAAGACTTCCTGGAAAACCCCTTTTAAAAATTAAAGGAAGAGCAATAATTTCCCATGTTTTTAAGAAAGCAAAAGAATGTAATATTGGAAAAGTATTAGTGGCGGCTGAAGACAAAGTCATTGTCAACGAGGTAAAAAAATCCGGTGGTAATGCAGTCCTTACCTCAAAAAAACATAAATCCGGAACAGATCGTATTTGGGAAGCTTACCAAAAAGTAAAAAACAAAAATGTTAAATATATAATTAATCTTCAAGGTGATGAGCCTCTAATTGATGTAAAAGATATACGAAATTTAAATAAAATAGTAAAAAAATATAAATTACATATTGGCACTCTTGCCTTAAACTTAAAAAATAAAAAAAATTTTAAAAATAAAAGTCTAGTAAAAGTCATAACTGAAAAAAAAATTGATTATAAATATCCACAAAAGGCAATACATTTTAAAAGAATTTTAAAAAAAAATTCGAAATTTGTTTATCATCACGTTGGTATTTATCAATATAGCGTAGAAACATTAAAAAAATTTTATTATTTGAAAAGAACTAGAAATGAAAGAAAAAATAAACTTGAACAATTAAGAGCTTTAGATAATAAAATTCCAATACATGTAGTTTTAGCTAAAAAAAATGTTGTTGGCATTGATACTCGACAAGATTATATAGAATTAAAAAAAATAATGGAATATAAGGCTTAAATGAAAATTTTATATCAAGGAACAGAAGGTGCTTATTCTCAACTAGCGGCTTTAGAGGTTTTTCCAAATGCTAATGTAATTTCGTGTAAAACTTTTGAAGATTGTTTCAAAAGATGTATTGATGATGAAGATTTAAGTACAATAATCCCTATTGAAAATTCCATAGCAGGAAGAGTTGCTGATATTCAATATTTAATGAATAAGTACAAATTGCAAATATTTTCGGAACATTTCCATAAAGTATCACACAATTTAATGGCCAAACCTGGAATAGGTATAGATAAATTAAAATTTGTTAGATCGCATTCGCAAGCTATTTCACAATGTCAGAAATTAATAAACGAATTCAAACTTGAGCCTATTATTGCTGCGGACACGGCCGGAAGTGCAAAATTTATAAGCAAGAACTCGCTCAAAGAAGAAGCTGCTATTGCCTCTTCGTTAGCAGCTAAAATATACAATCTTGAAATATTAAAAAGTAATATAGAAGATGATAAAAAAAATATAACTAGATTTTTGTTTATGAAAAAAAAAATACAACATCCAGAATTTAAAAAAGATAAGTATATTACTAGTTGTATATTCAAAGTTAAAGATAAACCAGCAGCTCTTTATAAATGCCTTGGAGGATTTGCAACTAATGATATTTCACTGAGCAAACTTGAGAGTTTTTCAGATCAGAGTAGTTTTGAACAATATTTATTTTTATGTGACATAGTTGGACATATTGAAGATCCAAAAGTTCAAAAATCACTTGAAGAATTAGGATTCCATACAATAAGCCTAGAAATTTTAGGAGTATATAAAGCCAGTCCTTTTAGAAATCTGTAAATTATCAAATTTTCTTAGTTGTGGATTGAAATTTAATACTGATATAATACAATTGGAGGCTAGAGGTGAATTCTGCTTGAACCCGATCAGATCTTAACAGAAGCAGTCGTAGAGACAGTTTTTCAGGTTCTAGTCTCCTATAAAATAAAAATTTAAATGAGTTCAAATTCTAAAGTTCTGGCATTAAAATATAGACCGGTTATTTTTAATGATGTAATCGGACAAGAGATTACAAGTGAGACGATTTTTAATTCAATTAAAGACAACAAGATACCTAATGCATATTTATTTACAGGTATACGTGGAGTTGGTAAAACAAGTTTTGCAAGATTAGTTGCAAAAGCACTTAATTGTCAAAATGGTATAGAAAATCTTTGTAGTAGTAATTTGTGCGAGAGTTGTAAATCAATCTCAACATCAAATAATATAGACGTTCTTGAGATGGATGCTGCAAGCAAAACAGGAGTAGATGATGTGAGAGAGTTAATAGAATTTTCAAGATATGGACCAATAAATGCTAAATATAAGATTTTTATTATTGATGAAGTCCACATGTTGAGTAAGCAAGCTTTTAATTCTTTATTGAAAACACTAGAAGAACCACCAGAATACAGTAATGGTGGAGCTTTAAAGTTTATTTTTGCTACAACAGAGTTAAAAAAAATACCAATTACTGTTTTGTCCAGATGTCAAAGATTTGATTTATCTAGAGTTAAATTTGAGAAACTTTTTAGTCATATCAAAAAAATCCATGATTTAGAAAAAGGCAATATATCTGACTCAGCTCTTAAATTAATCGTTAAAATTTCAGAGGGATCTGTCAGAGACGCATTATCATTATTAGATAGAGCCCTCTTATCGAAAGAAAAAGACAAAACAATAGAGCTTACTGATGTACAAAAAATATTTGGCTATTTTGAAAAATCTAACCTAATTGAACTTTTTGATCATATTTTTAAAGCAGAAAAAGATAAAACATTAGAAATGTATAGAAAAATATATGATCAAGGTGTAGAACCAAAAGTATTCTTAAATGATTTTCTTGAGATACTTTATTATATCAAAAATATTGAGTATCTATCAATTAAAACTCCAAATTTTAATTTAAACAATTCAGAACATGAGTCGATTAAAAAACTTTCTCAAAAATTAAATTCAGAAACTTTAATTTTATTTTGGCAATTTACAATTAAGACATTAGAGGAACTTGAGATAGTTGCAGATCAAAATATATCTATCGAAATGTTTTTGATAAGATTGATGCATATTAAGTCTATAAAAAATGAACAAAACCATGAAAAAAATTTTATTAATACAGATAAAAAAAATAAAAACGAAACTTTTGAAAATAAAAAAGCTATAGAACAAATTAGAAATATTACGCAAGAAAAAGAATTAAAAAATTTAGATACAAATAAAAATGACAAGCAAGATTTGCCAATTAAAAATATCGAAGATTTGATAAAAATGTGTCATTTGAAAAAAGAGGCTAAGTTAAAATACGAGTTAGAGAACAATGTAAACTTAGTTAGTTTTGAAAATGGAAGAATAGAAATTTCATTTAATGATAGGCTAGAAAGGGATTTTATCAAAAACTTAACTTCAAAATTATTAGAATGGACTAATTTAAGATGGATAATAACTCTTTCTAAGAAAACTGGAGAAAAAACTTTTAAAGAAATAAAGTTAGATAAAGAGAAAAATTTAATTAATGATGCAAAGAGTTCAGAAACCTATAAAAAAATAGTTGATACATTTATTGATGCTGAATTGATTGAGGTAGAGAAAAAATATGAATGATTTTTCAAAAATTATTGATCAGGCAAAAGAAATAGAAAAGAGAATGAAAGAAAGTCGAGAAAAGATTAAAAGTATCTTAGTTGAGGGCAGCTCGGGGACTAACTCTGTTATAGTTACAATGAATGGAGATGGAGAGATGGTGAAAGTATATATATCGCCAGAAATTTTAAAAGAAGATAAGTCAATTGTTGAGGATTTAATTATAGCTGCTCATAATAATGCAAAAGAAAAACTTAAATCTAAGACAAATGAGGAAATTTCAAAAGCAACAGGCGGGTTTGGCTTGCCCGGTTTTAAGTGGCCATTTTAATCAAATGCAAAAACTAAATGAAATTGAAGAGCTTATAAAAATTATATCAAAACTACCAGGCTTAGGACCAAAATCCGCAAAGAGAATTATTTTAAAAATAATTTCTAACAAAGAAGATATTCTAAAACCGATGGCAAACACATTAAATGCAACTTATAAAAATATTACTAGATGTTCTTTATGCGGATCTCTTAAATCGGCTGAAATTTGTAAAAATTGTAATACCTCAAAAGGTAAAAAAAATAAAATATGTGTGGTTGAAAATATTGCAGATCAATGGAGCATAGAAAGTTCTGGGATATTTGATGGATATTTTCATGTTTTAGGTGGCACTATTGGTACCACAACAGTTTCGAAAAAAAATTTACTTTTAGATTCTCTTCTTGAAAAAGTTGACAAAGAAAAAATTGAAGAAGTAATTATTGCCCTTAGTGCATCAGTCGAGGGACAGACAACTGCATACTATATTAAAGATATTTTAAAACATACGAATGTAAAAATCTCAAGACTAGGACAAGGATTACCCGTTGGTGGCGAAATAGAAAGTTTGGATGATGGCACTTTATTCTCTGCTTTCAAAAATAGAACAGGCTTAAACTCCGACTCAGATTGATTTTTTCATTATTCTATTAAAATGAAGTAAAGGTTCTGTATAACCTGAAGGCTGACTTTTACCATGAAAAACTAAATCACATGCAGTCTTGAAAGCAATTGATTGATAATAATTGTTTCCCATCGACTGATATGGAGCTTGTCCTTTCATACTTTTATCTTTGAGGTTTTGATTGTCTACAATTTTAGCCATTTTTTTCATTATTTCTAATACCTGTTTTTTACTACATATCCCATGATGCAACCAATTTGCTATATGTTGGCTACTTATTCTACAAGTGGCTCTGTCTTCCATTAAGCCAATTCCATTAATATCTGGTACTTTCGAACAACCAACTGATTGATCTATCCATCTAACCACATATCCCAAAATACCTTGGGCATTATTTTTTAATTCTTTTGTAATTTCTTCCATAGACCAGTTAGGTTTTTTTGCAATTGGAATAGTCAATAAATCTGAGAGTTTTGCTGGTTTTCTTTTCATAAATTCTTTTTGTTTCTCAAATACATTAACCTCATGATAGTGAAGTGCGTGTAATGCAGCAGCAGTTGGAGAAGGTACCCAGGCACAATTCGCCCCTGACAAAGGGTGAGTAATTTTTTGTTTCATCATTTCATTCATCAAGTCTGGAGCGGGATACATACCCTTGCCTATCTGGCATTTACCAGAAAAACCACATGCTAAACCAATATCTACATTATTATCCTCGTAGGCCTTAATCCATTTTGATGATTTCATATCACCTTTTTTTATCATTGGACCAACTTCCATTGACGTATGAATCTCATCACCTGTCCTATCTAAGAATCCAGTGTTTATGAAAAAAACTCTTTTTTTTAATACCCTGATACATTCCTTTAGATTTACAGATGTGCGTCTTTCCTCATCCATAATTCCGCAAAGAATTTGATTTTTTTTTAATTTTAAAACCTTTTCTACTTTTTTAAAAATTAAATCCGTAAATAAACATTCTTCAGGGCCATGCATTTTTGGCTTAACAATATAAATATTCTGTTTTCTAGAATTTCCTTTAATCTTAAAATCATGCAAACATGCTGCTGAAGTCACAAAAGCATCTAATATACCCTCTGGACACTCTGATCCATCCTTTAGTAATATGCTTGGATTAGTCATCAAATGACCAACATTCCTGTTTAATAAAAGTGATCTACCATGTAATTTATAAATAGAGCCACTAGTAGACGTATATGTTCTATCTTCATTTAATTGTCTATTAACTCTTTTTCCATTTTTAAAAAATGAGGATTTAAGCTTACCCTTCATTAGTAATAACCAATTTTTATAACCAAGAACTTTATCTTCAGCATCTACTGCTGCTACACTATCCTCGTGATCACAAATTGTTGTTATTGCCGATTCCAAAATAATATCATGAATTTTTAATGGATCCTGATTCCCTTCTGGATTATTAATTTCCATTTTTCCTGTTTGGTCAAATAATATATCAATATGTAAATTATTATTCCTGAATAATATAGAAGAAAGCTTATTTCCCACAGTTGAATATCCTATAAATTGATTTCTATTTGATAATTCTAATTGAAGTTTATTATTTTTTATTATTGGAATTTCCTTGAGATTTCTCCAGCTTTTATTTTTTAGAGGAATAATTTTATCTAAAAGGTTTCGAGCATATAAAATAACCTCTTTTCCCCTTATTGGATTATATGTATTACCTTTTAGTGCTCCCTTGGTTTCAGGAATTATGTCAGCACCGTACAAGCTATCATATAAACTTACCCACCTTGCATTTGCAGCATTAAGTAAAAACCTTGCATTTGAAACTGGACAAACTAATTGTGGACCGCAAATACCTGAAATCTCTTGATCTACATTCTTTGTTTGTATTTTAAAATTTGGACCATTGTTTGTCAAATATCCAATTTTTTTCAAAAATTTTTTATACTCACCTTTTTTAAATTTTTTGTTCTTTCTAGAAAGATGGTAGTTATCGATAGACCTTTGTATCTTATGCCTTTTTAAAATTAATTTTTTATTTATTGGAGCAAGCTCATGAACAGTTTTATTAAAACCACTCCAAAATCTTTTTGAAGATATTTTTGTACCTTTCAAAATTTCATTATTTATAAATTCATATAATATTTTTGATACCGATAATTCGAAAATCTTTACAAATTTTTCCTTTTTTTTCATATTCCTAACAATTATTTATAGATTTTTTATTTTAAGTATTTTATTGCCTAATAAAAATTGATAAAGAAATATATTTAAAATTATGAAAAATTACTTAAATTTTGAGACAAATATAAAAGAATTAGAGGCAGAGTTAGAAAATTTAAAGGACCCATTTAATAAAGAGGGACTTTCTGAAGTAAATACAAACAAAATCACTAAACTTCAGGAGCAAATAGATAAAAAGCTTACATATATTTATTCTAATCTTGACCCATGGCAAAAAACAATGGTGGCAAGGCATGAAGATAGACCTAAGTCAAAATATTTCATTGATAATATATTCTCAGATTTTATCCCTCTGAGTGGAGATAGATATTACGGTGAAGATAAATCGGTTATCACTGGATTTGCAAAATTTAAAAATCTTTCTGTTTTAGTAATTGGCCAACAAAAGGGAGACAGCCTTGAGACTAGGATTGAAAGAAATTTTGGAATGATGAAACCAGAGGGATACAGAAAATCGGTGAGATTAATGAGACTTGCTGACAAATTCAATTTACCTATAATTTTATTTATTGATACACCGGGGGCTTATCCAGGTGTAGGAGCCGAAGAAAGAGGCCAAGCAGAAGCCATTGCTAAATCAATTGAATGTTGTATGGAATTAAAAGTTCCTACAATTTCAATAATTATTGGTGAGGGAGGATCTGGAGGAGCAATAGCACTTGCATCATCGAGCAAAGTGTTGATGCTCGAAAATGCAATTTATTCAGTAATATCTCCAGAAGGTTGCGCGTCAATTTTGTGGAGAGATCCTAAGAAAACCTTAGAGGCTGCAACAGCAATGAAGCTTTCTTCAAAAGACTTATTAGATTTAAAAATTATAGATGAAATTATTGAAGAGCCAGCAGGCGGTGCACATAGAGATAAAGAAAAAGTGTTAAGAAATGTTAAAAATTCAATTGAAAAAAGTTTGATTGAATTTTCTGATTTAGACCGAGAGGAGATCTTAGAACATCGAAAGAATAAATTTTTATCAATTGGAAGAACAAAGGGGTTTTATACAAATAATAATAGAAGTGATAAATTAATTTTACAAACAAATACTTTTTATAAATTAATTCAAAAATTTAAAGAAAACAAAAAAAATTATTTAACAATTCTTTTTATTATTTTGACTTTTATTATAATTACTTTTTTAATTTAAAAATTAAAATCTTCCACAACAGTGCTTATACTTTTTGTTTGATCCACAATAACATGGTTCATTTCTACTCATTTTTTTTTCCTACATATTTAGGATTAGCCTCTTTTTTTTTTTCTTCATTAGAACCGATTTTAT
>MDTG01242766.1_pt1 | contig 21787 bp, 19 predicted proteins | sample 811421 | NCBI WGS metagenome assembly MDTG01 (sample SAMN05326645, study PRJNA326480) | marine metagenome | isolation source: seawater | place: Pacific Ocean: South East | collected 2011 | reverse complement strand
TCGCGCTGCAACACCAAAAGCACCTCGGGAGACAGTTCGCCCTCAAGCCAGTCGGCGGCGACGCGGGCATTCACGCCACTGGCGCACATGATCAGGTTCTCGCCGTCGGCGGCGACACCGATCATGGCAAGCCCGGTCGTTCCCTCCAGATGGCGCACGCCGGAGAGATCGACGCCGGCGGCCTCCAGATTGGCCAGAGCGGGGCCGGCATGGGCGTCCTTGCCGACCGCGCCGATCATGCGCACCCTGGCACCCGCGCGGGCGGCGGCAAGCGCCTGATTGGCGCCCTTGCCGCCGGCAAAGCTCTGGTGATCCGGCCCGACGATGGTCTCGCCCGGTGCCGGCAGGCGCGGCAGGGACACAACCAGATCCAGGTTGATCGACCCGAAAACCGTGATCATCGCCGCGCCCCCCCCCCGTTCAGGCTGGCAAGCCCCGCCTATTTGGTGCCGTACATGCGGTCGCCCGCATCGCCGAGCCCCGGCACGATATAGCCCTTCTCGTTGAGCCTTTCGTCGATGGCGGCGGTAAAGATCGGCACGTCGGGATGGGCCTCGTTGAACTTGGCAATGCCTTCGGGTGCGGCCAGCAGGCACAGGAAGCGCAGCTGCGTCGCGCCGCGATCCTTCAGCCGCTGCACGGCAGCAATCGCGGAATTGGCGGTGGCGAGCATCGGATCGACCACAACGACGAGGCGTTCGGCAAGGCCGTCGGGAGCCTTGAAGTAATATTCGACCGGCTGCAGCGTCTTGGGGTCGCGGTAGAGACCGATATGGGCGACACGTGCCGCCGGCACCAGTTCCAGCATGCCCTCCAGCAGGCCGTTGCCGGCGCGCAGCACGGAGGCGAAGACGAGCTTCTTGCCCTCGATGACGGGAGCCGACATCGGCTGGAGCGGCGTCTCGATCTCCATCGGCGCGATCGGCAGGGCGCGGGGGACCTCATAGGTCAGGAGAACGGAAATTTCCCGCAGAAGACGGCGGAACCCTTGGGTCGAGGTGTCCTTCATCCGCATGTGGGTGAGCTTGTGCTGAACCAGCGGATGGTCGATTACGGTGGCACCTGTCATGTCTCGCCTCTTCTTGTGTCGGACCGGATGTCGAACGCGTCCCCGGCAACGCCAGGGCCGGACGACCGGTGCGCTGCCTGTCTTCGATCCTTCTAGTTCAAGCGCTCGCCAAGCGGAACACCGGCGCTCGCGAAAAGCAACAGATCCGATGCGCCTCACGCCGGGTCCGGAGGGGCGTCCTCAGCCGTCGCCACCGCACGCAGCAGCCGGGCGCGGGTGTCCTCGTCGCAGAAGGCACCGGCAATCGCCGTGCGCGTGATCTCCAGGCTCTGCGCCCGATCCCAGCCGAAGGTGCGCGCGCAAGTCTCGTATTCCTGGGCGAGCGACGTGCCGAAGAACGGCGGATCGTCGGAATTCAGCGTGATCCGGCAGCCGGCACGGCGCAGCAGGTTGACCGGGTGAAACCGCAGCGCGCCATAGATCCCGAGCGCCAGATTGGAGCCGGGACACACTTCAAGCACGATGCCGTCCCGCACAATGCGTTCGACCACGGCCGTGTCCTCGATGGCGCGCACGCCATGGCCGATGCGCGAGACCTGCAGGAAATCGAGCGCCGCCGTCACGCTTTCCGCCCCGGCCGTCTCGCCGGCATGGGCGGTAAGACCGAGGCCGGCCTCCGCCGCCATGCGAAAGGCCCGGGCGAAATTCGCCGGATGGCCCTCCGTCTCGTCGCCCGCCAGGCCGAACCCGGTCACCAGCGGATGGGGTTGGGTCGCGACTTGGCGGGCCACCTGTTCCACCGCGCGCGCGCCGAAATGGCGCACGCCGACGGCGATCATCCGCGCCTCGATACCGGTCGCCGCCTGCGCGCGCGCAATGCCCTCGGCAAGACCGCCGACATAGTCGGCATAGGAGAGACCGCTTGCGGCGGCATGATCCGGCGAGATGGTGAGTTCGGCGTAGATCGCGCCGTCCAAGGCAATCGAGCGCAGATAGGTCTCGGCGAGGCGCGCATAGTCCTGCGGCGTGCGGAACACCCGGCTCGCCGTGTCGTAGGCGGCGAGAAACTGCGCGAAGTCCGTCCACGCATAGGACCCGTGCTCGGCGAAGAGACCGGAAACATCGACGCCATGTTGATCGGCGAGCTCGCGCACCAGATCCGGCGATGCGACGCCCTCGATGTGGACATGCAGTTCCGCCTTGGGCACCAGAGCCGCAGCCAGGGTCTGCGTCATGCCGGCCCGAAGCCGCGCATCGGGTTTTCAGGAGACCGCAGCAGCCAGTTGTCGGGCGACCAGCGGGCCGTGCCGTCGACCATGTGCAGCGCATAGGCATGGCGCGAGCGCGGCGAGCGGTTGGGCGCGGAGCGGTGCGGCACCAGACCATGCAGCACGACAAGCGTTCCCTTCGGCGCGACGAGTGCGGCATCCTCGCCGAAAGGCGTGTCGTCGAGCGGTTCCATGGTCAGCCCGTCGCCGTCGTAGTGAAAACGCTGGCGCAGAGGGCCGATATGGCCGCCCGGCACGCCGAGCAACCCGCCGTTGGTCTGGTCCGCATCCTCGAGCGCGAACCAGAAGCCGGTGCAGGTGAGCGGCTCGGTGTGCAGGAAGGTGGAATCCTGGTGGCAATTGACCTCGCCGCCGATCTCCGGCGGCTTGAAGATATACATCGACTGCGCCAGCAGCGGATCGGCCAGCCCGAGATCGGCGGCGGTGCGCGCAAGGCGCGGATCGCGCGAAAACGCCTCGAACACCGGATCGAGGTCATGCAGCGCATGGCCGACCTTGTTGAGCGCGGCATGCTTGGGCCGCGTCAGCTTGCCGTCGGCGTCGAAGGCTTCCTCCTCGAAGAAGAAACGGATCTTATCGCCGCTTTCGCGGAAGTAGCGGTCGCGGGCGTGGCTCTGCGCGCCGGTCTCGAAGACGGAGGCGTTTTCCGCCGGATCGAAGGCGTCGATCAGTTCGGCCATGCGGCTGGCGAGCGCGTCGCATTCCTCAGAACTCTTGTAGCCCGTGAGGACGAGAAATCCGTCCTCGGCATAGGCCTTGCGCATCTCCGGCGTCAAACCACCGTCAGCGGGCGCCTCAAATGAGCGTGCAATCATTCATCCGTCCTTGTCATGTCTGGGAGACGCGTCGTCGTTTACAGGAACCCCTGTCCGTGCCGGCCCGGCGCCAGACCCAGATGCGCGGCCAGCGTCTCGCCGATGTCGGCGAAGGTCGCGCGCACGCCGATGGCGGTTGCCGGGATGCCGGGCCCCGTGCCGATCACCGGAATGCGCTCGCGGGTGTGATCCGTGCCGCGCCAGGTCGGGTCGCAGCCGTGATCGGCGGTGAGAAGCAGCAGGTCGCCGGGCTTCAGCCGCGCCAGCAGTTCCGGCAGGCGGGCGTCCAGCGCCTCAAGGGCTGCGGCATAGCCGGCGACATCGCGGCGGTGGCCGAACAGGCTGTCGAAATCGATGAAATTGACGAAGACGAGATCGCCGTCGCCGGCCTCCTCCATCGCCTCAAGCGTCTTGTCGAAAAGCGCCATGTTGCCGGCGGCCTTGCGCACCGTGGAGATCCCCTGATGCGCGAAGATATCCGCGATCTTGCCGACCGTATGCGTCCGGCGACCGGCCTCCACCACCCGGTCGAGCAGCGTCGGTTCGGGTGGCAGGACAGAGTAATCCCGCCGGTTCGCCGTGCGCTCAAAGGTCTCGGCCGTCTCGCCGACGAAGGGCCGCGCGATCACCCGGCCGATGTTGTAGGGATCGACCAGGTCGCGCACGGTCTCGCAGAGCGCATAGAGACGCTCCAGCCCGAAATGGGTCTCATGCGCCGCGATCTGGAAGACTGAATCGCCGCTCGTGTAGCAGATCGGCTTGCCGGTCGCGATGTGTTCCTCGCCGAGCTCGGCGATGATCACCGTGCCGGAGGCATGTTTGTCGCCGAGGATCCCGGGCAGGCCGCCCTTGTCGACAATCGCGCGGGTCAGTTCGGCCGGAAAGGCCGGTTCGGTGTCGGGGAAATAGCCCCAGTCGAAGGTGACCGGCACGCCGGCGATTTCCCAGTGGCCGGAGGGCGTGTCCTTGCCGTGCGAGGTCTCGCTCGCCGCGCCCCAGACACCCTCGGGCTCCACGCCCACATCAAGGCCGGCGGGCGCCGTGCCGCTCGCCAGAAGTGCGGCGCGCGCCAGACCCAGCCGCGTCATGTTGGGAAGCGCGAGCGGTCCCTTGCGCAGGCCGTCGCGATCCGCCGCGCCGGTCGCGCAGGCGGCGGCGATATGGCCGAGCGTATTCGCGCCCTCGTCGCCGAAGCTTGCCGCATCCGGAGCCCCGCCGATGCCGAAACTGTCCAATACGCACAGGATTGCGCGGGCCATGGGGTTTCCTCTTTGTCAGCAGTCTGACGGGTTTGTCCCGTCTTTCGTTGTTTGAACGATCAACCCGACGGACCGACCCGCCCGGCAATCACCGGCTTGTCCTCCACCTGCGACGGCGCACCGACGCGATAGGCTTTCCGCACGATCTCCGTCGCACGCGCCGCGGCCGCCTCGTCGGCGGCATGGACGATCGCCAGCGGCGCGTCGCTGTCGACGGAATGTCCGACGCCCGCCAGATGCTCCAGCCCGACGGCCGGGTCTATCGTATCCTCGGGACGGCGACGCCCGCCGCCAAGCTCCACCACGGCAACGCCGATGGCGCGCGCATCGACGGAGAGAACCGTCCCGGCCTCCGCCGGATAGATCGCCCGCTCCACCGGAGCGGAGGGCAGATAGGCCTCGTATTTTTCCAAAAAATCCGCCGGACCGCCAAGTGCCGTGACCATGCGGGCAAAATGCTCGGCCGCAGCACCGCTGCCAAAGGCGTTGCGCATCGCATCGGCGCCCGCCGCCCGGTCGGGCGCGAGGCCCGCAGTCACCAGCGCCTCGCCGCCAAGCTCCACGGTGACGTCATAGAGGCGGTTGTCGATGGCACGACCGGTCAGGAAATCGGCTGCGTTGCGCACTTCCAGCGCGTTGCCGGCGGCAGAGGCCAGCGGCTCGTTCATGTCGGTCAGGAGTGCGGTGGTGCGGCAGCCCGCGCCATTGGCGACCGCGACGAGGCTTTCGGCGAGTTCCATCGCCTCCTCCAGCGTCGCCATGAAGGCGCCGCTGCCCCATTTGACGTCGAGCACCAGCCCCTGAAGCCCGGCGGCAAGCTTCTTCGACAGGATCGACGCGGTGATCAGGTCGACGCTCTCCACAGTCCCGGTAACATCGCGGATCCCGTAGAAGCGCTTGTCCGCCGGGGCGAGATCGGCTGTCTGTCCGATGATCGCGCAGCCGACGTCGGCCACCACCTTGCGAAACAGCGCATTGTCGGGCTGCGTCACATAGCCCGGAATGCTGTCGAACTTGTCGAGCGTGCCGCCGGTGTGGCCAAGCCCGCGCCCGGAAATCATCGGCACGGCCGCGCCGCAGGCGGCCAGCGCCGGCGCCAGCATCAGGGACACATTGTCGCCGACGCCACCGGTGGAATGCTTGTCGACCACCGGACGATCGAGGTCTGACCAGTCGAGCACGGTGCCGCTGTCACGCATGGCGAGCGTCAGCGCCACGCGTTCGTCGGCCGAAAGCTTGCGGAAGATGATCGCCATCGCCAGCGCGGAGACCTGCGCGTCGGTGACCGATCCGTCGACCAGCCCCTTGACGAAAAAACCGATTTCCTCGGCATCCAGCGTGCCGCCGTCGCGTTTCTTGCGGATGAGTTCCTGTGCGAGCATCGCGGTCAATATCCTGCCTTGAGGGGGATCGGCCCGTCGTCTGGCGGATCGCCGAGGGCTGCCAGCAGCGCATCGAGCAGTCCGCTCGCGCCGAAACGGAAGCTTGCCGCCGACACCCAGTTCGGCCCGAGAATCCGGTCGGCGAGCGCCAGATAGGCGCTTGCGTCCTCGACGGTGCGAATGCCGCCGGCCGGCTTGAAGCCGATCTCCAGCAGACTGTCGCGGCGCACCTCCTCGATCAGCGTCAGCATGATTTCGGCCGCCTCCAGCGTCGCGTTGACCGCGACCTTGCCGGTGGAAGTCTTGATGAAATCGGCGCCGGCGCCGATCGCGACATTGGAAGCGGCATGGATCAGCAGCGGATCCCCGATCTCGCCGGTCTCCAGAATGACCTTCAGCGTCGCCTCCGGGCAGGCCGCGCGCACCCGGCGGATCTGTTCCTCGGCAAAGCCGCGGCGTCCTTCGACGAAGGCGCGATAGGCCATGACCAGATCGATCTCGTCGGCGCCGTCGGCGACCGCCTGCCGCGTTTCGGCAACGACCTTCAGCGTCTCGTCGCCGCCTTGCGGAAAATTCACCACCGTCGCCACACGGACGCCGGTTCCGGCAAGCGCTGCCGCCGCCTGGCCGACGAAGCGCGGCCAGATGCAGACAGCAGCGACCGGCCCGTGCGGCGTGACGGCGCGCTTGCACAGCGCATCGATGTCGGCCGGCCGGCAGGCATCGTCCAGATTGGTCAGGTCGACCAGCGGCAGGGCGCGCGCGGCGGTTTCTGCGGCTGTTTCTGCGGCAGTCATCTCAGTCATCGGCAAGATCCTTCACGAAACGCCGGATCAGCGTCTTCAGGGCGTCGACCGCGGTCAATGCAGTCGCCTTGGTCTCGGCATGGGACAACGCATGCGCCTGCAGGCCGGCGCCATAGTTGGTGATCGTCGAAATCGCCGCGACCCGAAAGCCCATGAAGCGGGCAAGGATCACCTCCGGCACCGTCGACATGCCGACCGCATCCGCGCCCAGTCCCCGCGCCATGCGGATTTCCGCCGGCGTCTCGAAGGAGGGGCCGGAAAACCACATGTAGACGCCCTCGCCCACCGTGATGCCGGCGTCTTTCGCAAGGGCCGCAAGCCGGGCGCGCAGCTTCGGGTCATAGGCCGCGCTCATGTCGAGAAAGCGCGCCTCGCTTTCCTCGCCGATCAGGGGATTGAGGCCGGACCAGTTGATGTGGTCGGAAATCAGCATCGGCGTTCCGGGCGCAAGATCCTCGCGGAGACTGCCTGCGGCATTGGTGAGGAGCAGCGTGTCGCAGCCAAGCTCCTTCAGCATCTCCAGCGGCGTGCGCATCACGTCCGCCTTGCCGCTCTCGTAGTAATGCGCGCGCCCCGACAGGACGACGACGGGAACGCCGGAGAGCGTTCCGGCCACGATCTCGCTGCCATGCGAGGAGACCGAGGACACCGGAAAACCGGTCAGCCGCGCATAGGGAAGGCGCACGGCGTCCTCGATCTCCTCGGCCAGTGCGCCAAGACCGGATCCCAGCACCATGCCGAGACGGTAGGTGCCCGGGCGCGCGGCCCGGACCTGTTCGGCGCATTCGCGTCCATAGCCGCTCATGAAGACGCGTCCTTTCGTTCATGCAGTTCGAATTTCGCCGGCAGCAACTCGTCGAGACGGAAGGTCCGGCGCAAGGTGGTGGCATTGCAGATATGCACCGGCGTGTCATCGCCCGCGAACTCGGCGAGCCGCTGACGGCAGCCGCCGCAGGGTGTGCAGAGCGCGGCATCGGCCGTCACGACCACCTCCACCACCCGGCGGCCGCCGGCGGCGACCATGGCGCCCAGCGCCGTCGTCTCGGCGCACCACCCTTCCGGGAAGCTGGCGTTCTCGACATTGCAGCCGGCGAAGATCCGCCCGTCATCGGTCAGAACCGCCGCGCCGACGGCAAAGCCGGAATAGCCGGCATAGGCATTGTCGCGCGCGGCCCGGGCGGCGGCGAAGAGATCGTCGAAACGGCTCATGAGCGTTCCTTGACATAGGCCGTTCCGCCGGCCTTGGGCGGGACGGCGCGGCCGATGAAACCGGCCAGCAGCACCACGGTCAGGATATAGGGGAGCGCCTGGATCGCCTGCACCGGCACCTCGCCGATGCCCGGCACCTGCTGGCCCTGCAGGCGGATCGCCACCGCATCGAGGAAACCGAAGAGCAGACAGGCGAACATCACAGGCACCGGCTTCCACTTGGCGAAGATCAGCGCGGCGAGCGCAATGAAGCCCTTGCCCGCGGTCATGTCCTTGATGAAGCCGGCCGATTGCGCCACCGACAGATAGGCGCCGGCGATGCCGCAGAGAATGCCGGTGCAGATCACCGCGCGGTAGCGCAGCCAGGTGACGGAGATGCCGGCCGTGTCGACGGCGGCCGGGTTTTCGCCGACGGCGCGCAGGCGCAGGCCGAAGCGGGTGCGAAACAGCACCCACCAGGTGAAGGGCACGGCGAGAAACGCGATGTAGACCAGGATGTTGTGGCCGGACAGAAGCTCGGAATAGATCCCGCCGATCACCGGAACCTCGCGCAAGGCATCGGCGAAGGGCAAGACCAGTGTTTCGAAGCGCGCATCGCCGGTGACCGGCGGCGTACGCCCGCCCTGGCGGAACCAGTCCTGGCCGAGCAGCGCCGTCAAGCCGATGGCGAGGAAGTTGATCGCCACGCCGGAGACGATCTGGTTGCCGCGATTGGTGATGCAGGCGAAGCCGTGCACCAGCGCAAGCGCGATGGAGACGGCAATGCCAGCTCCCAGGCCGATCCAGGCGGAGCCGGTAACGGCGGCGGCGGCGCCGGCGGCAAAGGCCGCGCCCAGCATCTTGCCCTCCAGGCCGATGTCGAAGACGCCGGAGCGCTCCGAGTAAAGTCCGGCAAGGGCGGCCAGCAGCAGCGGCGTGGAGAGCCGCACCGTGCTGTCGAGAATGAGGATCAGCGTGTCGAACATTGTGCGGTGCTCCTCAGGCCGGTCGCGTGGCCGGCGCGGACAGCACACCGAACAGCTTGATGAGGGCGGGGCGGAACATGTGCTCCAGCGCGCCGGCGAAGAGAATCACAAGCGCCTGGATCACCACGATCATGTCGCGGGTGATCGCCGGCATCTCGAAGGCAAGCTCGGCGCCGCCCTGGTAGAGCATACCGAACAGCAGCGCGGCAAAGAGAATGCCGAGCGGATGCGAGCGGCCCATCAGCGCCACGGCAATGCCGACGAAACCGTAGCCGGAAACGAACTCGATCAGCAGTCGGTGCTGCGACCCCATGATCTCGTTGACCGCCATCATGCCGGCCATGGCGCCGGAAATCAGCATGGTGATGACGGTGATGCGCACAGGCGAGATGCCGGCGTAGACCGCCGCCGTCTGGTTGGCGCCGAAGGTGCGGATCTCATAGCCGAGCTTGGTGCGCCAGATCAGCACCCAGGTGAAGACGCAGGCGATGAGCGCCAGCACGAAGGAGAGATTGGCCGGCGCGGAGCCGAAATCGACGCCGGGCAGGATGGTATCCAGCAACGGAAGCCGTCCGCCGTCCTCGAAGGTGCGGGTTTCGGGCTGCATCGAGCCTTCCTTCGCCATCACGTTGACGAGCAGATAGACCATCAGCGACGCGGCGATGAAGTTGAACATGATGGTGGTGATGACGACATGGCTGCCGCGCTTGGCCTGCAACACGGCCGGAATATAGGCCCAGGCCGCGCCGAAGGCGGCGGCCCCCGCGACGGCAAAGGGCAAGGTCACCCACCAGGGCACGAAGCGGTCGAGCGCCAGACAGGCGAAGGCGACGCCGAGCCCGCCGATATAGGCCTGCCCCTCGCCGCCGATGTTGAAGAGGCTCGCATGAAAGGCCACCGCCACGGCAAGGCCGGTGAAGATGAAATTGGTGGCGTAGAACAGCGTGAAGCCGATGCCCTCGTTCCAGCCGAAGGCGCCCCACACCAGAATGCGCACCGCATCGATCGGGTTCTCGCCGATCGCCAGCACCACCAGGCCGGAGACGAAGAAGGCCGCCGCCACGTTGATCGCCGGCATGAGAATGTAATCCGCCCAGCGCGGCATCTGACCCGCCGTCATTCCGCCGCCTCCTGCGTCGCACCCGCCATGAGAAGCCCCAGTTCGCTTTCCGCCGTCTCCGGCGCGCGTTCGCCCACCACCCGGCCGTCGAACATGACAAGCACCCGGTCGGCGAGCGCGCGCACCTCGTCGAGTTCGACGGAGACGAGCAGCACCGCCTTGCCGGCGTCGCGCAGCGCGACGAGCCGCTTGTGGATGAACTCGATGGCGCCGATGTCGACGCCGCGCGTCGGCTGGCCGACGAGAAGCACGGCCGGATCGCGCTCGATCTCGCGCGCCAGCACAATCTTCTGCTGATTGCCGCCGGAGAAATTGGCCGTCTTCAGCGCGCAGTCGGGCGGGCGGATGTCGTATTTCTCGATGCCCGCGCGCGCGGTGGCGCGGATGGCGTCGAGATCGAGGAAGGCGCCGCGACCGCAGGCGGGATCGCGATGATAGCCGAGGATGGCGTTTTCATATTCGTGGAAGCGCGTCACCAGCCCCATCCGGTGCCGGTCCTCCGGCACATGGGCAAGACCGTAGCTCCGGATTTCCGCCGGATCGCGCCGCGCGGCGGCAAGGTCGATGCGCGTGCCGTCGATGGTGACGACCCCTGAGCGCGCCGGGCGGATGCCGGCAATCGCCTCCAGCAGTTCCGACTGGCCGTTGCCGGAGACGCCGGCAATTCCGACGATCTCGCCGGCGCGCACCTCAAACGACACGTCCTTGACCACGTCGACGCCGCGCGCATCGCGCACGTTCAGCCCCTCGACGCTCAGGAACGGGGCGCCCGGTTGCGCCGGGGTCTTTTCCACGTCCAGCAGGACCCGGCGCCCGACCATCAGTTCGGCCAGTTCGCCCATGGAGGTCTTCGACGTCTCGCGGGTTGCGACCATCTCGCCGCGCCGCATGACCGAGACCTCGTCGGTCACGGCCATGATCTCGCGCAGCTTGTGGGTGATCAAGAGGACCGTCTTGCCCTCGTCGCGCAGCACCCGGAGGATGCGGAAGAGATGATCGGCCTCCGGCGGGGTCAGCACGCCGGTCGGCTCGTCGAGAATGAGAATGTCGGCGCCGCGAAACAGCGCCTTGAGGATTTCCACCCGCTGCTGCAGCCCGACCGGCAGATCGCCGGTGATCGCGTCCGGGTCGACCTTGAGGTCGTAATCCGCCGCCAGCCGCTTCAGCTCCGCACGCGCGCGCCCGATCCCCTTGGACAGCCGTGCGCCGCCTTCCGCTCCGAGAATGACATTTTCCAGCACGGTGAAATTCTCCACCAGCATAAAATGCTGGTGCACCATGCCGATGCCGAGCGCGATCGCCGCCTGGCTGGAAGCGATCGTCACCGTCTTGCCATCGATGCGGATCTCGCCCCCGTCGGCATGGTAGAAACCGTAGAGGATCGACATCAGCGTCGATTTGCCGGCGCCGTTTTCCCCGACGATGCCGTGGATCGAGCCCTTCTTGACCTTGAGGTTGATGTCCTTGTTGGCCTGAACCGCACCGAACCGCTTGTCGATGCCCTCCAGTTCGATGGCAAGTTGCTCGCTCACAGCGGACACTCCCCGTCGCGCATGGTGTCATGCACCGAAATGCGCCCGTCCGCGATGCCGGCCTGCGCGTCGCGCGCCGCGGCTTCCATCGCGGGGGTGACCAGCGCACGGTTGTCGGCATCCAGCACCCAGTCCATGCCGCCTTCCTTTAGACCCAGTTCCTGAACACCCGGCGTCCAGCGACCGTCGCGCACATCCATGAAGTTGTTGAAGACGGCGGTGTCGATGCGCTTGCGGATCGAGGTCAGCACCCGTCCCGGGTGCAGGCCGTTCTGGTTGCTGTCGGTGCCGATCCCAAGCTTGCCGGCATCCGCCACCGCCTGCAGCACGCCGATGCCGGTGCCGCCGGCCGCCTGAATGATGACATCCGCGCCGCGCGCGATCTGACTGCGCGCCAGCTCCGCCCCGCGCGCGGGATCGGCGAAGGCCGCCGGCGTATCGCCGGCCATGTTGAAGATCACCCGCACATCGGCGGAGACGGACGCCGCGCCCTCGCGGTAGCCGCAAAGAAACCGGCGGATGATCGGAATATCCATGCCGCCGACGAAGCCGATGGTGCCGGTCTTGGACGCCATCGCCGCCAGCAGGCCGGCGATATAGGCGCCCTCATGCTCGCGAAAGACGACGGAGCGCACATTGGGCGCATCGACCACCATGTCGACGATGGCGAAATTGGCATTCGGGAAATCGGCGGCGGCACCCGACACGGCAGAGGCCTGGTTGAAGCCGATGGCGACGATCGGGTCGGCGCCGCGCCTTGCGAAATTGCGGAGAGCCTGCAGGCTCTCCGCGTCGCGGGCAATCTCGAAGTCGCGGTAGCTGTCGCCGGTCTCCGAGGCATAGCGCTCCGCGCCGCGGTAGGCCGCCTCGTTGAAGGATCCGTCGAACTTGCCGCCGACGGAATAGACAAGCGCCGGCTCGGCAAGAAGACCACCGCTCGCAGCGAGAAGCATCGCCGCGCCGCCAATGCAGCTTTTCCAAGTCAAAAGGGTCATCGTCGGTCCACCCCGGCTTGCCTGCGCGTTGCGGCCGCCCCGAAAACCGGGACGGCCGTTTTCGTCACGTTTCTTCGATCAGAACGGGCAGCTCTTGGTGGCCATGTAGTCATGCACCTCGATCTTGCCGGAGATGATGTCGGCGCGCGCCTGGGCGACCGCTTCCTTCATCTCGTCGGTGATCAGCGCCTCGTTGTGCTCGTCGAGCGCCCAGTCGACGCCGCCTTCCTCAAGCCCGAGCGTGTAGAAGCCGGAAGTCCAGTTGCCGTCGCGCGCGTCCTTGAAGGCGGTTTCCACCGCCACGTCGACGCGCTTCAGCATGGAGGTGAGCACCTGGCCCGGATGCAGGGCATTCTGGTTGCTGTCGACGCCGATGCCGAGCTTGCCGGCATCCGCCACCGCCTGCAGCACGCCGAGGCCGGTGCCGCCGGCCGCGTGGTAGATCACGTCGGCGCCGCGATCCATCTGCGACTGGGCCAGCTCGCCGCCCTTGACCGGATCGTTCCAGGCGGCACCCGTCGTGCCGGTCATGTTCTGGAAGACCTCGGCATCGGCATTGGTCTCGAGCACGCCCTGCTTGTAGCCGCAGGCGAACTTCTGGATCAGCGGGATGTCCATGCCGCCGACGAAACCGACCTTGCCGGTTTCCGACGCCATCGCGGCGAGCTTGCCGACGATGTAGGAGCCTTCCTGTTCCTTGAAGAGAATGGAGCGCACATTCGGCAGCTCGACGACCATGTCGACGATGGCGAACTTCGTGTCCGGGAACTCCTTGGCGACCTTTTCCAGCGCATTGGCGTGGGAAAAGCCGATGGCGACCACCGGATTGGCGCCGCGACGGGCGAAGTTCCTGAGCGCCTGCTCGCGCTGGCTGTCGTTCTGGATCTCGAAGTCGCGATACTCGATGCCGGTCTCCGCCTTGAAGCGCTCCGCGCCCGTATAGGCGGCCTCGTTGAACGACTTGTCGAACTTGCCGCCCAGGTCATAGACCACCGCCGGCGCGAACTCTTCCGCCATCGCCGTGCCGGAAAGAAGCGCCGCCGCCGCGACGCCGAGAATGTAGCGTTTCATCACCTGCAAAACCTCCACCTGTTCCCCGCAGCCGGCCTCATGCCGAGCGGGCCTGTTGTGCGCCCTTTGCCGACACCAGGGCGCGCCCCAGGCTTTCGTCGACAATCAGGTCCGTTATCAGCCCCGCGCGCAGTGCCGCGCGCGTCGCTTCAAGCTTGCCAAGGCCGCCCGACAGCGCGACGACGCGCGACCCGCGCACCGCCTCGAACGGCAGGCCAACCGCCTTTTCACCCAGTTTCGCGCCGACCAGCCGGCCGTCGCGCCCGATAAACCGCCCCATCAGATCGCAGACCGCACCCGACGCGATCAGGTCGCGCTGCTCGTCGCGCGAGATCAGGTCGCGGCGAATGAGATGGCCGTCGTCCTCCACCGAGCCGATGCCGATGACGAAGAGATCAGAGGAGCGCGCGCGCTCCAGGAGCGCCTGGACGCTGCGCTGGCCCAGGAACATGTCGCGCTCGGTGGCGCTTTCCGCCAGATAGGGAACGGGCAGATAGAAGCCCTCCCCGCCGGTGCGCTCGGCCAGTTGCTGCACGACATCGAAGGGATTGGCCGAGAGCTTGCGGGTCAGCGATCCGGAGATCGAAACGATCCTGAGATCGGGCCGCTGCACGCGCGGCATCCGCTCCACCGTCGCCTTCAGCGTGCGGCCCATGCCGACGCCAAGCTGCGAGATGCCGGATCCGGAAATGAGATTGGCGAGATGCGGGCCGGCCAGGGCTGCGATCGCACGGATGTCGCTGTCTTCGGGAACATCGCCGCCGGCGCCGATGTCCGGCGCGATCAGGCAGGACGACAGTCCCCATTCGGTGATCAGCGCCGCCTCGATCTCCAGACAGTCCGCCGGCCGGCCGGCGATCTGGAACCGCACCAGCCCGGTGCGCTGCGCATGGGCGATCAGTCTGTGAACCTTGGCGTTAGAAATGCCGAGACGGGTCGCGATTTCGCCCTGGGTGGCGCCACCGACAAACGACATCCATGCCGCGCGAATGGCCATATCCGTGGTCCAGTCGCCCTGTTGCATGGCCACACCCCTCCCTCGCCGCCTGCCCCGAATTGACATTGTGTCCCGGACGCTCGTTTTCTGGCGCCGATCCGGAGTGCTCGCTAGCCGAAAAAATATTCAGCACTTGCGATTTCTTTCAAACAGACTGCATGACGGCTTCTGCAAGGTCAAGCGCGTTGTCTGTGCAATTGCGGGCGGCAAAGCGCAGCTGGGAGCAGGCCGCCCGCGCCTGTTCGGCAGGCATGAAATGCCCGAAGACACGGCAATTCCTGCCGAGCGTTTCGCCTTTTGCAAGAGCGGACGCCGCGGACCGTCCGGCCGGGCCGCGCATCGCTGCGCGCGCGCCACTGTCGCACGGCGGTTCTTCCAGTGCCCTCCCGCTCGGGCTTTGCCATTGACGTAACGGCAATTTCCGCCGCCATCCGTCATCCGCAGGGGAAACGAACGGCCGGATCGAGGGCGTTTCGGCCAGCCGATGGCACGACACTTGCGTCGCACACTTTCAGGTGTCCGATTGTCGCGACCGCGCACCCCATCGCTCCCGCGCCTTTGCCGGGAGCGGCGCGACCACGGCAGGAGAAGACAGACCGGGAGGGGCATTCGGGAGACGGCGTCAGAACAGGCGGGAGCTTGTCACATCGGTTGAAGGAGAATTCGACCATGCGCGTTTCAGTTCACCCCTCTCCGGCAAGGGACGCCGCCCTTGTCCTCCTCCGCGGCGCGCTGGTCGCGCTGTTCGCTGCATCGCTCGGCCTTGCCGTCACGCTGCGCAACGCCGATGCACAGACCCTTGGATATGGATACGATCCGGGCGCCGAAGTCGATGTCGAGCTGGTGCTCGCCGTCGACATCTCGCAGTCGATGGACACCGAGGAACAGGAAATCCAGCGCGCCGGTTATGTCGCGGCGCTGACCTCGCGCGAGGTGCTCGACGCGATCCGCTACGGCCCGACCGGGCGCATCGCCGTTTCCTACATGGAATGGGGCGGCGCGGGCGAGCAGTTCATCGTCGCCGACTGGTCGGTGATCAGCGATGCCGCCACCGCCGCCGCCTTTGCCGCCAAGGTCGCCGAAGCGCCGCTGAACCAGCGCCGGCGCACCTCCATCGCCTCCGCGCTGGAACATGCGGTGGCGATGGTCGAGGGCAACCGCTTTCAGGGCCTGCGCAAGGTCATCGACATTTCCGGCGACGGCCCCAACAACCAGGGCGGCGCCGTCACCCTCTACCGCGACCGCGCGATCGCTGCCGGCATCACCATCAACGGCCTGCCCCTGATGCTGAAAAACAACGAGACGGCGTGGCAGGCGATGCTGAACATCGATCGCTACTATGAGGACTGCGTGATCGGCGGGCCGGGACATTTCTTCGTGCCCGTGCACTCCAAGGCACAATTCGCCGATGCCATCCGCATGAAGCTCGTGCTCGAGATCGCCGGGCTGGTGCCCGAAAAACCGCTGGTGATGCAGGCCAGCGCACGCAAGCCGGTCAACTGCGGGCTGTACGATTGACGGCGCCCCGGCCTGCGGGGGCGATCCCCTTTCGGAGCGTCTCCGCACGGCCAGACGGGTTCCAACGGACGGCGGAAACGGGTAAACGGAACGTCGGCGTTTGCCGCGCCCTCCGCGTGAACACAGGACCCAGCCGTGACCGGATCGCTTCCCGACATCCTGCCCCGTTCAGACCTGCCGCGTCCCGCGCTCGCGCTGATCGCGCATGATGCCAAGAAGGACGACATGGTCGCCTTCGCGAGCGCGCATCTCGACAAGCTCGCCGCCTACACGCTGGTTGCCACAGGCACCACCGGCGGGCGCATCGCCGATGCCTGTCCGGCTCTGGAGATCCTGCGGCTGAAGAGCGGCCCGCTCGGCGGCGACCAGCAGATCGGCGCGATGATCGCGGAAGGCCGGCTCAACGGACTGATCTTCTTCGTCGACCCGCTGTCGCCAATGCCCCATGACGTCGACGTCAAGGCGCTGATGCGCCTTGCTGTGGTCTACAATATTCCCATGGCGCTCAATCCGGCGACGGCGGAAATCCTGCTGCGCTCGGCGCGGCTTGCCGGACTGTCGACCACATCGAAGACACCGGAAATCCCGCGCGGAACGCCATGACCTCAAGCCCGATTCCGCACGCGGCCTTTCCGTTTCCCGTCCTGGTCGCCGACATCGGCGGCACCAACGCCCGTTTTGCGCTTGTCGCCGCCCCCGACGCGCCGACCGGCGCGGCCGCGCGCGTGCCGACCGCGGATCACCCCGGCTTTTTCGAGGCGGCGCGGGCGGCACTGCCGCTGGAGGGCGCGACGCGCCCGCGCTCGGCGGTGCTCGCTGTCGCCGGACCGGTGACGGGGGAGCGCATCCCGCTCACCAACGCCGACTGGGTGATCGAGCCGCGCCGGCTGATGGCGGAGCTCGACCTCGACCGGGTTCTGGTTCTCAACGATTTCGAGGCCCAGGCGCTGGCGCTTCCCGGGCTCGACGGCGACCATCTGCAGCAGATCGGACCCGGAACGCGGATCGCACAGGCGCCGCAGGTGGTGCTCGGCCCCGGCACGGGCCTCGGCGCGGCGGCGATGATCCATGCCGCCGGGCGCTGGGTGCCGGTTCCCGGCGAAGGCGGCCACGTGGAAATCGGTCCGGTGAGTGCGGACGACTATCGCGTCTGGCCGCATATCGAACGGATCGGCGGGCGCATCGGGGCCGAACAGATCATCAGCGGGTCCGGGCTCCTGCGGCTGGCGCGGGCGGTGTGTGCCGCCGAACATGCAACGCGCGGCTTCGAAAAGCCTGCCGATGTCACCCGCGCGGCGGATGCCGGCGACGAGATCGCAAATCTCACGCTCGCGATCTTCACCCGGGCGCTTGGGCGGGTGGCCGGCGATTTCGCGCTGATGTTCCTGGCCCGCGGCGGCGTGTTCCTCGGCGGCGGCATCCCGGAACATATCGACCGCCATCTCGTCGACGGCGGCTTTCGCGCCGCCTTCCAGGCCAAGGCGCCGCATGACGCCCTGATGGCAACCATCCCGACGTTTCTCGTCCGCCATGACGCGCCGGCCCTCGAAGGGCTGGCCGGCTTCGCGCGTCAGCCGGAACGGTTCGCGGTGGACCTCCACGGCCGCACCTGGGCGCGTGCTGCGGACCGCGCGCCGAAATGACCCTTCGGACTGTTTCGAGACCGGCGTTGCCGATCGACGCCGTTCTCGGCGATCTCACCGCAGCGCTTGAGACGAACACCCGTGCCGTGCTCGTCGCGGAACCCGGCGCCGGCAAGACGACGGTCGTGCCGCTTGCCCTCCTCGACGCGCCCTGGCGCGGGGAGGCAGACACGCAGGGGCGCATCATCCTGCTCGAACCGCGCCGGCTCGCGGCGCGCGCGGCGGCCCAGCGCATGGCCTCGCTGCTTGGCGAAAGCGTCGGCGAAACCGTCGGCCTGCGCGTGCGGCTGGAAACCCGGGTTTCGGCGAAGACCCGCATCGAGGTCGTCACCGAGGGCGTCTTCACCCGCATGATCCACGACGACCCCGAGCTTTCCGGCGTCGCCGCCGTGCTTTTCGACGAGTTTCACGAACGCTCGCTCGATGGCGATCTCGGCCTGGCGCTGGCGCTCGATGCGCAAGCCGCGCTGCGCGAGGACCTGCGGCTCCTGATCATGTCGGCGACCATCGACGCGGAGCGGATCGCCGCGCATCTCGACGGCGCGCCGGTGATTGCCTGCGCCGGGCGAAGCTTTCCCGTCGAGACGGTCTATCTCGGGCGCGACCCGCGCAAGGGAGCCGCCGATCAGGCGGCCATGGCGGTCCGCAAGGCGCTTGCCGAGGAGCGCGGGTCGATCCTCGTTTTCCTGCCGGGACAGGGCGAGATCCGCCGCGCGGCCGATCTTCTTGCCGGGCATCTGCCGCCCGACACCGATCTCGCCCCGCTTTACGGCGCGCTAACCGGCGCGGAGCAGACGGCCGCGATCCGCCCCGCCCCCGAGGGCCGGCGCAAGGTGGTGCTTGCGACCGCCATCGCCCAGACCTCGCTCACCATCGAGGGCGTGCGGGTCGTGATCGACAGCGGATTGTCGCGGGTCCCCGTATATGAACCCTCGACCGGGCTGACGCGGCTGGAAACCGTTCGCGTCTCGCGTGCCGCCGCCGACCAGCGCCGGGGCCGCGCCGGGCGCATGGAGCCGGGCCTGTGCTACCGGCTTTGGGACGAACCGCAGACCGCCGCCCTTGCCGCCGACGACCGGCCCGCGATCCTGGAGGCGGACCTGTCGCGCCTTGCCCTCGACCTCGCCGCCTGGGGCGTGTCGGATCCCGCCGCCTTGCGGTTTCTCGATCCGCCGCCTTCCGGTGCCTGGTCCCAGGCGGTCATGCTGCTGACCTCTCTCGGCGCGCTGGATGCCGGCGGGCGCTTGACGGAGGAGGGCAAGCGGATGATGCAGCTCGCCTTGCCGCCGCGTCTGGCGCATATGCTGGTCGCGGCGGGACGCGAGGGCCATGGCGGGCTTGCATCGGAGATCGCCGCGCTGTTGTCGGAACAGGGGCTTGGCGGCCGGGACAGCGACCTGCGCGGCCGGCTCTCCGCCTTCCGCCGGGCGAAGGATCCGCGCGCGAAATCCGCGCGTGCGCTTGCCGCACGCTGGCGCGAGGCGGCGGGCGTTGCCGTCGGAGACACCGACCCTGACGCCTGCGGCCCGGTGCTGGCGCTCGCCTTTCCCGACCGGGTGGCACAGGCGCAGGACGGGCGCGGCGGCTTTCGCATGGCCAATGGACGCGCGGCCCGGCTGGAGGAAACCGACGCGCTCGCCCGCGAGCCCTTCCTTGTGCTTGCCGAGGTGCAGGGCACGGCGGCGCGCGGGCGGATCCTGCTGGCCGCGCCGATCTCCCGCGAGGAGATCGAGGTCCTCTTCGCCGACCGGATCGTCAGCGAGACCCGCGTTGCCTGCGATGCGTCGGGTGCCGTGCGGGCGCGGCGCATCCGCCGTTTCGAGCGTCTGGTGCTTGCCGAAGACGTCGAGCCGACGCCCGACCCGGAGGCCGTCGCGACGGCGCTTGCCGAGCATCTGAAGACGCGCGGTGCCGGCGCGCTCAACTGGTCCAAGGCGCAAAAGGCCTTGCGCGGCCGGGTCGCGATGCTGCGCCGGATGCTTGGCGAGACCGGCGCAGACGACTGGCCGGACCTTTCAGACGCGGCGCTGACGGAGACGATAGACGACTGGCTCGCGCCCTATCTCGCCGGGGTGACAAAGGCGAGCGAGATCGACGCTCAGCTTCTGGGCAATGCGCTTGCGGGCCTTGTGCCGCAGCACCGCATGGCGGAGCTGGAGCGCCTGACGCCGGCGCAGTTCGACGCGCCGTCCGGATCGCGCGTCGCCATCGACTATTCGCGTGAGGAAGGCCCGACGCTTGCCATCCGCGTGCAGGAGCTTTTCGGTCTCGACACGCACCCAGCGATTGCCGACGGCCGGGTGCCGCTGATCCTGGAACTGCTGTCGCCGGCCCACCGGCCGATCCAGATCACGAAGGATCTTCCCGGTTTCTGGCGCGGCTCCTGGGCGGCGGTGAAATCGGAGATGAAGGGCCGCTATCCCAAGCATCCCTGGCCGGACGATCCCGTCTCCGCGCAAGCAACCGCGCGGGCGAAGCCGCGTGGGACGTGAAAACCCCGCCGCGCCCAAACCGTATGACGCTCGGCCCACCGGACGCGACAAGGGCATGACCTTACCGCCTGCGCGCCGGGCTCAGATCCAGGGACCCAACATATCGAATGACAAGAGGCCACGGTGTTGCGCGGCGCGTGCCTCGATATCCGCTCGACGCTACTGCTTCACACAGGCGCCAACCAATCGCGCTTCCGGCCGACCCGCTTTCAAGTCCCGCATCATCGGAATGCTGGGGTCGGGCCCGCCCGCCTTTTCCTCATAGGCCTTGCGGTTCATGCTGATTTCGCGACCCGGCCCCGTGTAGATGACCATCTTGGTCTTCCCGATGTAGACCGTGCTGCCCTTGAACCTGCAGAAATATCTCTCGCTTCCGTTGGTGAGATACCATCCACGAGAGCCGGACTTGCCACGGGTAAAGGTGCCGACCTTGAAGCCCTTGTTCTTGAGCCGCTCGAAGGACGAGGCCTCCGCGCTCGGCGTGAAGGCAACAAGCCCGCCAAGGCCGAGGACCAGCGCCAGACCGGCGACGCTTGCGCTTTGGAAAACCCTCTTCATGAAATGCATCTCTCTAGCTTGAACCGTAACAACCAACCCGGTCACGCTACACGCAGGAAAGACGCGGATACAACCCTGGCGACACATCAAGTTGCGACTTCCCCCGGCCCGTCGGCACCGCCGCGCGAAGGGGGAGAGACGACCCCCTCAATCCTCCTCGGCCATCGCGATCAGGCTGGCGTTGCCGCCGGCGGCGGCCGTGTTGATCGAGACGACCTGTTCCAGCGCGAATCGGGGCAGATAGCCCGGGCCGCCGGCCTTGGGTCCCGTGCCGGAGAGGCCGGAACCGCCGAAGGGCTGGGTGCCGACGACCGCGCCGATGGTGTTGCGGTTGACGTAGACATTGCCGACCGAGAGCCGATCGACCACCTGAGCCACCGTGGCGTCGATGCGCGAGTGCACGCCGAGCGTCAGCCCGTAGCCGGTCGCGGCGATCGTCTCCAGCATCTTCGGCAGGTCGGCGGCCTTGTAGCGCACCACATGCAGGATCGGGCCGAAGGTCTCCTTGGTGAGCGCATCCGGCTTGTCGAGCTCCACGATATGCGGCGCGACCCAGGTGCCTCGTCCCAGCGCGCCCGTCGGCGTCTTGCCGGCAAAGGTCACCTTCTGCTTCGCCCGCATCTCCTCGACATGCGCCATCAGCTTGTCGCGCGCGGCCGCGTCGATCACCGGGCCGATGTCGGTCGCCGGATCGGCCGGATCGCCAAGCGACATTTCCGCCGCCGCGCCCTTCAGCATGGCGAGTTGCTTGTCGGCAACATCCTCCTGCAGATAGAGGAGCCGCAGCGCCGAGCAGCGCTGGCCGGCGGAGCGGAAGGCCGACATCATCACGTCGTCGCAGACCTGCTCGGGAAGGGCGGTGGCATCGACCAGCATGGCATTGATGCCGCCGGTCTCGGCAATCAGCGGCACGATCGGCCCGCGCTTTTCGGCAAGCGCGCGGTTGATCGCCCAGGCGGTTTCCGTCGAGCCGGTGAAGGCAACGCCGGCGACGCGCGGTTCGGCGACAATTGCTGCACCCAGTTCGCGCCCGCCGGGTGCGAGCAGGAAGACATCCTCCGGCACGCCCGCCTCATAGAGAAGCTTCGCCGCCTCATGGGCAACGAGCGGCGTCTGGTCGGCGGGCT
>MDTG01198432.1_pt1 | contig 21798 bp, 22 predicted proteins | sample 811421 | NCBI WGS metagenome assembly MDTG01 (sample SAMN05326645, study PRJNA326480) | marine metagenome | isolation source: seawater | place: Pacific Ocean: South East | collected 2011 | reverse complement strand
GAATCGCATTCTCATCTAATTACGAGTTATATGGTGATATTTCATCTCGAATCATGAGTATTTTAGAAGAGCTTGCTCCTAAAGTAGAAATTTATAGCATCGATGAAGCATTTCTTGATTTAACTGGCATAGCTAACTGTATGAACTTAGAAGAATTCGGTAGAGACTGTAAAAAAAAAATTATGCAATATACGGGGATGCCAGTTCGCGTTGGAATAGGTCCTACTAAAACCTTAGCCAAGGTCGCAAGTTACGGTGCTAAGCGTTATCCAATTACCCAAGGAGTAGTAGACATCACTGCGCTAGACAAAAGAACAAAGCTTATGAAGCTAATGCCTATAAACGAAATATGGGGAGTAGGGCGAAGATTAAATAAGCGTCTCCTTTCCCAAAGAGTTTCAACTGCATTTAATTTAAGTCAGATGGATATAGGGCAGGTACGAAAACAATTTAGCATTATGTTGGTTAATACTATTAGAGAGTTAAGAGGAGAAACTTGTATTCCGTTGGACGATGCTCCTACATCAAAAAAACAAATAGTAGTTAGCAGAACTTTTGGTAAGCGAGTCACGAAGTTAGATTTTTTAGAAGAAGCAGTTAGCGACTACGCAGCTCGTGCGGCTGAAAAATTGAGGAAAGAAGGAAAGACTTGTAAAGTTATTTCTGTCTTTATCAGAACTAATCCTTTTAGAAAACAAGATACCCAACACAGAGAAATTAGATCAACCTCTCTTTTATATCCAACTAGCGATACTAGAGACTTGATTAAGTCTGCGAAGTTTTTATTGAAGGATTTATATCAAAAAGGATTTAACTACAATAAAGCTGGCATTATGCTAAGTGACTTTTATGACGAAACTGTATATCAGTTAGATTTATTTAAGAAAAAAGATAGAAATATCCAAGACTTTAAGATGATGAATCTAGTTGATCAAATTAATCAAAGTAATTTAGGCCCAGTCAGCTTCCTTGCACAAGGCATTAGAAAAGAATGGTCAATGAAAAGAGAATTACAATCTCCTAGATATACAACCAACTTAAAGGATATCTTGGCAGTCAATTAAAAATTATTTACCAGAAAACCAAACTACGTCAGAAGTGTATTCTTCTATCTTATTTTGAACCCCTAAAACAAGAGAAAAAAGAGCCATTCTTATTAAAAGCCCATTATCCGTTTGTCTATAAATAGCTAAATTAGGATTTTGATTTAAATCAGAATCTAATTCGTTTGCATCGGGACGAGAATCACGAGGAAGAGGATGCATGATAATAGTGTTAGGTTCACAATTTTTTGTATAAATTTCTTGGTTTAAAGACATTAATCCTTTGTATTTTCCAGATTCAGCTTTACTGGAAAATCTTTCTTCTTGAATTCGAGTCATGTAAATAATATCTACATCAGAAATTCCTTGCGATATATCATCGGTTTCAAAAAAATTTACAGAAGCTTTATTGAAAGCTTGTTTAATAGATGAAGGAAGTTTGAGCTTCTCGGGAGATATAAGATTTATAGTTACATTTTTATAAAGACAAAGTACTTTACATAAAGAATGAACAGCTCTTCCATATTTAAGGTCTCCTATAAGCGCAATTCTTAAACCATCAATTTTTTTACTTTTTGATTCAAGTTCTTTTTGTATTGTATAAAGATCTAACAAAGCCTGACTAGGATGTTCATTATCACCATCTCCTCCATTAATTACTGGAACTCTGGAAGCTTCTGCAAATTCGTTGACTGACCCTGCTTGATGATGTCTCATGACAATAATATCGCTATAACCACTAAGAACCCTTGAAGTATCGTAAAGAGATTCACCTTTAGCAAGAGAAGTAGCTTCTATCCCAGTAGTTTCTCTTACTTCTCCTCCAAGAATATTAAAAGCACTTCCAAAACTTATCCTAGTTCTAGTACTGGGCTCAAAAAACATATTTGAAAGTATTGCGCCTTGCAGTACTCTAGTAATTCTTTCTCTTTTAGCATAGGGGGCTAAAGAGTCAGAAGTAGAAAATATTGTTTCTATATCAGTTCTTTCGAACTGATCTATGGAGAGAATATGACTTCCTAAGAAATCCATCGCGAAGCATTCTAGCATTAAATTATTTAAATTATAGAATTAATAGTTTTCAAAAATTCTTGTATGATTTAATTATGTCTAATGATTGTTTAATTCTAAATGGCAATGGAAAGCCTCTGAGTTATTTTCCTTTGTCAGCAGTTGATTGGAAAACTGCTGTTAAATTAGTTTTTACAAGAAATGTAATTGTTATAAAAGAACATCAAAATTGGGAAGTTAGATCTCCCTCACAATCTTTCAAAGTACCTAGCATTGTAATGTTGCGAAAGTATTATAAGTTTTCTAAAAAAGTAAAGTTTTCTAGATCTAATGTTTTTTTGAGAGATATGTTTACTTGTCAGTATTGTAAAAATGTTTTCGAAAAAAAAGACTTAACTATCGACCACATAATTCCTAAAAGTAAGGGGGGAGAAACTAATTGGCTAAACGTAACAACTTGTTGCAAGTCTTGTAATTTGTCCAAGGCAGATAAAATCATAGATCCATCGCCAGAGGTAAAAACACCTTCATTAAGAGACCTTATCAAAGGGCAAGAATCTTTAGGTACAAGAAAAATAGAAACAGATTGGCAAGAATATATTGTTGCTTGAATTAGTTTAAATAATCCCTTAGCACAGTCTCTGTTAAAATTTCAGGCAATATTACAGGAGCGCTATTTATATCTGGGTAATATACGTAAAGGGGTATGCTAGACCTTCCAAAACTAGCAAGCTTCTTAGCTATAACATCATTTTTGTTTGTCCAATCTGCCTCCAAATAATAAATGTTCTTTTCCTTAAAAAATCTTATTGTTTTTTTGGTTTTTAAAGCAACTCTTTCATTCACCTTACAAGTTATACACCAGTCAGCTGTGAAATTTAAAAAAACTGGTCCTTCAGCCAATCTCTCGATAAGTTCTGCATCACTAAAAACATTATTTCTCTCTTGGATGGTAGATTTACTTATCGGTAAAGTTAAAAATAAAGTAATGAATATTACAATGTAAGTTAAATTTCTAAATCTTAAAGTGTTTGGCGATGTCAAATTGAGTTGATTTAACCAATAGAAAAATACAATAAGAGAGATACCCAAAAGAACCAAAATTAGTTGAAAAGTATCTATTTGACTACTTAGAACCCATATTAACCAAATAGAAGTCAGGATCATTGGGAAAGCCATAAATTGTTTAAAAATTTCCATCCAATTTCCAGGTTTGGGAAGAACTTTTAAAATTCCTGGAAAAATTGATAAAACTATATATGGAAAGGCAAATCCAATACCCAATGAAAGAAAAATTAAGAAAGAAGAAAATCCAGGTTGTAAAATTGCAAAACCTAATGCTGAGCCCATGAATGGTGCAGTACATGGAGTAGCAACTATTACAGCGAGAAATCCTGTTCCAAAGGAATTGATGTAACTAGGAGCACTTATCCCTCTAGAACCAAAGTTGAGAAAGGAATTTAGAAAATTTATATTTAGTAGAAAGAAACCAGCTAAAAATATAAAAAGAAAAATCAATAAACTAACAACTACAGGAGACTGAAGTTGATATCCCCATCCAATATCCATACCAAAACTTTTTAAAAGTACTACTGATAGACCGATCAAAACAAACATTAAAATTGATCCTGATGAAAAGGCAAAACCATGCAAAGAAGTTTCTGTCTTATTTTTTGAGTGATTGACAAAGTTTAAAATTTTCAATGAAATTACGGGGAAAACGCATGGCATCAAATTCAATAAAAGTCCGCCAATTAAAGAAAAGAAAATAGCTAATGTTAAAGAAATAAACTCAGGATCATTTATTTTCCCGGTATTTACTACTTCAGGAGATAGTTTTATTTCGTATGCTCCTTTATTTGTTTTTAAAATACCACCTGATAAAAATACCCCTTTGTCATTTTTGAGAAGTTGTATGCTTAGTTTGGACTCAGTATTATTCTCTTCAAAATCTTGTCCGATTGAATAATCTACGACATCTTTCAAAAATGGAAAAAAATAAGCATTTTTGATGTCAAAATTTAAATTTTTTAGATTTAGAACAAGTTTGCCATTTTCAATTATTGAATCAATTTTTGTATTTATTTTTTTAGGTATATTTTTTTTTTATCTCTTTAATTAGCAAACTTTCATCTAAAAGAGGAGATTCATTTCCACTATCTAACGTAAATTTAATTTTTCCTTCTTGGGGAATACAAACGTCTGCACAAACCAACCATTTGGAGGTAACAGAAATTTTATTTGTTTCTTTTATTTTGTTTGGAAGAGAGAGTTTAAAAAGAAGTTTTAATTCGTCGCTGTAACCAAAGGTTGTCAAAGGTGGATATGGAATTAATTCAGGAGTAGGCCAAATTGGTTGAGAAATTTTAAATCCTTCTGGAAGATCCCAGTCAAAAAATGCAGGATCTCCCGAATCTCCTGGATTTATCCAATAGGTATGCCAATCTTTTTCTAAGTTAAATTTAACTATTAAGTAGATTTCATTTTCATTAAAAATTACTTTTTTTTCAGGGATGACCTCAAAAGAAGAATTTGAGGCACTAAATTTACTATCAGGAAAAGCCTCAGTACTGAGAAATAAAAATGATAAAAGTAATAAAAATATATAGTTGTTAAGCCGTGCCATAATTTCTACTTACCAATTTTAAGTTAAAGCCTGCAAGTTTACTTGCCTCTTCGATTCTTTTATCACTCTTAGTTGAAAAGATTATTTGCTCATTAGCAGGAATTATTAACCATGATCCCTGTTGTATTTCTTCTTCAAGTTGACCTGGACTCCAGCCAGTATAACCAAATGAAACGATAAAGTTTTTTGGAAAATCTTTATTTAGTAATGATTGGATAACATCCGGCCTAGAAGAGACTCCTAAATTTGAAGTTACTTCGTGAGTTTCATCATATTTTTTTTCTAAACTATGAATTACAAATGGTGAGAAAGGTGTTACAGGCCCGCCTAGAAAAACCTTGTCATTATTCAGAATAGCCTCTAATTCTTTATCAGGCTTTAAAGAGAAATCTTTTAAATTTATATCAACTCTTTTGTTGATGATTATTCCGAATGAACCATCCTTATCATTTTTACATAGGTATATCAGAGAATTTTTAAAGTAATCTTCCTCATTATCATGCTGACAAAAAAATAAAAAATTATTTACTAGTTCATTAGTCATTTTTATTTCAATATATTGTTTATATTTATTAAAATCGCTATATTCATTAAATTATGGAATCCTCGAATATTAACTTAGTTCCAAAAAGTCTGCTTAAGAAACATAAGCAAAAGATAAATGTTAACTCAGAAAAAATTCTCTCTGAGGAAATTATTATTGAGAAAATTAAAAATATAGTAATAGAGGAAAATATATATCTGATTTCTCATTATTATACCGATCCAAAAATACAAAAAATAACAGAGGAATTAAATGGCTGTGTTTCAGATTCTCTTCAAATGGCTAAAGCTGGCTCTATCTCTGATTCACAAACAATTATTGTCTCAGGTGTAAAATTTATGGGAGAGACGGCTAAAATTTTAAGCCCAGAAAAAACAATAATAATGCCTACATTAGAGGCAACCTGTTCTTTAGATTTAGGTTGTCCAGCTGATGATTTTCAAAATTTTTGTGAATCTTATCCTGACAGAGAAATAGTAGTTTACGCCAATACGTCTGCAGAAGTTAAAGCTTTAGCTGATTGGGTTGTTACATCCAGCATTGCCCTCGAGGTAGTTGATTACTTAGATTCAGAAGGTAAGAAAATTTTGTGGGCACCTGATAAACATTTGGGTAGCTACATAAGAAACCAAACAAAGGCTGACATGATTATGTGGGATGGAGCATGCGTAGTTCATGAAGAGTTTAAGCACGAAGGTTTAAAAAAATTAATAAAACTTCACCCAGATGCAGAAATTTTAGTTCATCCTGAATCACCATCCTCAGTTGTTGATTTAGCAGATTGTGTAGGCTCTACATCCCAATTAATAAATCATGCAAATTTATCAGAAGCAAAAAAATTTGTAGTAGCAACCGATAAAGGTATTTTTTATCAACTTTTAAAAAATAATCCTGAGAAAGAATTCTATGAAGCTCCCACTGCAGGAAATGGTGCGACTTGTAATAGTTGCTCTATGTGTCCTTGGATGGGAATGAATTCAATAATGAATCTTTATGATGCAGTAAAAAATAAAACTCATGAAATTTCTTTGGATAAAAAAATAATGAAAGAAGCAAGAATTTCGCTAGATAGAATGGTTAATTTCAAATAAATTGAAACTAATTAAATCTAAAATTAAGGAAAGTGTAAAAAGAGCATTAAAAGAAGATGGGTTTAATCATGATCTATCGCTAAAATCAAAAAAAATAAAAATCGATAAAGTTTTTATAGCAACTTTAGTAGCAAGAGAAAATGGAATTTTAAGTGGAAGTCCGTGGTTCGAAGAAACTTTCAAAATTATTGATAAAAAGGCTTTATTAGAATGGAAAATAGGAGAAGGTGAGGCTTTTAAGAAAGATGAAAAAATTGTAAAAATTAAAGCCAGTCTTAAAGCCATCCTTTCTGGAGAAAGAACAGCTTTAAATTTTTTACAAATGATGTCAGGAATTTCTACCAAAGCAAACTTTTACTCAAATATGCTTAAAAATTCTGAAATTGAACTACTTGATACAAGAAAAACTCTTCCTGGTTTAAGATATGAACAGAAGTACTCAACTTTCATTGGTGGAGTAAAAAACCATAGATTTGGCCTCTTTGATGCCATCATGCTTAAAGATAATCATTTAAAAGCATATGGCGGCATAGATAAAATCAAAGATATAAAATTTGAGAAGAAAGGTGATTTTTTAGAGATAGAGATTGAAAAACTTTCTCAAATAAAAGAAGCAATGAAAAGCAACCCTGACATTATCCTTTTGGACAATCTTGAGCTAAAAGAGATAAAAAAAGCAATTTCAATTATCAAAAATAGATGTTTGATTGAGGTTTCTGGAATAAAAAAACCTGAAGATATAAAAAAATATAATAATCTTCCAATACATTTTATTTCTCTTGGAGATCTAACAAAAAATTTAGAATCAATAGACTTTTCTCTAAATATTTCATGAATAAGACAACTTTTTTCTTTATTGTTTTACTTTTATTTGTGAACTGTAGCCAAAAAAATGACGTTTTATCGAAAGAAAACAAAAGAATTTATGAATTTTCATGGTGTAGTTACAACGAGGGACATAATGCACAGGATTTAAACAACGAGCTTATTTCTTATTTAGGATTTGTAAGAAGTCTGAAGGATAAGCATGGTCTTTTTAAGGAAACTAGGTACCTTAATCCTACTTTCACGCAAGATAAATATGATTTTTCTTGGTTAGATATATTTGAAAACGAATTAGAAAAAAAAGCTTTTTATCAATTTGCCGAAAATTCAGAAATATATAAAAACTGGAATAGTAGTAAAGAGGAAGTAATTACGTGTGATCCAAAGTTACAAACTTTTTATGAAACCGAATTAGCCGAGAAATATAAATTTTCAGATGGAGACCTGATTTACGTTGGTTTTTGTAAGTTAAAAGAAGGTTTTGAAACTAGTTATGTGATTCCTAATTTAAAACAAAATCCTCTCTATTTTGAAAAGCCCTATAATGAGGCTATTCTTATTCCGAGTTTTAACAAGATAGATTTTGACTTTTTGATATATCTAGAAACTGCGTTCGTTTTAAATAATTTTAATTTATTAATGAGCAGCGAAATATCAAATGAGTGTGAAGTATATGAAAAATTTTCTGGAAATAGTTTATCATTCGATACATATATTATTGATTAAAAATGGAGCAATTTTGAAAAAATATCTTTATTTATACCTGTTAACTTTTTCTGTTTTTTGTTACTCAGGAGATTATGATTTTTCGAATTACACTAAATTCTTATCTAAAGAAATAAAAAATGGAAACTTTCCTGGTTTTGTTACCTTAATTTATAAGAATGGAAAAGTCATTTTTTCTGATTCTAGAGGTTTTGCTGACATAGAAGACAATATATCTCTTAATGAAGACTCTCTTTTTAGAATTTACTCTATGACTAAACCTATTACTGGAGCTGCTTTGATGATTTTGGTTGAGCAGGGAAAAGTAGCTCTATCAGATCCAGTTGCGAAATATATTCCTGAATTTAAAAACACATTGGTTTTTAATAAAAAAACAAAGGAACTTGAAAAGCTAGATAGGCAAGTAACTTTGTTAGACTTAGCTACTCACTCTTCAGGCCTTACATACTCATTTGTAGATAAGGGAGAAATCAAGCAAATATATGATGAGGAGAAAATTTATCCTTACTATTTTCTAGATAATGTTTCCTTAGAGAGGCCAGCAAAAAAAAGTTATCCAGATATTTGCACTCTTTCTGAGAAAGTAGCGACTTTACCCTTAGTACATCAACCCGGTGAAAAATGGACATATTCTATTGGAATGGACATTCTTGGCTGTGTTATAGAAAGGGTATCTAATCTTTCTTTTGGAAATTTTTTAAAGAAAAATATCTTTGATCCTTTAGGTATGAAAGATACTTTTTTTGAAGTTCCAAACTCAAAACAAAATAGAATGATTAATTTATATGCTCATAAAAAAGGTTTCAAAAGATATGGCGTAGAAACACCTGATATGAAAAATACAAAAAATAAAAAATTATTCCTTCTCGATCCTAAGGAAAATAGTTTTTTCTTTCAAAAGGTTTCTATAGAGGACGGTGGTTCTGGTCTTGTGTCAACTGCAAATGATTATCTTAAATTTGCAACTATGCTGCTCAATAAAGGTTCTTTAAATGGTAGAAAAATTTTAAATCCAAAAACAGTAGAAATTATGACCTCAAATCAAGCAGAAAAAAAAGCTAAACCCTTTAATTTTGACGCATTTGGAATGGGAGTCACAATTGGAGTTGCATTAGATGCGAAAAAAATGAGAATGAAAAGAGGTGATAATTCCTTTTTTTGGGGCGGGGCTGCAAGTACGGATTTTTGGGTAGATCCTTCAAATGATCTTATCTTTATAAGTATGTCTCAAGTTTTAGGTAGTCCAAATATAGACAGAAAAATAGAAAGATTAGTATACAAAGCGCTTGGTATTTAAAAAAACATTCATCGAAGAAAGTAAAATAAGATTTAAGATTCTTGATTTGCTTTCAAGGAGAGAACATTCTTTTAAAGAACTATTAGATAAACTTAAAGATAGAGTAGATTCTAAAGTTAGACTTCTTGAAGAGTTAAATAAAGTCAGAGAAGAAAATTTGCAATCCGATGAAAGATTTACTGAGTCCTATACCAGCTCTAGAAGTGTGAAGGGTTTTGGCCCAGAAAAAATTGCTTATGAACTTAAATCTCGAGGAATTAGCGAAACTCTTGTAGAAAAGATAGTGTATTCTGAAGATATTAATTGGATAGAAGTTCTTGAAAGAGAGTTCAATAAAAAATTTATAAGCGATCAAGAACTCAATAAACTAGACCTAACACGCGTAAAAAAATTTTTTTTACAACGAGGATTTGATTTTGATCAAATAAATAAATTTCTAGAGAAATGAGTTATTTAGTTTTAGCAAGAAAATGGAGACCAGGAAGATTTTGCGAAGTTGTTGGGCAAGATCATGCTGTTTCAGCACTTCAAAATTCTCTTTCCTCTAAGAATTTTCATCATGCCTATTTATTTACAGGCACAAGAGGTATTGGTAAAACCTCTATTGCAAGGATTTTAGCTAAAGCACTAAATTGTAAAAATTTAATTGATAGCTCTGAACCTTGTAACTCTTGCGATTCTTGTTTATCAATTAATGAGGGAGCTGCTATAGATTTTATTGAAATTGATGCAGCATCCAGAAGAGGAATAGAAGATACAAAAAGTCTTTTAGAAACTATTTCTTACCTTCCTTCTTCGTCAAAATATAAAATTTATTTAATTGATGAAGTCCACATGCTGACTCCAGAAAGTTTTAACGCACTTCTAAAAAATCTTGAAGAACCTCCTCCTCATGTTATTTTTATGTTTGCTACAACAGAGCATAAAAAAATTCTCCCTACGATAATTTCTAGATGCCTCCAGATAAACTTAAGTTCTGTCTCTTCAAAAACTATATCAAATCAGCTAGGCGTTATTTTTTCAGAAGAAAAAATAAAATTTGATAAAAACTCTATAGATCTCATTGCCGAGGCAGCTCAAGGAAGTATTCGAGATGCACTTTCTATATCTGAGAAAGTTATATCTTTTTGCAATAGAGATCTTAAAGAAAAAGAAGTAAGAAAGGTAATTGGAATACCTGAACCTGAAGTAGTATCAAGTCTATTAAAGTCAATTTTAGAAGAGAACGTTTCTGATTCTCTTTCAATTCTCGAGAACTATGGGGAATACGAGGATCATGAGTATTTATTGAAATCATTGATGGATTTGGTACAAAATATCGCAATAAGTCAGTTTGAAAATAAAACATCTAAAAAAAATATACATGATGATTTTCTAAAAACTGACCCAAACAAATTACAATTCCTATACCAGTTAGGGCTTTCTAATTTGAAACATTTTAGTTTAGGGTATGATTCATTTTCAATTCTCAAAATGACTATATTAAAAATGGTTGCCTTTTCTTCAGAAAGTCAAAAAAAAAAAATATTTAAAAATTAAGGAAAAAGAAAGCGTAGAAATAAATTGGCCAAAAATTTTTGATCATTTAAATATTAATGGAATTTCAAGAAAATTACTTAAGCAAGCAAGCGTTTTGCAACAGCAAAATGAGCTAAGACTTTCCTTTCCGGAAAATGTACTTTCCATTCTCAATAAAAATCAGAAATACGATATCGAAAAAAGCTTCATAGATTTTTTTAAAAAAGAATTCATATTTATTTATGACAATAATGTTGACTATCTTTTAACTCCAGAAAATGAAGAAAAAAATAAAGATAAAGGTCTTAAAAAAAATATTAAGAAAACTATGGAAAAGGACGACACTTATAAAGAAATCATAGGCGGACTTAAAGTTGAGTCAGTAAAATTTGATAAGAAAAATGAAACTTAGTTCAAAAATTTCTGAATTGATTGATTCTCTAAAAAAACTTCCAGGCATAGGGCCAAAATCTGCTAAAAGGATGGCATTGTCATTGCTTAGTTCAAATAAAGAAATTGGTTTAGCTTTATCAAAATCTATTGAAGAGGCGATTTTAAATATAAAATTATGTTGCAAGTGTTTTGTTCTTAATGATCAAGACATCTGCGAGGTTTGTAGTTCACAAAATAGAAACAATAATTTTATCTGCGTAGTTGAATCTACCTCGGATTTATATTCTATAGAGGAAACATCCGAGTTTGATGGTAAATATTTTGTCCTTAACGGTTTATTATCTCCTATAGATAATATTGGCTCGGAAGAATTGAGAATTGATAAATTAATTAACGTTATTGATGAGTATAATTCAAAGGAAATAATTTTAGCTTTAAATTCAACATTAGAAGGTGAGGCGACAGCTTATTTTTTATTAGAAAAATTAAAAAAGAAGGATGTAATTGTCTCGAGAATCGCTCAAGGAGTTCCAGCTGGAGGAGATCTTAATTATGTTGATAATAATACTTTAAGAAGAGCTATTTCTTTTAGAACTGAATTAAAATAAAACAATGACAATCAAATCTGATAATTGGATAAAAAAAATGTCTCTGGAAAATGACATGATATCTCCTTTTCAATCGAATCAAGTAAAAATAAATGAAGAAAATAATAAAAAATTAATTTCATATGGACTATCTAGTTATGGATATGATGTTAGATGTGCAAATGAATTTAAAGTATTCACAAATATTCATTCTGCAACAGTTGATCCAAAAAAATTTGATAGTTCTTCTTTTATTGATGTTGTTCAAGATGAATGCGTTATCCCTCCAAATTCATTTGCTTTAGCTAGAACTATTGAATATTTTAAAATTCCAAGAGATGTATTGACTATTTGTCTTGGTAAATCAACTTATGCCAGATGTGGAATAATTGTAAACGTAACTCCATTGGAACCAGAATGGGAAGGACATGTAACTTTAGAATTTTCTAATACTACAAGTCTTCCAGCTAAAATATATGCAAATGAAGGAGTTGCTCAAATGTTATTTTTTCAATCAGATGAAACTTGTGAAACAAGCTATAAAGACAGGGACGGAAAGTATCAAGGCCAAAAAGGCGTAACTCTCCCTAAGGCCTAGTCTAGTTTTATTTAATCTAATTCCCAATTAATATTGAATCCAGGACCTCCCTGAGAAACTCTTACCGTCTCATTCTTAGAATTTCTTTTAATATAAAACGAAAATGATTTTTTGTCTTTTCTCTGCTCGGTAAATTCATAAACTTCAGTTGGCTTCGATTTATAAATAATTTCAGATTCTTTTTTAAAAAATATCTTTTTTTTAATTTCTCCTTTGTTTAGATAATCAATCTCGATTACATCTTTTTCGAGAAAATTTAATTTTGCTTGAATTTGGAGGGTTAGGTTATCGTAAAAATCGTTAAGTATTTCAAATGAACCTTCTTTTTTTCCAAATGAGAAGCTTACTATTCGTTTATCATCTTTTTTTTCTACTTTGTAACTTTGATGATCTTTTCGTAAACCACCAAGAACATCAAGCTTTCTAAATCCAGATTCCAAAACAACATTTCCTTTAACTAATCTAAAAATAGATTCTTGTTTTATTTTAAAAAGAGGATGTTTACCAATAGAGGTCATTTTCCAACTAGTTTCTGAAACTTTTTCTAGACTTTCTATTACAGTTCCTGATGGCTTAGCAGTATAAGAGGTTTGATATGGCTTTAATTCAAACATTAATATTTGATTACTAAAAAAATATAAAAAAATACTAGTTAAGATACTCTTTGCCATTTTTATAAAATACTTTATTTATTAACACTTTATTGTCATTAATTGAAATTTTGCCTTCTTGAAATTCAGATAATATTTTTGGGTAAATATAATGTTCTAATTTATGGATTTTGTCTTCAAGATCTTTTTCGCTTTCTTTTTTATCAACCTTAAGTTTGATGAATCCTATTATAGGACCGCTGTCTAATCCTTCATTTACTAAATGAACCGTTACACCATGTTCTTTATCATTATTTTCTAAAACCTTTTTATGAGTATTAAGACCTGGGTACTTTGGCAAGAGAGAAGGATGGATATTAATAATTTTATTTAAAAAATTACTAACAAAATTTGAACCTAAAATTCTCATAAATCCAGCTAAAACAACTAAATCAACCTCTTCTTTTTTTATTATTTTTATTAGTTCCTCGTCGTAAGATTCTCTATTTTCAAAGTCATTATGATCAAGTATAAAAGTTTTAATACCATTCTCCGAAGCTCTTTTTAAGCCGAATGCATCTTTTTTATTAGAAATAACAATTTTTATATCAGCTTTTAAATTTCCATCATTTATTTTGTCTATTATTGCCTGAAGGTTTGACCCATTACCTGACAAAAGAATTGCCAGAGAGATTCTTTTAATCATTTAAATAAGAGACTTTTTTATTGGACTTTTTAGAACTTATGTAACCTAATTCAATATATGGCATCTTTATTTTTTTTAAGATTTTTTTACATTCTTCTTGATCATTTTTCTGTATTGATAGAATCATTCCAATGCCGCAATTAAAAGTAGATAACATTTCTTCTTTTTTTAAATTTGATTTAGTTTCTATTAAGCTAAAGAGATCATTGTTGAAGGGGTAATTTGACCCAAAAGAAATAATCGCCGATAAGTTATCTGGAATTATTCTTTCAAGATTTCCAGTTAAACCTCCCCCAGTGATGTGACTTAAAGAATTTATCTTTATCTTATCCTTCAGAAAAAGAATCTCTTTTACATAAATCTTTGTAGGCTTTAGAATTTCTTTACCTAAAGTTGAATTTTTAAATTTTTGATTAAGTTTAATTTTCTTTTTTTCTAGAAGCTTTCTTATCAAAGAAAACCCATTAGAATGCAGCCCACTTGATTTTAGACCAATTAATATATCGTTGTTTTTTGCTTGATTGATAAGTTTTTTTTGATCTCTTTCAACTACTCCAACGCAAAAACCAGCTAGATCAAATTTCCCTTTTGGAAAAGCATTAGGATGTTCTGCAGTTTCACCTCCTATCAAAGAGCAATTAGATTCCCGACATCCTTTAACTATTCCTTTAAATATATCTTTTGAATTCTTCAGGTTTATTTTATCGGTTACTAAATAATCCAAAAAGAATAAAGGCTCAGCTTGAAGAGTGATTAAGTCATTTACACACATTGCTACTAAATCAATGCCAATGGAATCATAAATTTTCAAAGCGTCAGCAATTTCAATTTTTGTTCCTACACCATCTGTACAACTAATTAAAACTGGATTTTTATACTTCTTAGGAAGAACAGACGCAGCAGCAAATCCACCAATAGAGCCAATTATTTCTTTTCTAAAAGTAGACTTAGCCAGAGGTTTGAGGATATCAACTAATTTATCGCCTCTTTTTATGCTTACTCCAGAAGAAGTATAAGAAGTTTTATTTGATTTAGACAAAGGACTTTGATTTTAAGTTCTAATAAGAAAACATATTATAATCATTTTTAATGATTAAAATTATTAAAATTATTTTTTTTACTACGCTTTTTTTTATTAATTCAAATTTAATAAGCGAAGAATATTCGACCATTGTTAAGAATAATGATCAAGAAACTTCTGAATTGCTTCAAATAGCTTTAAATCAAGCCATACTCAGTGTTTTAGGCAGTCAGAAAGACTTTAATCTAAATCGACAAAATTTTAATAAATTAAATCCCATCTCTTATATAAAAGAATACAAATTTATAGTACAAAACGATGAAGAAGCAATTGAGGTGATATTTGATTTGAAAGCGCTCCAAGAAAAACTTTTAGATTTTAATCTTGGAATTTCTTTTCTAAGAGATATAAAAATAGCTGCATGGATGCTCTGCAAATCAGACTTTTCATCAATTCAAGCTGCTAAATCCATAGAGCAAAAATGTAAATTTATTAAGAAAGAATTTAATAAGATTGCTTCTCAAAGAGGGGTTACTATTATCTATCCTATTTTGGATTCAAAAGACATAAGTCTATTTAGTTTAGAAAAAGATTCAAACATAGAAAATTTGACTATATTTAACGATAGATATCCTTCAGATGGGTGGGTTTTTTGTGAGATATCTAATACGGACGAAGGGTGCTTTCTTCCAAACGATGTTGAAAAAATCTTTTCTAAACTCGATACAGAATTAAAATACGAACCTTTGAAAGGTTTAAATTATCTAATTGATAAATTATTTAGCAATCAAAGGCTTAAGACTGTCTCAGAATCAAATTTTCCTTATTATTTAGAAATCAAAGGATTAAAAGAGTTTTCCGATCAAAAAGATATTGAAAAAAAATTAGAAAATATTTTGTTTATAAGCAACATTAGTTTGTTGTCTTTGAAGAATAATTCTGCGATTTATAGTTTTAACTTATTATCTGAGGAAAAAAATCTTATCGATCACTTTATAGAATTCAAAAATTTAAATTTTATTAACAGAGAAAAAGATAAACTCATTATATCTTTTAATGAAAAATGATTATCTCTTCAATTCCAAATTTCTTAACTATCTTTCGTTTCTTTTTGGTTTACCCAATTGTAATTAGCATTCTTGAACAAAATTATCATTTAACTCTTTTATTTTTCTTCTTCGCAGGAATATCAGATTTTCTAGATGGCTTTCTAGCTAGGAAGTATTCATGGGAGAGTAGATTTGGAAAAATATTTGATCCTATCTCAGATAAAGTTTTAGTAACTGCAACTCTAATTTCCCTGTCTTTGGTTGGTGAAATTAATATTTATTTAACTATGTTTTTGTTAAGTCGAGATTTATTTATTATCGTTGGAGTTATATTGTCATCCCTCCTCATTAAAGACTATGAAATAAAACCATATTTTTCAGGAAAATTTAATAATTTCGTTTTGATGACTTTTTTAGGATTTGTAATCCTAGAAGTCACAATCAGTTTTGTTCCTTTAGTTTTCTTAAATTTCTTAATGGCTACGTTGATTTTTACATCTATTTACAGTGTCATCGAATATTTAATTTATCCAGGTAGAAAAGTAATTTCTCAAATATTTTTTTAATGAACCAAAAAGTATTGAATATCTCGTTACCTAAAGAAAGATCTTTAGATCAACTTAAAGATTTTGTATTTTTAAAAAAAATAATCTCTGAGATCAAATTATTTTTTAATAATCAAGAAAATTTTCTACTTATCAATATTAAAGAAGATTTAGTTAGAAACTATATATTTGAATCTGCTTCGAATTCATTAACATTTAAACCAACGATAATCGATTTATATAAAAAAAAATTTGATCTTGAAAAATTAAAAAAACCTATAGTTTTTATTACAAATTTATCAAATAAATACCTTGACGAAGAAACTGAAATTTTTTTATTTAATTCATTCAATTATTGTTTAAGTAAGAATATAAAAATTTTATTTTCTAGCGATGATTTTGTTAAAAATTTAGATATTAAGCTACCTGATCTTGAATCTAGATTAAACACTATTTTGCCAGTTGAAATATTGAATCCAACTGACGAAGAAAAAATGAATTTAATTAACTTTGAATTAAAACAAAGAGGTTTAGATATTGATGAGAAAGATATGAGATATATATTTACTCATCATTCTCGTGATTTAAGTAGCTTATTAAATTTGGCTGAAAAGCTTGATGAAATTTCTCATCAAGAAAAAAAATCTATTTCAATAAATTTAATAAAAAAAATTATTTAGAAACTATCTTAATTCAGGACAGACTAAACATATTAATTTTGTTTCAATTTTTTTCTTGTTAACAAGTCTTTGAATATCCATTGAGTTTTTTAATCCCAAAAAACTATAAGTTGAATTTAAAAAAGAATCAAAAGATGCAAATAAGTCTTCAATAATTCCTGGAGAAGTAGATATATATTTTATTTTAAAATCTGAAATTCCTGATTCTTCTTCAAGTATCTTCATACCATCTTGAAATACACCAAGATAATCAACAAGATTATTTTGAAGAGCTGATTTTCCAGACCAAATTCTTCCTTGAGCAATTTTTTCTGTTTTATCGATAGTTAACTGTCTGTTTTTTGATACAAGCTTGATAAATTTGTTATACGAACCATTAACATAACTCTGCATAAATGAAGATAAATTATCGTTTGGAGGCTCCAATAACGTAAAATTTAAATCATTTGTAGAAACTTTATCAAAGAGTATTCCAACCCTTTCAAAAGAATTTTTAAAATTAGGCAAGGCTGCCCAAACACCTATGGATCCAGTAAGAGTGAAAGGGTTTGCGATTATTGTATTTTGATTCATAGAAATCCAATAACCTCCTGATGCAGCTATATCTCCCATTGAAATTACTATTGGAATATTCTTATTGAGAAGCTCTAATCTTTGTCTGATTATTTCTGAGGCAAAACCAGATCCTCCTGGAGAATTTATTCTCAGAAATAAACCTTTAATGGACTTATCTTTATCAATTTTATTTAGAATTTTTAAAAAATTTTCACTAGATATGGCTCCTTCTGCGTATTCGCCATCAATAATTTCTCCAGAGGCTACTAAAACAGCTAATTTATTTTCTGAAGAATTTTCTTTTTTCAATAGAGATAAGTTATCTTTAAGAGATAATATTTTTTCTTCAACGAAAGACGAAAGATAGTCATTTAAATTTGTTCTCGCAATCAAAATATCAACCAAGCCTTTGCTTTTTGCTAATTTTGCAGTATCACCGTCAAACTCTTCTGTTAATTTACCAAGATTATTTATGTAATTATCTATTTCTGAATTTGAAATTTTATTTCTATTTTTTGTTATTATTTCCTTCCAAGAATCCCATACCTCAGAAAGATAAGAAGAGGTTTGGAGTTTATCTTCTTCGGAGAAATTATCTCTAGTAAAAGTATCCAATGCAGACTTATATTTTCCAGAAACAAAAGTTGATACGTTAATATCTAGTTTTTCTAAAAATTTTCTAATGAAAGGTTTTTGTGTAGAAAATCCTTCTAAAAGCACCAGACCATTTTGATTCAATAAGATAGAATCAGCATAAGAAGCTAAAAGGTAGTTTTTCTTATCATAAAAATCAGAATAGGCGATTACTTTTTTACCCTTGCTTTTAAAATCATCTAAAGCTTTTCCAATTTCTAAAATTCCAGTGAAGGAAATATCTAAATAGGTTAAATCCATAAAAAGCATTTCTACACCTTTTTCTGAACCTGCTGCTGTTATTGCTGAAATTGTTTCAAACAAATTGAGTTCGTAAGTTCCTCTTTCAAAAAAGGAAATATTTAAATTAGTTGTTTCGTTTATTTTTTTTGGAGCAAAGGTAACAATAGGACCAAGGTCTTTCTTAACGTCACTAACAAAAAAAGTAATAGCAATAAACAACAAAGCTAAAATGAAAAAAAGGTTTAAAATAACTTTTCTTGTTATATCAATGAAGTTAAAAATTTTTTTAAAGAAACCCATATAGAAAGTATTATATAAAGATTATGAAACCTATTTTTAAAAATTTTTTGATCATTTTTCTTTTGCTTTCATGCTCAAAGCCTGACCTAAGTGTTTTTGAAGGAAAAGGAGTCTTTCTTGATGATTTAAAAGGCAAATGGATAGTCTTTAATTATTGGGCAGATTGGTGTCCTCCTTGTATAAAAGAAATTCCTGAGTTGAATAACCTTCAGTCTAATTTCTCTAAAGATTTAAGAGTTTTCTTAATAAACTTTGATATGTTGGAAGGAGAGGAATTAAAACAACAGTTAGAAAAATTTAATGTAAAAGTAGACTCTTTGTTAACAGATCCGTCTAATATTTATAATTGGATCATTCCAGAAAATCTTCCTGTTACATTTATCGTTAATAGAAAAGGAGAATTGGAACACACATTGGTTGGGCCGCAAACAGAAGAAGAAATTACTAAGCTATTATCTCTTTAAAGAAACAACATTGGATTTACTTTTGTTCCTAGTAAAATAATCTCAAAGTGAAGATGAGGTCCTGTGACTCTTCCAGATGAACCAACAGTAGCAATCTTAGAATTTTTAATGACGTTATCTCCTTCAGAAACGAATGTTTCGTATAGGTGAGAGTAAGTTGAGATAATACCATTGCCATGGTCAATGATTATTAGGTTGCCCCTATAAAAAAAATTACCAACAAAAATAACTTTACCATTTTCCGGAGCGACCACTGCTGTTCCTGTTTTTGCTGCTATATCAAGTCCTAAGTGTGGATTTCTGGGGGATCCATTAATATAGCGCTTTACTCCGAACTCGCTTGAAATGATTCCTTTAGCAGGAAAATTGAACCTAAAATTCTTATATTTTTTTGACGATATTGAAGTTATCTTTCTATTATATATCTGTCTTTCGGTATTAATTCTCAATAGATTTTCTTGGGAAACTTGGTTGAACTTATTATCTTCAATTCTAATTCTAGATTCTCTGAATTCTTTTTCAGACAGAATTATGGTCTCACCCATAATCCTAAATTTCTTTTTTGATGAATATGAAATGGGATATACAAGTCGATAATTATAAAAGTCTTTACAAATAAATTTTTTATACGAATTATCTAGATTATTTTCATCAATTAATCTATTGATGAGTCCTCCTTTTTCAAGCTTTTCCTTAGGAAAAGAACAAGATTTTTTCTCTGTAAATTTGAAGTTTGAACATCCAAATAAAAATATCAGACAAATAAATATTAAAAATTTATTTAATTTCATCTATTTTGGTTATTCTTGAAGAAATAAGATTTTTTTGAGTTCTAGTGACAATTTCGTCGCCATGTGTCAACTCTGAGTTATCCAAGAGCTCATCATCTTTGGTAGAAACAGTATATCCTCTCGACAAAACTGCAAGAGGGCTAAAAGCTAATAATTTTGATGAAAAAGCATCGAAAGAAATTTTCTTTTTAGAAAGAGTATTATCAAATATATTTTTAAAAATTAATTTTTTACTTTTTAAACTTGCTCTTTGATTTGAAAGTTTGATGAGCGGGTTCTTATCTCTTAAGGAGGTTCTTTTTTTTATGAGATTTAATCTTTTAGAAGAAAATTTTTCCTTTTGTAAAAATATAATTTTATTAAAGCACTCATCAATCTTAAAAATCTTTTGATCTAAATTAAAATTAATTTGTTCCAATTCATAAGATACATCATTTAAATTTTTATTTTTAGTTTCAAAATAATTTTTTGCTGATGTTGAAATTACTTTTTCTAAATTCTCAATTTTATCCTTTATCTGTGAGTGAGCTTGACTTGCAATTTCAGCCGCTGCAGAGGGAGTTGGTGCCCTCAAGTCAGAAACTAAATCGCAAATTGTAAAGTCTGTTTCATGACCAACTGCACTTAAAACAGGAATTTCAAGATCGTAAATCACTCTTGCAATTTTTTCGCTATTGAAACACCAAAGATCCTCTAAAGAGCCGCCACCTCTTGCAACTATTATTAGATCTAGTTTTTCTTTTTTATTAAATTGTTGAAGCATTTTTAATGCATTTATGATTTCATTTTCTGCTTTATCACCTTGTACCGAAGAGGGGGCTATAGTAACTCTTAATAAAGGCGCTCTTCTTCTTAATACATTTTTAATATCTTGTATTACAGCGCCTGATGGAGAAGTTACCACGCCAATGTGCATGGGTAATTCAGGGATCTCTTTCTTAAATGATTCGTCAAAGAGACCTTCTTTTAAAAGTTTACTTTTTAAACTTTCAAAAGCCTTTAATAAGTCACCTTCACCAGAATACTCCAAACTTTCCGCGATAAATTGATATCTACCTTGAGCCTCAAATAAGGATAATTTTCCTTTTAGGACAATTTCGTCGCCAATTTCAGGAATATTTTTAAGATATGAATTTTTGAATTTGAACATTACACAACTAATAGATGAATTTTCGTCCTTTAAAGTAAAGTACCAATGACCAGATTGACGGTAGTTAGTAAATTCAGAAATTTCTCCTTTCACCCAAACATCATTAAATTTTTTTTCTAAAGAAAACTTTGCGCTTTTATTGAGTTGAGAGACGGAAAAAATTTCAGGCGAATTTTTTTGATCTTCACTTAACATTGCTACAGTATATCTATACTTCCGTTAAAAATGATAAATCTAAATTCAAGAACAATCGGAATACTTTCGACATCTTTCGGAGCTATGCTTATTGGCGTTGCCCCAATTTTAGTAAGAACGAGTGAAATTACTCCATCTTTGACAGGATTTTATAGGTTTCTTATTGCGACATTCATTTTGCTTGTTTATGGGATTGCAAAAAACAAATTTATCAATCTCAATTACAAAGATATTCTAGTTCTTGCAATACCAGGACTATTTTTTGGAAGTGACATAACTTTATGGCATTGGTCAATAAATCAAACATCAGTCGCAAACGCAGCTCTTTTTGTTAATACTGCCCCCATTTACGTGGCCATAATTTCTTATTTTTTATTTAAAGATAAATTAGATTTATTCTTTTATTTTGCTGGGTTTTGTTGTCTTGGGGGAGTTTTTTTAATTTTATTTGAACAAAATGAATATCAAACCTTTACCGGAGATTTATTATCTTTATTCGCTGCAGTATTTTATTCAGGATATCTAATTTCGGTAAAAAAGTTTTCAGAAACTTATGAAACCTTCCATTTAATGTTTTTTTCTGCATTATTTGGATGTATTCCACTTTATTTGGGAAG
>MDTG01163050.1_pt1 | contig 21804 bp, 19 predicted proteins | sample 811421 | NCBI WGS metagenome assembly MDTG01 (sample SAMN05326645, study PRJNA326480) | marine metagenome | isolation source: seawater | place: Pacific Ocean: South East | collected 2011 | reverse complement strand
TTTATTTATTGTCTCATACTTTTTAATTATGTGTGTATTAGCAATTGATTTTATGGATGGTATGTTGGCAAAGACAGATAAGTATAAATACTCTGTTGGTGAAATCTTAGATGATTTATCTCCAGAAATAATTAGATTTTTAAGTTTATTAATAATAGGCTTTTTATCAAATAATTTATTTTTTTTTATTATTGCTTTTATGTCTGCAGTAATTCAACAAACTTTTATTTTTTCAACAGTCAATTATATAGATCAAAAATTTCATCTCCTTATATTATTGTTAAGGCATAAATATTCTCTTCAAAGTATAAGGATCCTATCTTGCTTGATAGTACCAATATCTGTTTGTTTATATTTTCAAGATATTTTATATTTAAGTATTTTTATTAAATGTTTTATTCTATTGAATTTTATACTAAGTTTTATATGGATTATAATAACTCTTAAACAGAAAAAAATTTCTTAGATGAATTATGATATATTAAATATACTTAGTGTTCCAGACCATGGTGATAATTTTGAAGTTATTATTACTGAAGGTGATAAAGATTTTATTAAACTTGGTTATCTAGTCTCAAAAGAAACAAAAATAAAAGTTCCAATTTATAATGATATACCCAATTTTAATTTAATTAATGATAGTGTTCATCCTCAAAAAAAAGTTTACGATATTTGGTGGAATGAAAGTCATAGTAATTTAGTTTATGACAAAACAGACTCTTCTAGAATTTTCAATTCTACTATTAAAATTGAGAGTAATAAATTTAACAATTCTAAGGTTCTTGATTTAGGATGTGGAAACGGAAGGTTTTCAGATCTTATTTCTGAAAAAAATCCTGAAATGCTTGTTTTATTTGATGTAAGTGATGGAATACATCATGCTTATAAAAATGCAAAAAAGAATTTTAAAAATGTAATTGCCATTCAAGGTGATATTCTAAATATTCCTATCAAGCATGAGTACTTCGACTGTGTTTATAGTTGGGGCGTACTTCATCATACCGGTGATACTAGGAAAGCCTTTTCGACAGCAAGCAGTTTAACTAAGTTTGGGGGTTCTCTTGGTGTATATGTTTATGTTAATAACCCCGAGTATAAATATAATAATACTCATCTCAGATTTTTAAGTATTCTTAGACAAAAAATAATTATCGAACCTTTGAGATTTATTTCACAATTTCTATCAAAGGAGCTGGTTTTTGCTTTATTTCAACCAATTTATTATTTTGAGAAAACATTCAATTTAGGGTTAGTGGGTTGTCATGGAAGCGGTGAAGATAAATTCGAAAAAAAAAGGTATTTTAGAGTTGTAATAGATAGATTTAAATCAAAATATGCTACGGAGCATTCAATTGAAGAAGTAACAAGGTGGTTTGTCGAAGAGCAATTTAATAATCTTGAAATAGGTGAAGGACCAAGAGTTTGTATAACTGGTATAAAAGAAAATAGAAAATTGGATACTATTTCATTGAAAATAAACCTTAAATAAATGAAATTTTCTCGAAGAAGTATTCTTACTAAAAAAATTGCATTTCTAGATGGTTTATCTGGTTCTGGTAAGTCACTTGTAGGTCCCTTCATTTCGTCACTAAACAGAACAGAATTTTGGCTTTTCAATCATCTTTATGAAGAAATAGTAGTCTTACTTGCAAATAAAAAAATTGATTTAGACGCTGCACAAGCAATCCTAAGGCTTCACGCAGATATGGACCTTTACAACATCGCGCTTGGAAGAGATATAAATTTCAGAGAATTTGACGATAGTAGTGTTAAATTTTCTCTAGTTGAAAAAGATTTTAAAAAAAGATTAAAATTAAAGGATACGGATGACGTAATAATCAATTTAAGTAAGAAGAATCCATTATTACTGATAATGTCACACCATATCTTAATGTATTCTAAATTAATCGAAAAAATATTTTGTGATCGATTAGTTTATTTTTTTTCACTGAAAAGGAACCCCGCTAAATTGATTATTGATTTTCATAATAATAATTGGGAAGAAAAATTAACTAAGAGCAAAAAACAGTTTATATTTACTTACAAAAAAAATAACAAAGATTATCCTTGGTTTATTGAAAAAAGTAATAAGAGAAACGAGTCTTGGATTGAAAAATATGCTGATTTTGTTCTTCGATATTCAGATTATCAAAATAATTTTAAAGGCAGAAATCATTTTATCATTAATTTTGATGAATTTATTCAAGTGCCTGATAAGTTTCTGAATAAAATTGAGAAAATAGCAGGAAAAAAAACTCAAATAACTAATCAACTGAAAAAAGAAAGAAATTTACCAAGAAAAATCAATAAGGATGATTCTAAAGAGGATTTAGAAAACGCTTTATCTTTAATACAAAGTAAAAAACTCAAGAAGAAACTAATTTCACAATTTAAAGATTATATTACGCATTAAAAGAATGAGTATAATAAATAGAGAAATAATTAATAACTTTCTAAAGTTTGAAAGTGATCATCTTCCTCAAGATATTCTCTATAAAAATCAAGCTATATGGCCTTCAATTAGATATGCTATTTTTTATTATCTATTGGGAGATGAATATAAAGGCATAGATAAAAATAAAAGAATTTCTTTAATTAAATTATTAAAAAGTATTGTGATTACATTTTCGTTAAGAGGGTATTTTGGACAAGCAGATATTCTTGTCTTTGATTATGCAAAAGAAAGAATGTATGAAGACGAGCAGATCAATCCACTGGTATTCACCGTATTAAAGACACTTGGCAAAAAATATAAAATCACAATTATCTCAGAAAAGTATAGTCCTAATTATTTCAAAAATAATAAAGATGTTAAATCTATCAATATTTTTCTTTTAAAAAAAATAACGAATATTTTTTTGACCCTTTTAGTAAATAAGAGAAGCCTTCAAAATTTTAAAAATAAACTTGGAAAATCAATAGAAACATTTTTTAATAAAAAGATAGATTTGGATAGAGTCTATAAAAATATTTTTTTAAACCAAAGAGCAGGCATGCTCATTCTTAAGATAATTTTTTATTTAAAAAAACCTAAAATTATTATTTATTCTGACAATGCAAATATGAGTGAGATTATACGTCTTGCAAAAAAGAAAGATATATTAACTATTGATTATCAGCATTCCTTGCTGTCAGACCTAAATATATTATATATACATAATAATTTACTTAATAAATCATATAAGGAATATTTAAGTGATCATATTTTTATTTTTGGAGATTATTGGAAGAAGTTTTATTCAAAACATTATAAAACAATTATAGTAGGAAATTATATTCATGATTATACAAAAGCACTTTTCTGTGATGTAAAACAAGATGATCATTATATAACAATAATATCATCTATAATCTCGCGTGACATACTCATTGAAGCTGCCATTTCAATTGCGGTGAGATTTCCTGAAAAAAAAATAGTTTTTAAACTAAAGCCCATGGAGTTTAATAACTGGAAAAACACAGCATTATTAAATTTAGAAAACTACAAAAATATAGAAATTATTGATCATGATAGAGAAAATATAGAGTTTTATATTAAAAAATCTAAATTTGTTATTGGCACTAACTCCACTGCTCTTATCGAAGCAATGCCTTATTCAAATGTAATTGTTATGAAACATGGGTGGTACAAAGAGATGCAATATTTTATTGAAAATGGATATTTTCTTCTTGCTTCAGATACTGAAGAATTAAGAACAATTGTAGGTAATAAAAATCAATTTTTGAGAAAGTTTCCTATTAATGAAATCTTCAAAGAGGAAAGTAGCTATCTGATTCGGACTAAAATAAATGAATTATTAAATTAATATATGTTAGACAATATTTCACTGAAAATAAGATCCGGCTCTATGTGGGTTTTTATAAAGTATGCAGTAGTAGGCATTGGCTTAATAAGAACAGTCATTGTTGCAAATGCACTATCAATTGAGAATATGGGATTATTTGCATTTTACTTACTTGTTTTAGAATACTCTGTAGTACTGATCCCAATTGGATCTATCAATGCAATTAATAAACAAATCTCGAATCTTAAGGGAACAGTTGCTAATTTGAGTTATGATGATGATAGGGTTAAAAAAATATATTTAACAGGTTATTTGATAATTACTTTCTCATTAGTTTTTGTTGCTATATTAATATTTATTTTTGACTCATATATATATAATTTATTTCCTAATATTATAAGAGAAACTAAATATATATTTATTTCTTTAATAATCTTATCTCTTTATAGGAGTCTTGCTAACATTCATAATCGTCTTTGGGAAAAATATAATCGACTTTTTTTAAGCGAACTATCCTATGGCATCCTTTACCTATTAGGGATTCTAATTTTTTTGAAAGATAATGATGGTTATATTCCTATTCTTTATATTTTATTAGCATCTACAGCAGTAAGTATAGTTTTGTCTAGATTCATTATATCAATCAAAAATTTAAAACTTATAAATATTGACTCTTTCAAATCGAGTATGGATATAGGATTTTTTCTTATGTGTTATATTACGATGGAAACATTATTTTGGGGAATAGATCGTTTTTTTATTGCCACTGTTTTGGATCCTGATCAATTAGCAATTTTTCATATTTGTCATACTTTTGGAAGAGGAATTTTAATGTTTTATGCTGCTTTGACTTTTTTATTCTATCCATTGTTACTAAGTCAGTATTCAAAGGAAAGTATTAATTCTGAAAAGTTATTAGATTCTATCAAAAAAATGTCAAGATTTTCTGAGACTATTTTGATTTACGTAATATTAATTTCAATAATATTGATTCCTTTTTTCATTAAAATATTTCTACCAGAATACCCAGATGTAACTACTCTTCAATATGTTATACTAATTGGATTGCTACTTAAGGGGCTAGCATTTTTTCCAAGCTCCTATTTTATTGCTGTAAGTTGGCATAGAGTCTTAACTGTAATTTCCTTCTCATTCATAGGATTGATTGGGGCTGTATATATAATTTTTGGAAAAATTTTTAATTTAAATGCATTCGGTTACAGCTCGATTGCAACACTATCTTTTTTGATATTTTTGTATACATTAACTTATATTCTGATGAAAAAAATAAACATTAAAAACCCAGTCATAAATATCTTTAAAATATATTATAAAATCACATTCGTTTTTATTATTACACTTTTACTTTTGATAATTCCCAATTTTTCTCAATCAATGTTAAACATATATGTTTTAGTAATATTTACCTCACTCTTCTACCTCAATGACTTACTTGAGGCTCTTAAAGAAACATTAATTCCAATTTTAAAGAAAGATAAATCAAATTTTCTCAAATCATTTAATTACTATAATTCTAATTAATGTGTGGAATAGCTGGAATTATTTCTGAAAAAAGAAATGTAAGACCTCTGATACAAAATATGGTTAGTATGCAAGTGCATAGGGGACCTGATTTTCAATCATATTTTGTAAAAGATAATATAGCATTAGGGCATGCAAGACTAAGTATTATTGATCTTCATGAAAGGTCAAATCAACCCATGCACGATGAAACAAAGCAATTTTGTATTATTTTTAATGGTGAGATATATAATTATAGAGAGTTAAAGAAAGAACTGGTATCAGAGAATATTACTTTTAATACTGAAAGTGATACTGAAGTTATATTAAATGGTTATATTAAATATGGATTTAATTATTTTAAAAAGCTAAGGGGGTTTTTTTCATTTTGTATTTTAGATAGAAAGAAACAAAATATAATTTTATCTAGGGACCAGTTTGGAAAGAAACCATTATATTATTCTCTAATAAATTCTGAATTTATATTTTCTTCTGAAATAAGTCCAATTATCAATATTTTAGAAAAAAAAAATGAACCTGAATATATTGGTTTAAGTCATTTTTTATGGAAAGGTCACTATGCTCATGGCCATTCAGCTATTTCAAATATTAAGACAATATTGCCTGGCGAAATTCTTACTTATAATATTTTAGAAAAAAAAATTTCCAAAATTCAAACAAAAGAAAAACAAATTCTAGTAGTAAATGAGTGCAATGAAGAAAGATCGATAAGCAAGCTTAAAGAGTCTCTCATTGACTCATTGCAATATAGATTCGTTTCAGATGTACCTGTGGCATTTTTATTATCTGGTGGAGTAGACTCAAGCTTGTTGTCAGTTTTAGCTGGTAAGCATTTAAACGAAAAATTTGATACGTTTTACTTAGGCTACGATGATGGTGATGATATTTATAGAGATATAGCCAAAAAAGTTTCTGATTCGATTAATTCATCACATCATTCACTAACAATGAAAACGCCAGAAATTTCTAAAGTAGCTGACAAAATGATAGATATTTTTGGTGAGCCTTTCTCAGATTATTCAGCTTTGCCTAGTTACGATATATATAAATATGTAAGCAATTATGCGAAAGTTGTTATCGCGGGCGACGGTGCGGATGAAATATTTGGTGGATATAAAGATATTAAAACTTATCTACTTTTTGATAAAGTTTCAAAGTTTTTTCCATTTAAAAAAATCAATAATATTGAGTCAATTTATAGAATTTCTAATAATTCAAAGTTTGGTAAACTTATGAGCTATCTTTCTTCACCTTTATTATTAGATACAAACCATTTCTCAACAATATTGTTCTCTGGTGGATGGAATATCTATTATCGTAAAGAATATATGACTGAATACGGATGGAAATTAACAGGAGAAGCTAATTTGGAAGAACAAGAAATCATGTTATTTTCTGAGTCAGGAAAAAATACTATTGAGAAATATTTAAATTATTACTTATATCGATTGATTTATGACTTTATGGTTAAAGTTGACAGAACTTCAATGGCTAATTCAGTTGAAGTTAGATCACCATATTTAGACAAATTCATGATCGAGGAGAATAATCCGATAAATATTACTAAGATGTCCGATCAATTTGATACAAAGAAAGAATTAAAATATTTTTTAAAAGAAGAAGGGTATTCTTATGTCACAAATATTAAAAAAGCTGGATTTACACCCCCACTGCGTAATTGGATGAAATCTGAGACGTGTGTAAAGTTATTAGATGACATTATGTCTGATAAGGAGTCAATAATTTACTATTTATTTAAAGTAAATAAATTAAGAGAAATGTATAAGAATAAAAAATTAATTGATAGAAATTTTTTCAGACTGTGGAACCTGATAATATTACACAACTGGTTCAAAAGAAATTACTGATATGAAGATTCTGCACATTGCTCCTATTACAAAGAATCAAACTGCGGGTCTATCTCATAGTGTGAAAAATTTATTAGAAGCTCAATCGAGAAATGGATTTGAAGTTGCTGTAATTTCAACACAAAGCAGTGAAAATTTTTTCACAAGAAAAATAATGTGGTTTTCTATATCAAATAAAAATTATTTACAAATAATAATTAAAAATCAAATTAAAAAAATTATTTATGATTTTGGCAAGCCTGATGTAATTATTTTTCATGATTTATATAATTTAAAACAAAGTATACTTTTGATTCATGCATTATTTTCAAAATGCAAAATTTTTATTACACCAAGAGGAGCCTTTTCACCTGTTGCTTTAAGTAGAAGTTACTTTAAAAAAAAAATTTATTACTATTTATTAATTAAACCGTTTATTAAATATATTAATGCATTTATAGCGTTAAATAAACAAGAGGCAAAAATTATAAGACAAATTACCCAAAAAAAAACGATCATTATAAGCAACGGGATAAATGATAATAGTAAGATCTATAAAAAATATAAAAAAAATTACATTGAAAAGTCTGACAGCAAAATTATAAATATTTGTTTTTTAGGTAGATACGATATTTATATCAAGGGTTTAGACTATCTATTAGAAGGATTCATAGACTATCAAAATGCTTCAGCCAAAAATAAAATTAAACTTCATCTAATTGGAAATCATAGTAAAAAAAATGATTTTAAGAGCGCTACCTTCTTTAACAAGATTTACCCTAAGTTAAAAATTAAAGAGAATTTAATAATTGAAGGACCATATTATAATGAGAATAAATGGAAGAGACTTACTAAAATGGATATCCTCATTCTACCATCAAGAACTGAAGGTATGCCAAATACTGTTTTAGAAGCAATGTCGCTCGCTATACCATGCTGTGTAACAAAGGAGACAAATATGTCTGAAATAATTAAAAAATCATATTCAGGATGGGTATTTAAAGGAAATAAAGAAAGTGTAAAAATATTATTTGATGACATAGAAAAGTTACCAAAAAAAAAGTTTATTAAAATGGGATTGAATGGATTAGAATATGCAAGTAGGAACTTAACCTGGGATAAAGTATGTATTTCAAATTATGAATAAAAAAAATATTGTTTCTGGAAAGATTAATTTACTCGACTGTACTTTTAGAGATGGTGGGTACTATAACAATTGGAATTTCGAAAAAAAACTAGTTAATAAGTATCTCCATTCAATGGGCAAAATAAATATAAGTATTATTGAACTCGGCTTTAGATTTCTTAGTGATGATAAAAAAATTGGTGATTTAGGTAAATCTACGGATAGTTATATAGATGATCTTAACTTGCCAAAGAAAGTTAGATTAGCAGTAATGATAAATGCTAAAGAGTATATTTCATTTAGAGATGGGGTCCAACACGCAATAGACTTATCATTCAGTAATAGAAAAAAATCAAAGGTTGAATTAGTTCGTGTAGCAATTCATATAGATGATGCTTTAAGTTCAAGAGAATTAATAGATAAGTTGAATGATTTAGGCTACAATGTAATTTTAAATTTAATGCAAGCTTCTTCAGTGAGTAATGGCAATTTAAAAAATATTGCGCAAAAAATTTCTAAATGGAATAATCTTGAAGCTCTATATTTTGCTGACTCATTTGGAGATATGGATCCACAAAAAGTTATTGATATAGTTGGTGTACTTAAAAAAAATTTTAAAAAACCTCTAGGATTTCATGCTCACAATAATAAAGGATTTGCTCTTATAAATTCTCTTACAGCTATTAAACATGGTGTATCATATATTGATAGCACAATTATGGGAATGGGAAGAGGCGCAGGAAATACTCAGACTGAAAATCTGTTATTAGAGCTTCAATCTTTAGATAGCAAAGAAAGAAACTTAGATCATATTTTTCCTCTTATTTTAAGGGAATTCAGTAAATTAAAGAAAAAATATAATTGGGGGACGAATATTTATTACTATTTAGCTGCTGAATACAATATTCACCCAACTTATATTCAAAAAATGCTTGATGATAGTAAATATGAGAATGAAGGTATTATGGGAGCGATTAATTTTTTAAAAAATAAAGAGTCTTCATCATATAATGATGAAAATATGATAGAAGCCTTTACAGGAAAAATTGGCAGTGAGAAAGGTAAATGGTCTTGTAAAAATTTTTCAAAAGGAAGAGATATACTTCTTATAGGAGCTGGAAAAAGTATTAAAAAAAATATTCATGAGGTAGAAAACTTCATAAATAAAAAAAATCCTCAAGTTATAAGCATTAACATTAATCATTTTTTAGATCATAAATTTATTGATGCATTTATAGCGTGTAATGATATTAGAATATTACTTGAGTGTTATGAATATAAAGAAATAAATAAACCAATAATTCTTCCAATTAATCGACTTGAAAAAGAAATTAAAAAAGAGCTTAAAAATAGTAAGATTTTTGATTATGGGTTAAAAATCGGTCCAAAAAACTTTGAATTCAACAATTATGGCTGCATTAATAAAGAAGCTTTGGGGATTACATACGCTTTATCATTTGCAAATGCTTCAGGAGCTAAGAAAATATATCTTGCTGGTATGGACGGATATTCTAAAGGTGATCCAAACCAATTATTAATAGAAGAGATTTTTAATGAATATGATAAAAATAATCTCATTCCTATAAAGACAATTACTAAATCAAAATATAAAGCATTAAATTAGTACAATGAAATATGTCATCATAATACCTGCAAGATATAACTCGAAGAGACTGCCTGGAAAACCATTAATGATGATAAAAAAAGTCCCAATGATAGTTAGAACGTATATTCAATGCACTAAAGCTTGTCCATCCAATCAAATCTTTGTTGCTACAGACGATAAAAGAATAATTAATATTTGTAATAAATATGAAATAAATACAATACTTACATCAAAAAAATGTCTAACAGGAACTGATAGAGTAGCTGAAGCATCAAAAAAAATAGTTGCAGATTATTATATTAATGTTCAAGGTGATGAACCTGTTATAAATGCAAAAGATATTAAGAAACTAATAAACAGTTTAAGTAAATATCCAGATGAGGTATTAAATGGTTATACTAAAATTATATATGACTTACAGCATACTGATAAAAATGTTCCAAAAGTTGCTCTTGATTTAAATAATATGCTATTATATATGTCACGCGCTCCCATACCGATTGATAAAAGTGGTAAAATGAAAAGCGCGCATAGACAAGTTTGTATTTATTCATATCCCAAGAAACTACTTAATAAATTTTACGTTCATGGTAAAAAAACACCTTTAGAGAAAATAGAAGATATTGAGATATTAAGATTTCTTGAATTAGGAATGAGTGTCAGGATGATACCAATGTCTAATAAATCTATTCCTGTTGACAATTATAGAGATTTAAAAAAAGTAAGTAAGGCGTTAAGTTGAATATGAAGATACCATTCTTTAACTATCCTGATTTATTCAAAAATAATAAAAATGATTTGATAAAAATTTTTGAGGATGTAGGTAATAGAGGTGCTTTTATTCTGCAGAAAGATTTATCAGATTTTGAGAATAATTTAGCAAAATATACTGGTGCAAAATATGCAATTGGTGTTGGAAATGCTACAGATGGACTTCAGCTATCTTTAATGGCTGGAGAGTTAGAAAGTAACAGCGAAGTAATTATTTCATCACATACAATGATAGCAACTGCTAGTGCAATAAATCATATTGGTTCTGTACCTAAACCTGTAGAAGCGGGTGAGGATTTAATGATTGATTACAACGAGATAGAAAAAGCAATTAATGACAAAACAAGAGCCATTATGCCTACTCATTTGAATGGTAGAACATGTAATATGGATAAAATTCAGTTGATAGCAGATAAGTATAATTTAGATATCTATGAAGATGCTGCACAGGCATTGGGTTCAACTTTTAAAGGAAAGTCTGCTGGTACTTTTGGTATTGCTGCAGCGATAAGTTTTTACCCTGCAAAGAATCTTGGTTCGCTCGGGGATGCTGGAGCAATCTTAACTAATAGTGATCATATTTATGAAAAAATTTTGATGTTAAGAGATCATGGAAGGGACCCAAAGACAGGAGATGTTAAATGCTGGGGTGTTAATTCAAGAATGGATAATTTACAAGCTGCATTTTTGAATTTTATGTTATCAAATTATGACAAAATAGTTTCAAGAAGACGTGAAATAGCTAAACTTTATGATAGTGAATTAAGATCAATTGAACAAATCAAACTTCCACCTGCTCCTTCAAATGGTGATCATTTTGATGTTTTTCAAAATTATGAAATTCAAGCAGAGAATAGAAATCAGCTAAGAGAATATTTGCATGATTGTGGTATTGGTAGCATGATACAATGGTCCGGAAAAGCAATTCATCAATTTCGTAACTTAGGGTTCAAGGAAAACTGTCCTTATACTGATGGATTATTTGAAAAAATATTAATGATACCGCTTAATATGTTTATTTCTGATGATGATGTCTTTGAAATAATAAAGACAATTAAAAATTTTTATAATAAATAAATATGAAATTAAAAAGTGAAAAGCTCGCAAGCAAGATCAGAATGCATACATTGCAAATGACGAGTCTTGGAAATAGTTCCCATATTGGTTCAATTTTATCAATAGTAGATATTATTTCAGTTCTATATGAAGATACTCTAAAAATTTTTCCAACCAATCCAAAAAATAAACTGAGAGATAGGTTTATATTAAGTAAGGGTCATGCAGGGGCAGCTGTTTATGCGGCATTAGCTGAAAAAAAATTTTTCCCAATTAGTTATTTGGCAAAACATTGCTCAAATGGCTCTTATTTGTCAGGACATGTTTCACATATAAAAGTTCCTGGAGTAGAGTTTTCAACTGGTTCCCTAGGCCATGGATTATCTGTATCTTGTGGAATTGCTTTAAATGGAAAATTAGAGAAAAAAAAATATAGAGTATTTGCATTATTAAGTGATGGCGAATGTGATGAGGGTTCCAATTGGGAAGCAATTCTATTTGCATCTCATCACAAATTAGATAATCTTACAGTTATCATCGATTATAATAAACTTCAGAGCTTAGAGAGTACCCATCAGACTTTAGAACTTGAGCCTTTTGTCCAAAAATGGAAATCTTTCGGATGGAATGTTACAGAAGTGGATGGTCATAATCATAGAAAAATTAAGATTGCTCTTGGAAAAAAGAAAATTTCTAAAAATAAACCAACGTGCATTATAGCGCACACCACAAAGGGCAAAGGTGTTTCTTTTATGGAAAATAATACTCTTTGGCACTATAGAAGTCCTCAGGGAGACGAATTTTTATCTGCTAGAAATGAATTATTAAAAAATACATAGAACATGAGAGATGCTTTTGCAAAACAGCTTTATAATTTAGCAAAGAAAGATAAAGATGTAATGTTTATTACAGGCGATCTTGGTTACGGAGTATTTGACTCTTTTGCAAGAGATTTTCCAAAACAATATTTAAATGTTGGAGTCGCTGAACAAAATATGACCGGTATAGCAGTTGGTCTTGGACTTGAAGGTAAAAAAGTTTTTACATATTCAATAGCAAATTTTGCTACATTTAGATGTTTGGAGCAGATAAGAAATGATGCCGCTTATCATAATGTGAATCTTACGATTGTTTGTTCTGGAGGTGGTTTTACTTATGGGCCATTAGGTATGTCACACCATGCGACTGAAGATATTGCAGTAATGAGATCAATACCAAACATCAAAGTTGTTGTTCCATCTACTGCTTGGGAAACATATCACGCAACAAAAAAATTAGTTAATTTAGATGGAGTATCCTATTTAAGGATTGAAAAAGGTGGAATTAAAAAACCACCATTTAAAAATGTGAAATACAAAATAGGAAAATCATTAATCTATAAAAAAGGATCAGATGTAAGTATTGTTGTGGCGGGAGGAATAATTGAAGAATGTTTTGCTGCCGCAAAAGAATTAGAAAATATTAATATTAAATGTCAAATAATTTCCATGCATACAATTAATCCGCTAGATGAACAGGCAATAATTAAAGCTGCTAAAAAAACAAAAGTTTTAATTACTGTTGAAGAACATAATTGTAATGGTGGATTAGGAGGTGCTATTGCTGAAGTTATTGCTAGAAATAATATCGATTGTCAATTTGATATGATAGCAATTAATAATAAATTTTCATCAATTGTGGGGGATCAAAAATATTTAAGAAAAGAATATAGATTAGATTCTAAATTTATAGTTTCTAAAATAAAAAAAATTTTAAAAAGATAAATGAAAAGATTATTTGATTTTGTATTCTCAATTTTAGGACTAATAATTTTTAGTCCAATTTTCTTAATATTTTCATTTATAATTTTTTTACAGGATGGAGGAAATCCATTTTATCAAGGTGAAAGAATTGGGTTAAATAAGAAAAAATTTTTTATTGTTAAATTAAGATCCATGAGAATCAATGCCGAAAAATCTGGAGTTGACTCTACCTCAAATGATGATGAAAGAATTACCTCAATAGGAAGCTTCATAAGAAAATATAAAATTGATGAGATATCTCAATTATGGAATGTTTTTCGAGGTGAGATGAGTATTGTAGGTCCTCGACCAAATGTAAAAAAAGATGTAGATCTATATACTTCTGAAGAAAATAAAATTTGTAACGTTAAGCCAGGAATAACAGATTTTTCATCAATTGTTTTCTCAGATGAAGGTGAAATATTGCTCGGTTCAAGTGATCCAGACTTAGCTTATAATCAATTAATTAGACCATGGAAAAGCAGACTTGCGCTCATATATATTAACTACTCAAATTTGATAATGGATATAAAAATAATAATTCTAACAATTTTAGCTATTTTTAATAAGAGTCAAGCATTGCATTATGTTGTAAAGATATTAGAAAAAAAGGGTATTGAAAAAAAAATAATTGATGTGGTACGTAGAAATGAAAAACTTAAACCTTATCCTCCACCAGGTTCGAATACAATAATTACTAAGCGATAAAAACTTGATTGTGCAAAGTGAAAATAATTTATTCAATTTTTAAGTCTTCTAGAAGAACTAAGGAAATTTTTGTTCTTACAGTTGATATTTTTTTATCAATTTTTTCAACATGGATATCTTTTTTGGTTCGTTTAGATCTTGAGGTATTTCTATTACCATCTGGAAATACTTTTTACGCTTTCTTAATTAGTCCTATTATTTTTATACCAATATTTTTAATACTAAGAATATATAAATCTATGTTTAGGTATTTTGACTTTAAAAATATGCAGAATTTATTATTAGCTAACGTAATTTATTTGCTAATTTTTTCATCTTTAATATTTTATATTGCTATTCCAGGAGTACCAAGATCTATCGGACTAATCCAGTCAATAATTTTTTTAATAAGTATTTTTTTAAGTCGATTAATAATTAGTAATATATTTAATTATATAAATAATGATATTAAAAAGATTAGAGTATTAATTTATGGAGCTGGAAAGGCAGGAGTAAAAGCTTCTAAATTATTGTTAGAATCAGATGATTACAGCTTAGTTGGATTTGTGGATGATGATAAGGCTAAAGTTGGTAGAAAAATATTTCAATATAATATTTATAGCAATCAAGATATAGAATTTCTAAAGGAAAAATATGAAATAAATTTAATCTTAATAGCAATTTCAAACATAAATGATTTCAATAAAAACAGTCTTATAAAAAAAATAGAAACTTTTAATATAAAAGTGAAAGTTTTACCAAATATAAATAAATTTATTGATGGAAATATTACAATAAATGATTTTAGAGATATCTCAGTTTTAGATTTAATCGAAAGAAGGGTGGTAATAGAGGATAACTTTATTGATGGTCAGTTCAAAGAAAAGAACGTGATTATTACAGGTGCAGGAGGATCAATAGGAAGTGAGTTATGTAGACAAATAATAAAATCAAATCCATCAAAAATGGTATTAATTGATAATAGTGAATTTAATTTATACAAAATCGAGAGTGAACTAACAAATATACTTGAAGAAAATAATTACAAATCAAAAATTATATCTAAATTGATATCAACTAATAATCAATTAATGATTGAAAATATTTTTGGAGAAATTAAGCCAAATTATATATTTCATGCTGCTGCTTATAAACATGTTCCAATAGTTGAAGGCAATATAGTTGAGAGTATCGAAAATAATTTCATTGGAACTGTTAATGTTGTCACTGCTGCACTCAAATTTTCATGTGAAAATTTTGTATTAATTTCTACTGATAAAGCAGTAAGGCCTACAAATATTATGGGTGCTACAAAAAGATTATCAGAAATGTTTATACAAGCTATTAACAATGATCTTGGAGAACAAAAAAAATGTTTATTTTCAATTGTAAGATTTGGAAACGTTTTAGATTCCTCTGGATCTGTTGTTCCAGTTTTTAGAAGACAAATCAATTCTGGAGGCCCAGTTACAGTTACTCATCCAGAAATAACAAGATATTTTATGACTATACCAGAAGCTGCCAATCTAATACTTCAAGCAGCTTCATTTTCAAAAGGTGGTGAAATATTTTTATTAGATATGGGTAATCCAATAAAAATTTCTGATCTTGCAAAAAAAATGATAAACCTTTCAGGCCTAAAAATAAAAGATGAAAATATTAACAAAAGTTCCAATACAGAGTTGGTAAATTTTGAGATAACAAAAGAAATCGAAATAAAGTATACTGGCTTAAGACCAGGTGAAAAACTATATGAAGAATTAATGATTGATCCGTATAAATCAAAAAAAATAAATGATAATATATTTATAGCTGATGAGAATTTTATTGATTTACAGTCAATGAATAAAATACACAATGAAATTCAGTTGTTAATTAGAAATAATAATGTAAAAGAATTAGTAGCAATTCTAAAAAAAACTATTGAAGATTTTAATCATAAGAAAGTAATTGAAAATTATTAACGTTTTACTATAAACTAAATAAGATTAAGGAATTACCAGATGGATATTGAAAAAAAAAGACTTAGTTATGATCTAATTTCTTTAATAACAAGATTGTATAATAATAAAATTTACTATCTTCTTATTTTATTTTTAATATCAATTATTTTTATTATTTATTCAGTAAATAATAAAAATTTTTACAAAGCTAGTATAGAAGTTCGTTACACGGATAAGTCAAATATTTTACTTCCAGATGCCCTTTTAAATTTCCTAAATTCTATAAATATAAAAAGTTACGATTTATATAATTTGTACATTGATAATATAAGAACAAAAGAATTATTTATATCAACTTTTGGTGATGACGAAGTTAAAATGGAGCGATTGTTTCAAGGATTTAGCGTTAGTCATGTGAATGAAGGTATAGATAATATTTCTATGGTTGATGATAAGGATAAGAATCCTAATCTTAAAAAAGATTTAAGAAATATTATTATCAATAATAAAATCCAAATAATCAATTATTTAGATAGTCGAGTTGATCAAGCAATTGAATTTAAACTTTTTGAATTAGTCCAGGTGGCGAATAGAATAGCTAATGAAAGACAATTACTAGATAACCGAATAAATGAAAGTAATGTTATTTTAGATAATTATCATGATGAACATTTAAATGAATATAAAGATTTAATCGAGTTTAATTTAAATATTGCAAAATCAATAGGCTATACTAAGCCAGCAATTGAGTTATTAGATTTTAATTTAAATGAATTTTTATTAGAACAAGAAGATGAAAAAATATTAATAGACGAAGAATTTAATTTTGATAAAAAATATTTTCAGAATTATTATTTATTTGGTACAGAAATTTTAGAGAAAATCTTATCTGATATAGAGAAGGATCAGAACGCTCAAGGTGTTAAATCATTTTTAAGTAAAAATTCTGCAACTGAAAGGTTAGATTTTGTTGATGAAAATCTTGAATTGTCTAAAGATAGGTTTACTATTGAGAGTGAGCTATCTTCTCTAAAAATTGTTAAAGAACAACTAGGTGTATTAAAAGATGTCGAGACAACTGAAGATTTTTATATTTATTATTTAGTAGATAAAATTTCTGAGAGAGATTTGGGTCTATCATTATTGATTATAATTTCATTCATTTTAATTTTAACTTTTATTTTAGGTACTATTCTTATTATTATAAAAAGTGAATTAGAATTAAAAACAAATTAATTTTTAGACCGAAATTACCTTTTCTATATTTTGATAGATTTAACTTTAAAAATTATAAAAATAGTTTTTTTATAAAATTTTTTTGAACGGATGTATCAAGTTATTTTTTTCAGCCATATCAATTTGTTTTTGTCTTGTTACAGATGAATTTATCTGCTTTTTTGTTCTTATGTCGTAGCAGTATTTGCATGTAACTCCTTTTTTGTATGTGTAAAGTTTTTTATCTTCTTTAGTTATAGGGTTTCGGCATCCAAAACATTGATCATATTTGCCCTTTTTAAGTTCTTTGTTCACAGAAACTCTATTATCAAATACAAAACACTCACCAACCCATAATGAATTTTTTTTATTTTTTTTGTGTTCTAGATAATTAAGAATACCGCCATCTAATTGATTAATATTTTTAAATCCCTTTTGCAATAAATAGGAAGAGGCTTTTTCACATCTAATACCACCTGTGCAAAACATTGCAATTGGTTGATTTTTAGATAATTTTAAATTTTTTATATACTGGGGAAATTCTCGAAATGATTTTGTATTTGGATTAATAGAGTTTTTAAAAGTACCAATATTAACTTCATATTTATTTCTCGTATCAATAATAAGATATTTTTTATCTTTTATAATTTTATCCCAATTATTAGGTGAAATATACTTTCCTGATAATTTTTCTGGATTAACTGATTTATCTCCAATAGTAACAATTTCGTTTTTTAGTCTAATCTTTAGCCTATAGAATGGAATAAATTGATTACTTGATATTTTAAGAGATAGCTTCCTAATATTTATTAGCCTCTTAATTTTTTTAATAAAATTTTCTAGATCAATTTTAGTACCAGATATAGTACCATTGATACCTTCATTTGCGATTAGTATTGATCCATAAAGGAAATTATTTTTTGAATTAACTTCTAATTCTTTTTTGAGAGTTTCTAATCTTTTTATTTTTTTAAATCTATAAAAAGTATAAATATATATTTTTTTTTTCATTTTTTAGTATTCCACTGGAATTGGGTCTAAGGAGCGCCATAAATACCATGTAGCAACTGATCTGTATGGCTTCCATTTATTGCCTATTAGAATTAACTTATCTCTTTTTATTGGATAATTGTAATTATATATTTTACATATACCTTTAATCATTCCAATATCATCTAATGGATAAACATCTGCTCTGCATAGATTAAAAATTAAAAACATTTCAGCAGTCCATCTTCCAATACCTTTTATTTTTACCAAATCATTAATAATGTCTTCATCACTCATTTTATTCCAAGACTTTACCTTTAACTGCTTATTTATAAATGCATGAGCTAAATTTTTTAAATAAAGCACTTTTTGCCTTGAAAGACCCACAGATTTCAATTTATTTGAATGCACTTCTTCAATTATCTTTGGGCTTACTTTACCAATTTTAAATATAAGTCTATCCCAGACTGACTGAGCTGCTTTGACAGATATTTGTTGGCCAACAATCGATCTTGCTAGTGTTAAAAAAGGGTCAGATTTTGAGAATAGAAAATCTTCTGGATAGGAGTCAATTATTTTTCCCAGTTTTTTGTCTTTTTTTTTGAGCTCTTTTTTTGCAATTGACCAAAAACTTGGCTTTTTTTTATACATAGATTGTAATTTATATATAAAAAAAACTCATTGTCATAGTCTAGATAAAATGTTTTATTTGCGAACTTAATTAAATATGGAGTAATAAATATGGCTGATGTAGCAAGCATTTTAGCAGAATTTCAAGCTGGCATTGAAGGAAAAGATACCGGTCTTGGAGCAACTATAAAATTTGATTTTGAAGGCGCTGGATGTATTTTTCTTGATGGAAAATCTAGTCCCAACACAGTATCAGATGAAGATAAGGATGCTGATTGTACTATGACTGTTTCCTTAGAAACTTTTGAAGCAATGAGAAGTGGCGAGATTGATGGTACAAGCGCTTTTATGCAAGGTAAACTTAAAGTTGCTGGAGATATGTCTGTAGCAATGAAATTACAATCTGTAATGGACTCTATGAAATAATTTTTTAATTATTTTAAAATTAAAAAAAACCCAACTTTTTTATTAAAGGTTGGGTTTTTTAATTTTTGAAGTTATAAGCTATTTATGTGGAAAGTTAAGAAATCAAAAGTTCATGGATCAGGTGTATTTGCTGTTAAAGATATAAAAAAGGATACTAAAATTATAGAATACATTGGAGAAAAGGTGCTGAAATCAGAGGGTGATAAGAGGTCTGCAAAAAGAATAAAGGACTTTCTTCATTCTGAGAAAACTGGTTCAGTATATATTTTTGAATTAAACTCGAAATATGACATTGATGGCTCACCTGAATATAACAAAGCTCGATATATAAATCATTCTTGCAATCCTAATTGTGAGGTAGATATAGTTAATGGAAAAATATGGATATCTTCGATTAAAAAAATCTATAAAGGTCAAGAATTAACTTATGATTATGGATATGAATTTGATAAAGATGATTATAAAGACCATATTTGTAAATGTGGTGATAAAAAATGTATAGGATATATAATTTCATCTGATGATTGGAAGAAATTTTCAAAACATATTAATAAGATAACAAAAAGATAGTATTTATTTTTTTAAAAGAATTTTTTGAGTTTCTAAAAATAATTTTTTATTTGTTGCGGCAATCACTCTGCCGCCATTATTAACATTTTTACCTTCCCAAGATTTAATAATTCCACCAGAATTATTTATAATTGGAACTAATGCTCTTATATCGTATGATTTTAGACCACTTTCAATAACTAAATCTACATGACCGTCTGCTAACAAACAGTAGCTATAGCAGTCACCACCTAAGCGAGTTGATTTTACTATTTTTGCAACTCTTTCAAACTTTTTTTGATCAGATTTATTTGCAAAAACATAAGGAGAAGTTGAATTTAATATTGAATTTTTTAGATCAATTTTTTTTCTTACTCCTAAAAGGGATCTTTTTTTATTTATTATTTTGTAAGCAATATTTTCATACCCAATATATCTTTCATCTAATGCAGGTATATCTGCTATACCAAGTATAATCTTATTACTTTTTGATAAAGATATAAGTGTGCCCCATAAAGGAACGCCCTGTATGAATGACTTTGTTCCATCAATTGGATCTATACACCATTCATATTCACTATCTTTGATAATACTTTCTTCTTCCCCTATCATACTGTGCCGGGGATAATTTTTTTCTATCAATTTATGAAGTTTTTTCTGAATGCTTATGTCAGCAATCGTTACCGGATCAAAATATTCATCTTGTTTTGATACAATTTTAATCTTCTTTTTAAAGTAATATAGAGAAATTCTTCTTGCTTCATCAGCAAGATGATTTCCAAACTTATTTAATTTTCTAATATTTTCACTCATAGAATTAATATTTATACTTATAATGTCTTTAATTATTAGTATATTCTAAAATCATGAAACAAATAGTTATTTCAATAGTAGTTTTATTTTTCTCATATTCACTTTCATATTCAATGGAATTATCTGAGCAAGATATTGGAGATAGAGTTCCAATTAAAGAACCAATATCAGGTTATGAGTCAAAGAATGGAGAGTATAAAGACCCTTTTATTGAAGACTCAATTATATTTAAGATAACAAAAGATAACTATTTAGATTATGAAAAATATCTTACACCAGGTCAAATTAAGATGTTTACAACATATGGCTCAACATTTTTCATGAATATATATCCAAGCAGAAGAAGTTGCGCAGTGCCTGATGAAGTTTTAGAGCTTTCAAAAAATGGGAATGCTAAATTAGTCGATGAAGGTGAAGGGATAGAAGGCGTTGTAGGAAGTATTCCTTTTCCAAATGCAAGCGAACCTCTACATCACTTATGGAATCATATTTTAAGATATAGAGGAGTTGATATACAAGGTGGTAGCCCATATTACATAGTTAATTATAATGGAGAGAAGTTTAATGGCGCTGGAAAAGCCATTGCAAAGAATTATTGGAATCCCTTTATTTCAAATGACAAGGGTCTACAGGGTAAAATAATGACAAAAGTAACTCATCCACCCAGACTAGCTGATGCAGGAGTATTAGTTATTGAGTCATTAAATGCTTTAGCAACACCTAGAAGAGCATGGGTTTATAGCCCTGCTACACGCAGAGTTAGAAGAGCTCCTGATATTGCTTATGATAACTATAGTGGATTCTCACAAGGGCTTACAACTATTGATTCTTTTGATGGATTCAATGGAGCAAAAGATAGATACAATTGGAAAAATGGAGGTACAGAATTAAAGTTTATGCCCTATAATAGTTATAAATTTCACAATACAAAACATGAAAAAGCTCTAACCGCTCTTCATGTTAATCAAGAATATCTAAGATACGAATTAGTTAAAGTTAATATTGTGAACGCTGATTTAAAAGAAGATATGCGGCAT
>MDTG01008884.1_pt1 | contig 21804 bp, 21 predicted proteins | sample 811421 | NCBI WGS metagenome assembly MDTG01 (sample SAMN05326645, study PRJNA326480) | marine metagenome | isolation source: seawater | place: Pacific Ocean: South East | collected 2011 | reverse complement strand
TGTTTGGAACATTATAATTTTTGTGTTCCGCATTTAATTAGAAAGCTACATTTTAATCCTAAAAAACCAGAGAATCACAATATATATATATCAAATTTAAAAAACAATTATGTGATGATTTACATTAATAATAAGTGGAAAGTAAAAAATAGAGATGAGACAATATCAAGGATGATAGATGATAAACAAGTTATATTAGAAAAGAAGATACAAGAGTGGGTAGAAAGTGGAATACAATATCCAAAAGTAATGGCAAAATTTAGTAGATATATTGAAAAAAGAGAAGATAATGATGTAATAAATGCTATAAAAGAGGATATAAAATTAATGTTATATAATAATAGAAATATGGTAATAGAAAGTAAAAAATTACTAAAATAAGATTTTTTTTTTATTGTTATTATATATATGAATTTTGATAAATTAGATGTTATAAATAGTATTAAATTATATAAAAATTTAAATAAAAAAGAGTTAGATTATTTATTAAATATAAGAAATAACTTAGATATTTCAGATGATGTAAAAAAAACTTTAAATATTTTAGATAATACATCAGATTATTATAATGTGATAAAGGTATTTAATGATAGGTATGAAAAAATTAGAAATAATGACGAAATAAAATTATCAAAACCAACTAAAACAGATGTAAAAAATATAATAAAATTTTTTGATAAATATGATAATAGTAAAATAAATGAATACGTTGAAAATCCAGACTTATTAAAGGATGAAAGCATAAAAAATACATTTTATAAGTTAAGGCTACACAAAAATCCTATTAAATTTATGGATGATTGTTTTAACAATTTTATGGAAAGTCAAAAAGGTGGTGTTGAAAAGACAGATCATCTCACAAATCATTTAGAGAAAACTAGTGACAAAATAGAAGGAGCTCATGAAGTAATAAAAAAGAAAAATGATGAATTTAAAGAAAAAATAAATGAACAAAAAAATATAATGGAAAATAGGATAAATGAATTAAGAGAAAAAAAGAAAGAATATATTGATAAGTTAGAAGAGATTCATAAACAGCAATTAGATTACATTAATTCATTTTGGGAGCAACAAGAAAATATGTTAACAGCAAGTTTCATTCCAGTAAATAATCAAATGTATGCACCAAATCAAATGTATGCACCAAATCAAATGTATACACCAAATCAAATGTATACACCAAATCAAATGTATACACCAAATCAAATGTATGACCCTAACCAAATGTATGACCCTAACCAAATGTATGATCCTAATCAAATGCAAGCAGCTAATCAAATGCATTCACATAATGTAGGTATTTTTCACGCTCCATTTTTTAATAAAGGAAATAAAATGCCAGTAACAATTCATTATTAAAGATATTTTTTGCTTGCTATAAAAGTTTATAATAATATAAAAATATATTTATATTATTATTATGGAATATTATTTAAAAAAAAAATTTTCAGAAGGGTATTGGAATTTTATTAAAAATAAAGAGAATTTAGATTGGTATCATTTAAGTAGAAATCCAAATATATTATTAAAAATATATGAAAATAATAGAGATAAAGATTGGAATGTAAGAGGGTTATCATATAATCAAAACATTACATTTACATTTGTTAATAATAATTTGAATTTAAAATGGGATTGGAGCGGATTGTCGCAAAATTTAAATATATTAAATGATAATTTATTAGAAAATTATTATTTTTTATGGAGGTACGATATTTTATCTCAAAACCCAAATATTACTTGGAAAATTGTTCAAGATAATTTAAATTCAAAATATTGGTGTTTTAAAAATATGTCAAAAAATAAAAATATTACATGGGATATAATATCTAAAAATAAATCATTACCTTGGAGTTACAAAAATTTTTCAATAAATCAAAATCTAACTTGGTCAATTGTGGAAAATAATAAAGATAAAAATTGGTGTTGGTATTATATATCAAAAAATAAAAATATAACACCAGATATAATAATTAATAATATAAATGAAAATTGGGATTGGTGGGGATTGTCCGAAAATGAAAGTGTAACTTTGGAACTTATAAATAAATATAAGTATGAAAAATGGAATTGGAGCTTATTGTCAAAAAATAGTGCAATTAAAATAGAAGATATTGAAAATAATATTAATGAAAATTGGGATTGGTTTAATATATCATTAAATAAAAATATATCATTTGACTTTGTAAAAAAATATGGAAGTAAAAAAGATGTATCTTGGTTTAATATATCACGAAATCCTAACATATCATGGGAAGTGATGAAAAATAATTCAGAATATCCATGGGTATGGAGTGCAGTATGTAGAAATAATATGGAAGAAGCAAAAAAAAGATATATAAAAAGGGAAATAAATGTCTTTATTTATAAAATTTTGTCTAATTTTGGATTACCAGTAGATGTAACTAAATTTATATGTGAATTAATATAATTAAATTAATGGTCTAAAAATATTTGTAATATTTTATAAAAATTAAATGATTTTATATGGAAAAAATATTAAGACAAAAATATATTGAATTACATTGGCAATATATAAAAAATAATATATCCAAAGATTGGAATTGGATGTGGTTGAATTCTAATCCTTACCTAATGCCTGAAGATACCATACCTTTAGATGCATATTATGATTATAATAATTATAAATTTTATCAAACATTAAATCCTTTTGTAATTTTTAGTTCAAAAAAAGACTGGGATTGGAACTTAATATCAATTAATAAAAATATAACTATCGTCGATATAACAAAAAATATTAATAAACCATGGAATTGGTATAATTTATCTAAAAATATGAAATGGTCAGATATTAAGAATAACTTAAATTTACCTTGGAATTGGAATGGTGTATCAGAAAATACAGATTTAACAGTCGAGATTTTAAAAAATAACAAAGATAAAGATTGGAATTATCAAAGTTTATCTTTTAATAGAATGGAAAATGGTATTGAAAGATACATTCAAAGAGAATTAAGAGTTATATGTTATTTACATCTAAAAAATACGAAATTATTGGATGACGTCAAGCTATATATTTGTGAATACTTGTAATTTTTATATTTTATGATTATAATAAATTAAATGATAGTTTACAAATAATTTGAAATCAAAATAACTGCTAATGGTATAGATATATTATCATCTATAAATGGAATAGTTTCAACCAATGAGCAAATTAATGATATAAAAAATAAATTATGTGTGTTTTTAATGTCATTAAATAAGCTTATCATTATATTTGTTCCTATATATGATGTTATAAAAAACCCTAATGTACCCTCCAAACTCTTTCTTTTATTATATATCCACTTTGTTTTTCCATATCTTCTACCAACTAAGTCAGCAAAACCGTCTCCAAAAGATAGCTGTGACATTGTAATTAAGCCAATTGGATTATCGGTCCAATAATATAATGTCATAATACTTAAAATAAAAGTATATAGTAATGGTCCTTTAAGTACCTCTGAGGTATTACCTGAACGTGAAATGACACTACTAACAAAGTTTTTTTTTGTTATAAGATATAAGGAAGTAGCTAAAGGAACAGAAGAAGCCCAAAATTGAGGATAATTGTCATTATACAAGTTCCAAGTAGATATAAAAGTAGGTGCAGAGGCAATATGAATTGCTTTTCTAGTAATATTAGGATTAATATCAAATTGCTTAACTTTTTTTAATGCCAAATTAGATAGTGCTAAATTGGATATAGATATTGTTGGGTTAATAAATGGATGAAAGTTAAAAGATAATACAGATGGTAAAAAATATAAATAAAATATCATTATATTATTTTATTATATATATATATTTAAATGAATTTAAAATTTATTTCAATTATATTTTTTGTAATTCAATTACAAATACTTTTGTCTTGGTTTTATATTCCATTTAGAAATTATAATTTTAAGCTATTAAATACTACTAAAATAAAAGATATTTTTAAAATAAATAAATTTAGTAAATTTACATTTATTGCTAATTTTGTTATATTAATTTATATGTTATTTTTTGTAATTGTATCATTTTATAGAAAGTTAATGCCAATTTTTACATTTTTCTATCCATTTGTATTTACGCTTTCAATTATTTTGACTTTGCTATTTTACTGTGTTGATTACATTTATCATGATAACATTTTTAATGCAAAGATAAGTAAAAATTTGATAATAGATGAATGTATTTGTCATTTAGTTCATTTTATTAGTACATTATTAGTACTATTAGTGTTAGTAATATTTAAAATGAATAGCTTAAAGTTTTTTACAAACAATAAAGTATATTTATTAGGTATTATTTTTATATTTTATTATATTCTAAAGCTATGTGCTCATTTCAAAAATCATGGAAGCTTTAACTATAAAATAATTGATATAATTTATGAAAAATTCGGTAAAAATGGTTTAAATATTTTTGTTCTATTATTATTAGCAATTAAATTATTGATTATGAATGTAGGAATAAAACTAATAAATTGAAAATATATATATTTAAACATTTAAAATTTATTATAATAATGGAAGATATAGATCCTTGGGTAGAAAGATATAGACCAAAAAAAATAAGTGATATCATTGACCATAAAAATATTTTACTTACATTAAAAAAGTTAATCAATAATAAGAAGTTTCCTCATGTGTTGTTCTTTGGTCCGCCTGGAACAGGTAAAACAAGTACAATTTTAGCATGTGCTAGAGAAATATATGGAGATAATTATAGAAATATGATATTGGAATTAAATGGTTCGGATGACAGAGGAATAAAAGTTATTAGAGAGCAGATAAAAGATTTTTCAAATTATAACCAGTTATTTTGTAAAGGTGTAAAAATAGTTATTTTAGATGAAGCAGATTCTATGACATATGATGCTCAATTTGCATTAAGGAGAGTAATAGAAAACTACACACATAACACTCGCTTTTGTTTGATATGTAATTATATATCTAAAATTATACCTGCGTTACAATCAAGATGCATAACATTAAGATTTTCTAATATAGAAAATAAAGAAGCTATAAAGAAATTAAAAGAAATATGTAACATAGAAAATGTAAAATATAATAATTCAGGATTACAAACAATTACTAAATTATGTGAGGGAGATATGAGAAGATGTATAAATTTATTACAATCAGTTGCTATGACAAATAGTGATATAAATTCTATAAATGTATATAAGTTTACAGACAAGCCAAATGAAGCAATTTTTAAAGAGGCTATAGATATATTAACAAACAGGACTTTTGAAGAAAGTTATAATTATTTGACTAATTTAAAAATTAAATATAACATTTGTTTAACTTATATTTTAAGACATTTAATAGCTCTTCTTTTAAAAAATAATAATATACCAGATAATAAATTATCAAATTTAATAATAAATTTAGGTATTTTAGAGAAAAATATTTCTAATAACGGAGAGGAATTAATACAAATATGTGGATTAATATCATATTTTCATGAATTAAAATGTTAACGATTTATATAATGGAATTTAATAAATTAATAAAAAATTTATTAAATATTAATAATATAGAAAATTTTACAAATAAACTGATAGAGGATAGAGATATTTTTTTAAAATTAAATAATATAAAAAATTATAACTTTAATTTAAAAAAATTTGAAGGCAAAACTTTTGATAGTAGTAATTCTGATGAAAATATAGTTTTAATGTATAGATTATTAGAGTTAAAATTTTACAATTTAATTGAAGGAGAAAGTTTAAAAATGTTAGAATATAAAGATGAAATAAAAGGAGATATATCTGATAATAAATATTTGGTTTTTTTAACAAATGAAGAGCTATATCTTAATATTTTTAAATGTTATTTATTATTTTATTTTGTAAATATTAGATTTAACCAAAATAAAATGTATTTAGGTCTTGATTTTGAATTTAATACAAAAGTAGTAGCATTAATGCAAATAAACTTTGAGCAATCACGTAAGGACCTATTTAAATATAGTTTGATATTTTTATTTCATCCAGATCAATTAGATAAAAAATGGCGGAAGTTTTTTATTAAAGCTATTTTATGTAGAAGTAATGTTTATAAGATTTTGCATGGGTCAGATTCGTTAGATATACCATATGTTTACAATAATTTATTAAATGAAGATGTTGATCTAATAATAAAATTTAATGAATATTTTATAGATACAAAATTTTTATGTGAATATAACTTTTACAGAAAAAATTTAAATTTAGGAAAATGCAAGATATATCAGTTATTATTAGATGAAAAAATAATTTCTCCAGAGGTACATAAAAAATTACTAAAAAATGAAGAAGATATGGGTCATATATATGATATTGTTATTAATATAAATACATTAAATGATTCTTTAATAAATTATACGTTATATGATGTAGTATTTTTACCACAATTAGTCGTACATTTTAAAAATGAAATAGAGGAATATAGTTTAATAAATCAATTAGTACAACTAAGCTTTATGGATAAAAGAAATATAATTAATATAAATTTAAAAAATGAAATAAGCAAAATAAATAATTACATTTTAGTATTTAAAAGTAAAAACATAAAATTATATCAACTTCATAATTATTTATTAGATGTTTTTAAAAAAAAATATGTAATAATTGATAAGATATTTAATATTAATTATTTTAAGTCTACATTAAATTTAATTTTAAAATATGAATTATTTACATATATTTGCAATAATTTTGAAGTTTATTCTAAAATATCAAATAAGACAAAATATAATAATGATATTTTAAATTTTAAATTTAGATTTTATGACAAAGTTAAAATAATTAAGATAATAGAAAAATTTAAAAGTTTAGTTTTTAAAAAAATAAGATAGAAAAAAGTTAGTTAATTTAATATATTTATATATTATAAATAAAGAATGAATGTAATAATAGAAATACCTAAATTTTCACATATAAAGTACGAATATGATACTGAGTCAAATAAAATAATAGTAGATCGTTTTTTACATAATACAAATAGCTTTCCTTATAATTATGGATATGTACCTAATACATTGTCACCAGACGGAGATCCAGTAGATGTCATATTACTATGTGACTATGCATTGTTTCCTGGATGTCAAATAAAATGCAAAGTTATTGGTGGAATAGAAACATCAGATGAAGAGGGCTTAGATCATAAAATTTTATGTGTGCCAATTGAAAAGATTGATGCTAAGTCAACTTTTATAAATAATATTGAAGATTTAAATAAAAACGATTTAGATATGATAATATATTTTTTGAAACATTATAAAGATAACGAAAATAAATTTATTAATGTAGGTGAAGTTTACAATAAAGATACTGCAGAAGAAATAATTAAAAAATATACATTATAAATATTAATTTTATTAATATTTATAAATTAAATAGATTCTAATAATGATACATTAGATTGCATTAGGAAAAACACAGCAATAACAAATGACAATAACATTATTCTAAATAAATTAGGTCTATTTTTATTTAATTGTTTATCTTCATATGTTAAAAATGAAATATTTCTAGATAATAAAAATAATATAATGAAAGAAATTAAAAATACAATAATTGTTTCATATTGAATATTTTCAGTAATATCACTATTACTAAACTTATTTATAGATTTATAACTTTTTTTCATTGGAAATAATAATTCTTTTGTTTTATCAAATGAATCAATAAATGGCTTATTTATATTATGCAATGGCTTAAATTCAGTTGTTAATGTAGCAGGTTTATTACCTACTGTAAAATCAAATTTATTTTCATATGGCTCTAATCTCAATCTATTTAAAGTTGGCATTTTTGGTTTTTTTGAACAAGATGCACCAATTGAATTGCCGTTATTAAATATTTTTAAAATATCTGATAGTTTAGATGAATTTTCGTTAATTGGAATTATAATTGGTTTTGAATATTCACTATTGAACTCTAAAGGATGTAAATCACTATACATATATATATATATACCAAGATTTTTTTAGAGATTATTTAATAATTCTATACATTTATTTTTTTCATTTTTAAAAATTACTTTACTTAATTTAGTTTCATCATACCATTCTTCTATTTTATTGATAATATCATCTTTTTTAAATTTGAAATGAAGACTAATCACATCATAAAATTCGTTATGTGAGCTTTCTAAATTATTATTTATAGCCCATTTGATTGTATTAAATCTAACATTGTCATTATAATTAAAATTAGAAGATTTACCTGATGGAGAGTTCATATATTTTTCATATCCAGGCTCATTAAAATAAGGATTTTCAACAAATATCAGTGATTGAATAGATATTAATACCTGTAATAAAGTAGATGTATTTTCATTCCATTTTTCTCCTCCCTCACCACTCCATGTACCTAGCAAAGATAAACATACCTTGCCTGTATTATATAAGTTAGGATTAAATCTAACACTACCATTTCCGGTTGTTTGTAAATTTACTTGTGGAGGGTCATATGGATAAGTGTTAGGTATATAAATGTCAAAAACAAACGTGCCATTTTCATAAGGGGTATCTTTTGGACCAATAATTAAAACTTTTATACAACGAACATTATTTTTATCATATCTGAAGAAAATACTTGAATCATATTCTATAGGTAAGCAATTTTTGTAAGTAGAGATTTCTTTGATGATTCTAGCTAAACATTTTTTAGAAGGATTACTTTTACTATCTTTTTCATAAAAATATTTTGTAAAATTTAGGCTATCTATAACTAACTTTTTCATTTCTAAACAGTAGCTATTTGTAATATTTTCGTTAGAGTTATTTCTGTAAATCTTAATAGATTCATAAATATTTTCAATATTAACAAAAATATCTTTTTTAGAACTAATCCCTTTATCTAAGTTAGTAAACATTTCAATTTCGGAACATAAACTTTCAAAATGACTTGATAGAAGATCAAGCTCTTTTAATGGTTTGTCATTCCATTTTGAAATATCTATTAATTCAAATAAAGATAATACATTTGTAATAGTTATAAAGTCAGAATCTAAATCAACTAAATTTATTTCTTTCATAAAAAAGTATAAAATATTAAAAATATTAGTATTAGAAATAAATCGATAAAAAATATTATCTTTTTCAAAATTTGACATTTCTTCATGTAAATCTATTATTAACTTAGAATTTTCATTTTTCTTAGTTAAAATTTCATCATAATATTTATTTATATTCCAATTACTTCTTCCACTTGTCCCATAGCCAATACCAGACTTCCAACATTTTGAATCGTTATTTCTATCATTATTAATTTTAATATAGTCAATATTTATTTTTAAACTAGAACTAATATTTATATTATTATTAATTATAATTTCTTTTATAGTCAAATTACATTTTTTAAATTTATCATCAATTACGTCAATTTTAATTACTTCTTTATTAAGAACATTATAAATTTGATTTAACATATCTAAAAAAGTATTAGTAATATTCCAATTATTTTTATTAAAATATGATGATTTACTAATACTTAAATCTAATTTATTATGTAGATTTGTTTTAAATAATATTTTAGGCGGGAAATATGGATACAGATACTGATTTATTTTTATATTTAATATTATTCCATCTAAATTATTATTTTTTAATGATGATATTAATTTTATATTTGAAAAATTCTTAAACTTAACATCAAAGTTAAAAATATTGCTATCAGATAATATCACTTCAAAATGTTCGTTATTATCTATACTTATTAACTCTTTTATTACAATATCGATAATTACATTAGGTTTAAGAGGAGATTTGATCTTTTCTTGACTGTCAAAATATTTTATAGCATTTTTTTTTAGCTCTAAAATATTAAATGTATTATAAGTCAATATATTTAAATATGCATATGGATTCCATTCAAAAACATGGTTATTATGTTTTTGGCTTACCATTTTAAAATTAGGGTGATAACTGTTTATAGAATTTAAATCTTTATCTAATTGATTAAAGAAATTATATATATCATTATATTTTTCAAATATTACTTTGATTCTTTCTTTAAGATAAATATTGTCTACTTCAACTGACAATGTGTCAAATGATATACTAGTAATATAAAATTTATTTTTAAAATATAATGCACATGTTGTAACATTGTCATCATAATTATAATTAATTATATTTATATCATTATTAATATATGACGTTTCCCATATTAATAACTTTTTTAAATTGTCAATTTCATATTTATCTCTGTTAAAAATATTTATATATTTATTCTTCATAAGCATTTTTACTAAATTTATATTTAAGTGAAGTAATTTAAAAATCAATTTTTTAAGATACTTAAGGATTTATCTTTATTAAAAGATTAATAAGAAAGCAATGAGTGAAATGAATGAAAATAATGATAACAAATCTAGAAGGAAAGAAGGTAGAACAATTTTAATTTCAAATGATGAAAATGTAGAAGCAAAATTTGATGGTATTCAAGATATTCATATAACAAATAATGGTTCTAGATTTATAGTATTTGATACTTTAGAAAATTCGGTAAAAGCTTATAATTTTCTAAAAGAAAATAATGTAAAAGTAAAATATTCTTATTACAAGTTATTTTTTAGAATAAAAAATATGAATTTGGAAAATGTAGAATATAATATTTTAAAGGAAACTATTAATAAGTTTTTAGAAAAAGAACTAGGAATAAACGTTCTATATTTTAAATTTTATACAAAAAATAAACAATTAATGGGTTCAGGTGATCTAACAACTGATACAAAAGCTGCATTTGATAAATTAATTAACTTAGATGATATTGTAATTGATGAGGAAGAAAAATCAACAGTAAGTTTTTTCCGTTTTAAAATAAAAGCAAATATGCAAAAACCTTTTAATCAGACGCAACAACATCAGCAAGTAGGTGCATCTTAGATTTATTTGGTTAAAAACCCCTATAAAAGGTATACCATATTATAACAAATAATAAAACAATATAAAAAATAATATAACAAAGATATTTATAGTCTTTGTTATATTTTTTGTTTTTATGGAAAGATATAGGAAAAATTTCAAACATTATATTATAACTGAATAAAATATTTTAATTTTATTTTTGTTATTTTTAATACATTCTTTATTTGGATTTTCATTTGATTTATATAAAGTATCAACATAACCATCAAAAATTATCTTGTACCTTTCACTTTCATTTAAAAAGTTAGATAAATAATCTAAATCTATTAAATTTGCTTTTTTTTTACATGTTTTATAAATTTCATCTAATTTACCATTTCTAGACATTTTGCCACATTTAGCTCTAATTCCTTCATATTTTCTAATTATATACTCAAAATTAGTATCTTTTGAGTAAATTTTTTCATTAATTAAACCATGTATTCTATATAACCAATAACAAACTCCTATTCTACTATCTAAAAAGTCATCTATTGGAATATATTTATAATAAATTTTATAAGACTCTCTACAATATTTACATGGCAATATGTCTTCTAATGACTTAAAGAAATTTTTATATTTTATTTTGTCATCATCTTTTGGATCTAATGGATAATTAAAGGATATAGAATGTAAAAATACCCATCCTCCTGGTCCCCATTTAGAAACATTCATTATATATTAAATTATATATTATTTTAAAAAATATATAAATTATATATATATATATATAATATGAATAATAAATTATATGATACATTGAATAATGATTTTCTAATTTATTTACTTATTGGTGTTTTATTATACATGTTTTGTATTTTTAATATAGTTCCTAAATCTTTAAAAAATATTTTAAATTATTCTATACTAAAAATATTATATTTAAGCGTCATTTTATACGTAAGTACAATAAATTTTAATTATGCACTTTTATTAACTATAGTTTATTTTGGTTTACAAAATTCTTTACAATATGAAAATTTTAATAATATGGTATCTCATTCTGTAATTGATCCTTCAACAGGAAATGAAATTACAAATAGTGACGGTTCAGTAAGAAAAGAAATTAATGAAGTATATTCTTCATCTCAGATAAAAGACGGCATAAAGCAATATGGTGAGTTTTCTGAACTAACAACAAGAGAAATAAATTCAATTCAAAGAACAAGACTTAAATGTGGTACATCAAATCCTAACGTAGAGCCATCATTTAGAAAATATAATATAGATGATGCTGTTTGTGGAGAGTCTGCAAATGAAAAATTTGATTTAGAGCCTGTATCATTATGTGCAGTAAATAAGCCTGATAAAGCACCATATTATTTAAGAGAAGCAATAAAACCATGTATTGCAGCATTTGGAAAGACATATAAAAAGGAATGTTCAAATAAAACAGCAGGTGGTAAATGTAAAGATATAAATGGAAATACTTTAGATTTGTCACAAGAAGCTTTAGATGAACAAATGAATTCAGGTACAGTAGCATCTAATACATTATTAGCTCCAATAAAAGATTCAAATGAATTAGAAATAAAGCCTTATACTTTAGATACAATTAAAAATGAATACTTAAGAATTCCAGAAGTAGTTGGTAGTGAAATTGGAAATGAGCCATTTAGAGATATTGAAAATATATTTTATTATAAAGTTTCAAGTAATAATGAACCTAACCCTATATCTGTTAATAGTGCTATTCCAAAATTAAAATTAATTGATGCCTACGAATATGCTTACGAATATTATCCTACTACCTGTAACGATTCTGCTACTCCTTCATCTATCCCATTTATATTAAGTAAATCTACATACGAAGGTACATCAACTACAAATTCATCATTTATACCAAGAAAAAATCCAAATATTCCGGATTTAAGGGTAGTATTTGATTCAGATGTAAATACAATTTATACGCCTATAAGAATTATTATTAAAGAAAAAACTGGTAACAAGTTATATGATTTAGGATTTTATAGAATGGATAATAATAATAGCTATGAAATGAAAATTTATAATTATGAATGTCCAATAACTACATATCCAAGAGATTCATTAGATGTTACAAGCTTTTCTCCACTACCATTTGCAATAGATAGTAGTACTGGCGTATTTTTAAAAGAGGAATTAAATGGTGTAGTTCAATATCATCCAGAATTTGATGGTAAATTATATATAAAGCAAGATAAAGTAATAAATATTTCTAAATATATTAAATATAAACCATTTTCATCAAGTCAACAAGAAGGAACAGATGCTTATCTAGAAGATATTACCGATTATACAAAAAAGAAAAATTTATGGGAAAATGAAACATCAAAACTTATAATGAGAAGTATAGGATGCCATAGGTTAAGAGATAAAGAACATTATCATTATGGATATTGGAATAATGACAAAAATAAATGTGAATATGATATTGAAACAGATCATGTTAATCAAAGTTATACAACAGTTGGTTAAATATTAATCTCTTTTATTTTTATGTCGCTACCTTTGTCATCAAAGTTAAAATTTTTTTTATATTTTATGCTATATAATAAATTATTATATAATATTAATAGTTCGTCAGTCATTTATATTTACTTTATATATTTTTATATTTGTACCTAATTTCTGGATTACCATCTGAATCATAGCTAATTGTTTTTTCTTTTTGTTTTTTTATACCATTAATGTTCGTATGTGTTATTATTTTTGTAATTTTTTTTCCATTAATAACCTTAGTTTTTATATGTTGCCTTTCCTTATAAAAATTATTACTTCTTTCTTCCTTTTGATATATTCTTTTTTCAATATTCTCTAACCTAATATTTAATTCACTAAAATATTTGTTTAAAATATTTAATAATTCATTATTTTCTACTGAATAATTACTATTATCATTAAATATATTGTTATTGTCATTAATTATTATTTTATTATCAGAAAATAATAATTCATTATTTTCCATATCATGGTCATTTGATGCAAAATTATCTTTATGTTCGTTATTATTATTGACTTCTATAGTCTCCTCCATTAAATTATCATATTTTCTTCTTGAGTTATAATCTGATAAGGTTGCATATGCTTTTAAATGGCTATTTTGTTTATCTTTTATTTTATTAAAGACTGAATTTATTTCTTCCATAGTAGCTGTCGGTAATACATTTAAATCTGTATAATAACTCATTATATTATATAAAAAGATACATCTTTAAATAATATATATATGAGTGATATAATTAATTTTGACCCTTCAATTTATAACTTGGAGAGTATTTATAACAATATTATTGAAAAATATTTTAAATTTGCTAACATTTTAAAATTAGGAAATTTAGAAGAAATAAAAATTTTTATTGAAAATAATAATAATATATTAACTTTCCATAAATATTTTTTTAAATATGAAATTTTTTTTGTGCATTATTTATTTATGAATCCTAACTTAAGTATTGAAATTATAAATTATTTAATTGAGAAAGATATAAAGTTAAGTTATGAAAATGAAGCATACCTAATATTATATTATTTATTTGAAAGCGATTTTGATAAAAATATTTTAATAAATATATTAAAATATTTAAAATCAAAGTCGTATGATTTTAATAAAAAAGATTCTGAAAATAATAATGTTTATCATTACTTAATTAAAAACAAGAATATAGATAATGAAATATATGAATTATTATATTCTTATTCTCAAGAAATTAATGCTACTAATAATGATGGAAATACTCCAATATTACTATCATGTCAAATAAATAATAATAACTTTTCCAAATTTTTACTAGAAAAAAATTGTGACATTACAATTAAAAATAATAATAATAATAATTGTTTAATGTTTACATGTATGAATAACAATTATGAATTATCTAAATTATTAATCGTTGATATAGATGTAAATTTAGAAGATAATCAAAAAGATACATCTTTATTTTATGCATGTGGTTGTGACAATTATGGTGAATTAAATATAGACCTAATTAAGTTATTAATTGAATATAAATCTGATTATAGCAAAGTAAGTGAAGATGGTTTTAGTGTTTTACATTATGCTGGAGGTGTTACAAATAAATTACCAGACTTTAATATATTGAGTTATTTATTGTCATTAGAAAATATTAAAATTGATTATATTGATAATTTTCATTTTACCTTTATAGATTATATTTTCGAATTTAATAATGATAAAGTAAGTATATGTAAATTCATAAAAGATAACTATATTTTATGGAATAATAATAATTTGAAAAATTCTATTTTAATTAAAAATTATAAAATTTCTAAGGAATTAGAAATATTAAAAATAAATAATATAGATTTTGGCAATAAGGAAAGAGCAATTCAAAGTTTGATAGATGATATTGAACTTATTACATTTAAAACAGATATTAATACTATAGAAAATAAATGTAATATTTGCCATGATAATTTTATTTCTAATGATATTGTAATTATTTGTGATAATAAACATTCATTTCATAAAGAATGTATATATAAATGGTTTAATAGTCCTAAGAAATATTCATGTCCCTTTTGCTTTGAGTTAATAAATTTATCAAATGAAAATATTTTTTAGTATATAAAAATTTTATTTTATTATAAGTTATATAATAATGAATATTAAAAGTAATAATACAGAAAATGAACTTAAAGATCTAAAAGAATTGTTCAATTATAAAAATGATTTATTTAATTTTTTAAATAATAACTTATTGAACATATACAAATTAATTGTTAGTATCTTAAATAATAATCAAAATAACTTTTTATTTAAAATTATTGGGAATGAAGAATTTAATAAAATTTTGCTAGAAATTAATTGTTTATATAATAAATATAATCAAATATCTAGCAATTTGGATTATAATAATTTAAATGATAAAATATTTTATGATATAAAAATAAAAATTAATAAATTAGAAGATGAAATTAAAGAATTTACATTAAAATCTACGCCTACTTTTATTATGGAGATTATTGAATTATTTTTCAAAGACTTTAATAATATAATAGATTTAAACAACTTAGATATAATTTCTATATATAACAATATATTTACTCCATATTTGTGCACATTAGAAAATAAATCTAATTTTTTAAATGATATTGAAAATCAAAAAGATGGATTTGTTTTTTTAAAAAAATTAAATAAAAATAAAAATAATGTTATGCAAGATCTTCATGGGTGTAAATTATGTATCTTTATAAAAAATAAAATATTTTCTTTTTCAGGTTATTTTAAAAATGACAATGTGAATATTTTAAGAGGTAACAAAATATTTTCAAAAAAAAATAAAAATATATTAGAGTTATTGAATCTAGAAAATATAAGTGAAGTTTTTAAAACAAAATATCTTGAACAAATTAGTCTAAGAGATTTTTTACTTTATACTATTGAAGAAATAAAAGATATCATATTAGATGCAAACTCTAAACAATCTTATTATAAAAAATTATCACTTAGCTCCTTATTATTTACATTTTCAAATGGTAACTTTGAAAAACAAAGAGAAATTTTAACTATTCTAACTTTATCCGACTCTCGTTCAGCTGGATTAGCAAGTTTATTATATGATGTATTGTTAAAAAAAAATGATAGTTCTAAAGCAAAACATTTATATATGAGCTTACATATTTCAATTCAAAAATTATTTGACATTGCATTTGAAGACTTTAACAAACAGGAAGAAAATTTTAAAAATGTTACTGAAGAAGATATTCCATATGATAAAAGAATATTAATGTTAGATGTAGATGAAAAGACAAAATCTAAAGCATTAGATAAATTTAAAAGTATAAGTGGAGGATTATTTGGTAATAGCGATAATAAGTCACAGCAATGGTTAGATGGTTTCTTAAAAATACCATTTGGCGTTTATAAAGAAAACCCTATATTAGGATTTAAAAGTAATTTTATTGTGAAAATAAATAAATTTGTTAATATTGTGAAAGAATATAATGAAAGTTTGTATCATGAGCTATCTTATAATGAATTACCAAATACAGACACATCAATTGATAAATATATTCAAAATTTAGATAGTATTTTATTTAACAGTACGAAATATAAATGTGAAAATTTAGACCATCAACAAAATTTAATTAAACATTTTAAATTAATAAATAAAGAATGGAATTCATACAAAGATGAAAGAATTGATTATATTAATAATGTTAATACAATATTAAATAAAGCTGTTTATGGTAACAAAGAGGGCAAGAAGCAAATTGAATGTCTTATTGGACAGTGGATAAATGGTGAATCAAATGGTATAGTTCTTGGATTTCAAGGTCCTCCAGGTGTAGGAAAAACAACATTAGCTAAAAAAGGTTTGTGTAAATGTTTAAATGATGGTGATGGAAATCGACCATTTGCATTTATATCTTTAGGAGGGTCTTCTAATGGATCTACATTAGAAGGTCATAATTATACTTACGTGGGATCTACATGGGGAAAAATAGCAGATGTTTTAATGGATTCTAAATGTATGAATCCTATAATATTTTTTGATGAGCTTGATAAAATAAGTAATACCGAACATGGAAAGGAAATTACTGGAATTTTAACACATTTAACAGATGTTACTCAAAATGATACATTTTGTGATAAATATTTTTCAGGAATAGATATTGATTTATCAAAAGCAATGATAATATTTTCTTATAACGATTCCAGTTTAATTGATCCAATTTTAAGAGATAGAATTACAGAAATAAGAATAAATCCATTAACTACAATAGATAAGTTAAGCATTTGTAAAGAGTACTTATATCCTGAAATTTTAAAAAATTTAGGATATAATAAAAACGACATTATGTTAAAAGATGAAGATTTAACTTATATTATTGATACTTATACTTTTGAAGCAGGAGTAAGAAAAATAAAAGAAAAACTTATTGAAATATTTAGAATTATAAATTTAGAAAGATTGCATGGAGAGGATATTACAATACCTTATGAAATTAAAAGAGATAAAATTGAAGAAATATTAAGTAAAAAACCTAAAATTTTAATTAAAAAAATAACAAATAAGCCATCAGTTGGATTAGTTAATGGATTATATGCTACCACAGTTGGTGTAGGTGGACTTACGATAATTGAAGCTACTAAAACTCACTCTGACTCTAATTTCAGCCTTGAATTAACTGGTCAACAAGGTGACGTTATGAAAGAATCAATGAAATGTGCAAAAACAATAGCATGGAATTTGTTACCTTTAGAAGTTAAGAAAAAAATTAATGATGATTGGAAAGAAAATGGCTCATGGGGTTTACATGTACATACACCAGAAGCTGCTACTCCAAAAGATGGTCCTTCTGCAGGTGGAGCAATTACTTTATGTATTTTATCTCAATTAACAGGCATTCCAGTTAAAAATAATGTAGCTATGACTGGGGAAATTGATTTATGTGGTAACATTAAACAAATTGGAGGGTTAATATCTAAATTAAATGGAGCAAAACAGGCTGGTGTCAATTTAGTTTTAATACCAGAAGAAAATCAAAATGACTTAGAAATAATTAGAAAAGATAACTTATCTCCTGAAGATGATACTTTTGAAGTTAAGGTAATTTATACAATTTATGATATATTAGAATATGCATTAGTTGAAAATAACTTAAAATTCGTGAAAAATTGAAAAAAATAATATATGAAAATTTTTTTAGATAATATATAATATAATATGGATTTTACAGATAGATGCTATTATTGCTGTAATTCTATAAATTCAATTACAGGCTATGGTGAGGATGAATGTCATATTGTTACAGGTGATTTAAAAGTTTGTAATAATTTAATTCAATATAAATGCATGCCTTTTCATCCATTAGGAAAAATGTTATATGCTATTGAGGAAGATATGTTAGACATAACTAATGAAAAAGACAAAAAAATACTTGAGATGGTTATTATTAATAAAAGTAATCAATATGATTTCATCAAATCAAAAATATTGCAAACAATTTTTAAGCTAAACATAGATGATAAAGTAATAAGATATTTTGATGATAATTTAAATATTAGAAATGTAATAAATTCTAATAAACAACTTATAAAAAACACTGTTCTAGATAGATTGGCAATATTTTTAGAATATTATAATATTAATAAAAATTTTATTAAAGAAACTATTAGTTTTTTTAGTAAATTTAGTAAAGTTATAACTTTTAATGAATCTTATAACAAAACAAATATTGATATTCTTATTTTAAAAGATAATAAGATTGTAAAATTCAAATTACCAAAATCTTACGATTCAAAAAAATCTTGTATGAATTTATTATCTACAAATAGCTTACTATATTCCTAACTTAAATAAGTTATCATTGTTTTACTATCAGTTATTTCAAATGGATCGGCTTCTGAATTAATAACACGTGGTTCTTCAATAAACATTTTTTCTATTATTTTATTATTCACTACCATTGAATATCTCCATGAACGCTCCCCAAAACCTCTTTCTGTCGTCCAAGTACATGTCATACCCATTCCGCGAGTGAATTGACAAGCACCGTCTGGTAACAATTTTACTTTTTTAAATCCAATACCATATGGCGAAGTATCTTCTTCTAACCCTAATGATAAACCCCATTGTCTCATTACAAATGCATCATTTACTGACAAACAATATACCTCATCTATACCCTTACTTAAAATCTCTAAATAATCATTATCATAATCTGGCAGATGTTTTAATGAACAAATTGGTGTAAATGCACCAGGTAATGCAAACAAAACACACCTTTTATTTGCAAATAAATCATCTGTAGATACATCTTTCCATTCAAAAGGATTATCACTATTTGAATCATTTCTAATTCTAGTTTTAAATATTACATTCGGAATTGTGTCTCCTTCTTTTAAGCTCATATTTTATATAAATCAATATATTTTTAAATCGTATAAAAACAAATATTTATATGTTATTTATATATATGACAGAATCTAAAAAGGAAAGTAATTTTAAGGAATTAATTTATAATTCTGAAAATAAAATTAAAAAAGAAGAAAATATGAATAAAACAACTAAAAGTGAGGAATATATATTAAATGATGAACAAAATTTTGAAGATAATATAACTATCAATGATTTATCATCATATAATTTAATTGAACAAATTAATAATATTGAATTTGAAGATAGTGAAGATATAACGAAATTGCAAAGTAATATAGCTAAGTCAATAAAAATTGAAAATTAAATTTTAATATTAAATTAAAATATAAAAAATTTAAATGACTTTATTAGGAAATACAAGAAATAACTACGATATAGAAATAACTATAATATATGGATATAATAATGAAACAATTGATGTAAAGATTTTTAATGATAACAAAATTATTAAATGTTTTACCAAAGGTATTCTAAAAGATGAAATTATTATTGTAGATGAAAATAGAATAAATCTAGGAAGACATATTTTTGATAATTTTGATAAATATACTCAATTAAGTATTATTGATTATGATGATCAATTGCCAATTCTTATTACAATTCAAAATAATGAATTTTTAATAAAAAAAATTAATAATACTTATATTGATAGAAGTGTATACGATTTAATAGAAGATATAGGTTTAGCTCCATATCCTTTTGAATTTTGTTAAGTCACATATTATGGTAAATTTAAATAGATTTTAGTAAATCAATATCATTTTTATATATTTTTTTTAATAATATAACATTTTCATAGCCTATATCATTTAATGTATTATTTCTTTCCTTCTCATTATTTTTTGAATAACTTAATACAATGTCTAAATTATATTTTTTTATAAATTTATCTAAATCTTCATTCAAATTTTCTTGTTTTAAAATGTTTTCTATTCTTTTACCTCTTTTGTCATATAAATACTCAATTTGTGGTACTAAATGACAATCACCATCATAATTTATATCATTATTTTTAAAATTAGTGCTAATAAAGGTATTAATATCTTTTATTTTATTTCTGTAATACTTAGGGAATGAATCCCAATTAACTTCACTTAAAAACCTAGATAAGGGATCTCTAACAACAGTAAATACTATATAATTATTAAAGTCAATATTGTTCATATATTTTGGAGGAGTATGCCAATTATTGCATCTATAATTGTTTATATAAATTGGATTCCTTTTAAAATATTGCCCTACTAAATAGCCATTTTTTAAAAACTCATTTTCTATATAACTTCCTCCTGTTTTTGGAATATGTATAAACAGTAATAGTTTCTTCATTAAAGTAATATCAATAATACAATCGCATACATACCTTCTAGTTTTATTACCAAACCTATAAAAATGATATAGACAGTTATTATAAGATTCAATAACTTTAGGACTTGATATTAAAAATTTATATCCATAATGAATACTAATAGTTTCAATAGAATCTAATTTATGAATACATTTTGATCTTGAATTAAATTTATATTTTTTACTAACTTTAAATTTATTAGGTAATTCTGTTATTTTCTTTCTGTCATCTAACAACTCACTAAATATATTACAAAATTTATAGGTGTCATAATTTGAATTAAGCATTTGAATCAATTTTCTATGAGGAGATAACATATATTCATCTAAATCACAAAAAATCATATATTCACTAACATTCTTCCCATATCTATAAATGGCATGATGAATTTGACCCATCTGTGCATGATGTCTAAATTCACATGATGTATCATTCCAGTATTTAAAATTCCACTCTATTAACGTTACATTTTTTTTATTTGAAAATATATTCCTTATATTTTCATTTAATATTCCATTATAGTACATATAAAAATGCTCTACTCCTTGATTTGAATAATGATTGTAAAAAAAATCAAATAAATAATAATCATCTTTGAATAAAGTTGTTAATGTCAATTTATATTTTTTTTTTGTTTTTATATGTTCTAAGTTATATCTTTTCACTAAATTATTA